>Ga0351849_10029_pt1 | contig 55279 bp, 38 predicted proteins | sample TotcelHFGM3001N3_FD_206792 | JGI IMG/M metagenome (GOLD analysis project Ga0351849, IMG submission 206792) | Enriched cells from coal bed in the Powder River Basin, Montana, United States - Total cells FGM rep1 HSBNCT.FGM.300.1.N3 ... | reverse complement strand
GGCGGCGGGCGCGGGTATTCCAGCAGGGACAGCGGGCGCCTCGTCGATCTGGCGCTTCAGAATCTCGGCCTGCTTGGCACGCATCTCGCCATACATCTCGCGACGGCGTTTCATCTCGCGTTCCAGCGCGGTCGCTCGAGCGTCGCGGCGATACTCTTCCACAAGAATCCGTGGCCGGCCTTGGATTCGTTCCAAAGCCCGGGGAACTTCGTAGTTGGCCCCGGATTCCTCGGCTTCGAACCCGGCTCCTTTCTCGAAATCCGTCTTCGCTTCGTCTTCCCGGCCCAGGTGAAGGTAGCACAAGCCTCGGAAGTAATAGGCCCGGGGATCCTGGCTTCCGGAGTCAATGGCTTTGGTCAGGTGTTCGTAGGCGCCCGCATAATCTTGCGAGAAGTAGGCGTGAACACCCAAGCCGTAGAGTTGGCCGAACATTGCCTCTTGGGCGTTGGCCATGGGGGCAAAAAGGAGGGTGAATCCTCCAACAAGAAAAGCGAGTCTCCGAACCATAACAACCGACTCCTACCAGCAGAAACGGTGGGCCCAATCGGGCGAACCTACCAGGCCGAATTGCACCAGTTCACCCGAATCGCTCTGACGTCTGTCTGCCGTGACTATGGCCAGGAGCGCAGAAAATCCGATCCCGATCCTCGCGGTCGTTGGTTCCTCATGCTCCCAACTCCGCGAAGAAGCGCTAATGCCAATCCTAATCCGGTCGACTGGGAATTTCAAGCAAACTGGGCAGTGTTTCTCGCCGGGCCTTGAAGATCCTGTTCCCACCAAAAGAGGGGGGAGCCGCGGTTGAAAAGAGTTTGGGAGGATACGAGATGCCGCAGGAGACGACGGCGCGCTCGGTCTGAAGCTAATGCGACGTCGTCTCCGCGGTCTCGGCGGACGCAAGTTGAGTTCGCACCAAGCAGAGGTGAGAAATGGTGACCCAGACACCTCACGAGGGAAGCTGCCCCGTTATTTCCCAAATCTGCTCAAACGTGTTTCCTCACATTTGGCCCCTTGCCAGCAAAGCAAGGAACCCCTCCAGCAATGGACGTTTAGCAACGCCCTAACCGGCAAACTCACGTCTTTTTTTAGAAGGCACCCATCCTTCTTATCTGTGCTATTTATCGCATTTATCCCGTACCATTCTTGGCGGAAATACGGGTATTTCCGGGATCTCTTGCCCTGCTGGCCCGTCTTGTGACAATCGTAGCGATTGGGTGGTTTGTAAGGCCGCACCCCCGCAAGGAATCTCGTGCCTTGCCGAGAACCCGCCTGCCAGGGGGGATGTTTTTCTTGACGGTCGCAGTTTTGCCTAACTATACTAAACTATGTTGACGCGCCCTTGGCTCTCCTCAGGCGAATTTCACCCATGAAAACATCTGCACCCGTGCGCTCCTATTGGACCGGCCTCTGGACGGCTGTGTTGATGACGACCTTGGCATGTTCATCCTTCGGACAGGCCGAGCCGTCGACAGCAGCCGGAACTCCTCCGCGACAACTGGCGGCCGGGGTGATCGTAACTATTCCTCCGGACGTCCAGGCAACCGACACCGTCAGCGTCGACAATCTGATGGAGCTGGCGGCGGCGGACCCGAGCTATGACTTTGCAAAGGATGTGCGCTTTCGCCGTGACATTTGGTATCTCCAGTTCAGCTTCAAGCCGGTTCGAATGGTTTGGGTCGACGTTCCACAGGCCGATGGCCACATGAAACAGAAGCTCGTCTGGTATTTGTTGTATTCCGTGACAAATCGCGGCGAGGGACTGACCTCCGTCGAGGAAGCCGACAAAACCTACCGGGTCGACGTAGCACAGAAGCCGATTCGCTTCATTCCGCAGTTCGTGTTGCGAGCCGACGACGCAGAGATCGACAGAGAGTTCCCCGAACACGTAGTGCCCTTGGCGGTGCCGATAATCGCGACTCGCGAGCGACCGGGACAGAAGTTGTTCACAACCGTGACCATGCCCAAGGAAGAAATTGCAGTGGGCGAGACTCGCTGGGGTGTGGCGACATGGGAGAACATCGATCCGCGGGTAGATTTCTTCTCGATTTTCATAAAGGGGTTGACGAATGCCTATCGGTGGCAGGACCAGCCCGAGGGGTATCGTCCCGGACAAGATCCGATTGCGAAGGGGCGAAGATTCGTCCGCAAGACGCTGAAACTCAATTTTTGGCGTCCGGGCGACGAGTATGAAGAGACCGAGAGTGAAATCCGATACGGGATTCCCGGACAGGTTGACTACGAGTGGGTTTACCGCTAAAAAATAGGTTTCCCTCATAATTGACGGGACTCCGTTGTTGAAGGGAAGCCCGAACCCCAACCAACGGTCGGGCTGCTGGAGGACTTCGCGACATGGGGAGCGAAGTCCTTTCGTGTTGGATACCCCCTCCAAAGTGGGACGGAGTTTTTCGAGACACTACCAACGTGGCGGATATCAGCGGATTGCGGCCGTGTGACCAATTCCCGATGGCGCCCGACTTGAGCACATAGTGAGGAAGTAGAAATGGCACATAAGAAGGGACAGGGCTCCAGCCGAAACGGTCGCGACTCGAACTCGCAACGGCGCGGTGTGAAGCGATTCGGCGGTCAGCAGGTCCAGGCCGGCAGCATTATCGTCCGGCAGGTTGGCACGAAGTTCCACCCCGGCAAGGGAGTCGGCATGGGCAACGATTACACCATTTTCGCGGTCGTTGACGGCACCGTGATGTTCGATCGTGACGGCCGACGAGTCAACGTGGTGGAATCGGCCAACTGATCGAGTTGGTCTCTTTCACCGCAAAAATCGGCATCGTAAGGGGATGGCTCTACCAGGGTCATTCCCTTTTGTTTTGTCCGCCCGTTTTGGCTGGGTGCTCATGTTCGTCGATGAAGTCGAAATTCGTGTCGAATCAGGCAATGGAGGTGACGGCTGCGTCAGCTTCCGGCGCGAGAAGTATGTGCCGCGGGGGGGGCCGGACGGCGGCGACGGCGGCGACGGCGGGAGCGTGATCCTTCGCGCACGGCACGGAGTGAACAGTCTCGCCGCACTGGCTCATCGGAAGCACTGGAAGGCCGCGAACGGCCAGCCGGGTGAAGCTGCTCAGCGACACGGCGCGTCGGCCAAGGACCTGTGGCTTGATGTCCCCCCCGGCACCATCGTTCTCGACGCAAAACGAGGGTTCGTCATCAAGGATCTCAAGGAAGAAGGCGACCAGGTGGTGATTGCACGGGGGGGAAAGGGCGGAAAGGGAAACGTCCGTTTCAAGTCGTCGACCAATCGTACGCCACGCGAATCGACCCCCGGCGGGGAGGCAGAGATCCGTCTGATTCGACTGGAGTTGAAGATCATTGCCGACGTGGGACTGGTCGGCAAGCCGAATGCGGGCAAGAGCACCCTTCTAAGCCGGCTCTCCCGTGCCCGGCCCGAGATCGCACCCTATCCATTTACGACCAAGCATCCGAATCTCGGGCGAGTTCAGATCGATTTCGATCGGTCGTTCATTATGGCCGACGTGCCGGGTTTGATTGAGGGTGCTCATGAGGGAGCCGGGTTGGGCCACGAGTTTCTGCGGCACATACAGAGAGCGGGAATTCTCGTGCACCTGGTCGAACCGGAACCTGCGGACGGAACGGATCCGATCGAAAACTATCACGCGATCCGCAAGGAATTGGTAGCATTCGACCCGGAACTCGGCTCCCGTCCCGAAGTGGCCGTAGTCACCAAGGCCGACCTTCCGGGTGCTGAGGATGTGCGCCAGAGGCTATCGAACGTTGTTGGCGGCGAGGTGTTGCTGATCTCGGCCGTCACCGGCCAAGGGCTCAACTCGTTGGTCGGCGCCGTCGCGATTCTGCTCAACCCGCCCGAAGCCTGGTAAAAACAAGCCGAAGAATGCCTTCACCGCTTGAATTGGAGTCCGGGAGTCGTGGAATGACGGGGTGAGAAATGGCCCGGCGGCATAGGCGTTCAGGCTTCCCGGCCACCGCTGGCCTCTTCCATCAATTCAGAAAGGGGCAGGGGCCTGCCGATTCTAAAACACCCAGGTGTGACATTTCGTGGGGTGTTTATTTCGGCATTTTCTGGGATGGATACTTCTTCGCCAGTGTAGACTGCTCTAGAATTGCGCCCGTCGTCATTCGGAAACCAACAACGGCCTCTTTGGGAGCAGAGCCTGATGTGTTGTGAAACGATGTCGAATGGAGCCGGCGACACGGGGAAATGTGGAGGTGATACGGCCAGCCGAGCGGCCTTCACTCTGGTCGAGCTGCTCGTGGTGATTACGATCATCGGTATCTTGATCGCTCTTCTCTTGCCGGCAGTCCAGGCGGCCCGTGAGGCAGCCCGGCGGATGCAGTGCCGGAATCACCTGAAACAGATCGGGTTGGGAATCCTGAATTACGAGTCGGTGCATCAGGTTTTCCCCATGCCGAAAACGGAGAAACCGGACCATAACCTGTTGACGTTCCTCCTGCCTTATGTCGAGCAGCAGGCGATCTACGACCGGTACGACTGGAACTCGAACTGGAGTTCCACGAAGAACAGACCGGCGCGGGAAAATGAGATTGAAACGTTTCTCTGCCCCACAGCCCCGGGCGACCGCACCTGCCGGAATCGTCGCTACTACGCCACGGACTATGCGACGTGCGAGAACATTCACGGTTCCGTCACCGGCCCCTTGGTGGCGGCTGGAGTGATCAAGGATCGCCAGAGCTGGTACAACCTGTTTCAGCCGTATTGGGAAGGGCCGTCACGAGCGGCGGCGGTGCGTGACGGCCTGTCGAACACGTTCATGCTATTCGAATGTTCGGGACGGCCGCTGAAATACCTGGAGAACGGCCGTCGCGGTGATCCCGATACCACCCCGAAAGAGCCGATCTCAGGCGCCGAGTGGGCCAGTGCGGAGGCCGAGTTCTGGATCCATGAGGTCTGCCACGGTTCGCAGTTCTTCAACTGCAACAATCACAACGAAATCTACAGCTTGCATCCCGGGGGAGCCAATTTCCTGTACGGAGACGGCTCGGTTCACTTCCATTCAGAGACGATCGAACCGGAGGCATTTGTCTCCCTGTTCACTCGCGCGGCGGGGGATGTGGCGCCGTAGGCCGAGTATTCGGGTGGAAGTCAGATAGAAGCGCTGGGCGTGGGGATTGCCACGGTTGTGATTTCGTGCGATCTTCCGGGAACGCACCACCAGAACCCATACCCTTGCGCGACAGGTTCCCAATGCTACCACGAACTCTTGACGGCTTCGTCGGCGCTGCCCTGAATGTCGAAGAGACGGTCGACCTGGGTTATCGTGAAAAGCGAGCGGATATCGGGATTGAGGCTGCACAGTTTCAGGGCGCCGCCGGCGGTCTGAATCTTCTTGTTAAGAGCGATCATTGCGCCGATTCCGGTGCTGGTAAGAAAGGCGACCGCCCCCAGATCAATCACAAGGCGTTGCCCCGCTGGCTCTTCCACCACCTTTCCCAACTCCTGAGTCAGACGCTGGAGCTTCGTCTCGTCGAGTTCGCGGACTCGCAACCGGATGATCGTCACGCCGTCCACATCACAGACATCAAACATCTCGTAATCAGCCACGAGTCTGCTCCAGAATGGCTCCGGGGAAATCGGGTTGCAGCCCTGTGAGCACACCGACCGGGGGGCAACCAGCCCGATCTTGTTCTCAACCTCCACGAATCTAACCTCAGGCCCATCGTAGTGCAAGTAAGCCGGGGGGAGAGGTAAGTACGGGAGCCGCAAAACCAGAATTGTGGAACTCTGAAGAACAGGTGTGACGGGACGGCATCTCCGTACGGCCGTTCATTCCCCCATTGACTGGCTGAACGGACCGGGACAACATGATCGGGGTAAGATGGGCCGTCTTCTCGGTTTGGGAGTGAGACTGTGAGCGAAATTGTGCGTTTTTCCGTGTCGGTCGAGGATGATCTTCTCGAACAGTTCGATCGCTACTGCAAGGAGGAACAATTTGCCACGCGGAGCGAGGCCGTTCGGCAACTGATTCGCGATAGGCTCACCCGTCAGGCCTGGGAGACCGGCTCTCACGAGGTGGCGGGCACGTTGACGCTCGTCTACGATCACCACCGGCCCCAGCTCCGGGACCAGTTGATGGGCCTGCAGCACGACAACACAGACCTGATCGTTTCCGTGCTCCATGCCCACCTGGCTCACGATCTCTGCCTGGAAGTGATCGTGCTGCGAGGCCCGGCCGAGCGGCTTCAGAACATTGCGGCCCAACTCCGGGGGCTCAAGGGGATCTTCAAGGGCGAGCTGGTGATGGCCTCGGCAGAGGGAGGGTGACAGTCCCTCGACGAATTCGAGAGTATCGATGCGATCCCTTAACCGCGGCCTCCAGCGTGAGACAATGCTGCGGAGAGTTGGCGACGACCAGCCCATCACGTGGGACCCGTCGCGATTGTGAATCGATCCTTACGCGATTAATGCCAACACGTTAGTTGCCTTTGTCCGGTCACCAGTCCGCTTGATGACCCCGGAGACAAGCACGCCCTTACCCCCCAGATTTCCCAGCCCTCTCGCGGTCCCCACCAGCGAAAGTTTTTTGCGCGGTGTCCAATTCTTCTCTTGATAATGGCCCGATGGCAGGCTGCGACCGGATTGGCGTTCGAGTATCGAGCAATGAAATCGGATCGGGATTCGGGAGCGTGCGACTACAAGACAGATGGGCCCCAATGGGCCGAGAAATGCAGGTGCGATCACATAGGGAGTATTGATAATGACATGTGAGATCATCTTCGCAAGAGTCCAGTTGCTTGTCGTTTGGTTGTTTGCCTGCGTATCCGTTGCTGTTGGTGAAGAAAAACCTGATGCGCCGGTGGTGTTTTCGCTGAACCAGTCGAAAGCCCTCGGCAGACTTCGCGAACTGGCGGTGTATACGCCGCCCGGTTATGAGGTCGATTCGGAAAGGCGTTTTCCACTTCTGGTGCTTCAGCACGGCGCCGGCGGCAACCAACTCTCATGGATCGAACGTGGCAAGGCTCACTGGATCGTCGATCATCTTATCCACGCCGGAAAGGCCGAGCCGATGGTTGTGCTTATGATCAATGGTCATTCCGGTGAGCTGGTTCCGCCCGGGGACAAGACGCGACGAGCCAAGGGAGCCGAGGCGTTTCGCCGCGAGTTGCTTAAGGACGCAATCCCGCTGCTCGAAAGCAACTATCGTCTGGCCGAGGGACGGGCGCATCGGGCGATCGTCGGGTTGAGCATGGGCGGGTGGCAGTCGCTGACCATTGGTCTGGCCGCTCTCGACCGTTTTGCTTGGGTGGGCGCATTCAGCAGCAGCGCCGACGTGGAGGCCGTCAGGCCGGTGCTCGATGCGCCGCGAGAGTCGAACGAAAAGCTGAGGCTCTTGTGGCTCGCCTGCGGTCGCAACGACCGCTTCTTGAAGGGCAACGAGGCGATCGTCGGGGCGCTTTCAAACAGTGGAATCCATCATCAGTGGCATCTCACCGACGGAGGTCATTCGTGGCCCGTCTGGCGCGGTTATCTTGTGGAGATAGCGCCGCTGCTGTTTCGAGAATGACTGAGATTCGGATGTCAGTGACAGTCAGAATCGGTACCAGTTTGCCTGCAATGGTAGGGTTGGATTGCCGGGCGTTGGGGGCAGCCGGGAGCGAATCGCCGTGTGGCGGTCGGGCAAGAGTTGCACTCCCTCCTCCATTCCCCTTCCGTTGCCTTCCTGCACTGGCCAAAAATACTTGACATCCAAACCGATATCTGTATATCAGATCGTTGCGGATGGTCAGAAAGAAGTGATTGCGGAACTCTGCCAGGGAGGGCTCGCCGAAGCCGCGCGGGACGTCGATCGACAACTCGTCGCCGTGTTCCACGTACCGGAGCGTTTCCCCGTTGAAACGGCAGCGGACAACGGTTGTGATCGAGATCGCATCTTCAGGCCGCTTGAAATAGATCGGTAACAGGATATTTCAGCCAGAGCGCAAAGGACCAGGCCGCTGGACGGATCCAATTTAGGCGTCCAACGCGAGCGAAGCACGCATAACACGAAGACACGATACCAGCATCCACCGGCGACGGCAGCGCCGGTGCGTCTTCCGTCATCCTGATCTATGCCAGGGGATCCCCATCGGCACTGCACCCGCCGGCACTTGTTGGCAGTCGAAGTCCGCGGTAAGCTCTGGGGAATCGTGATGGATCTCGAGGAACCGACGCCATGGTCTATCGGGAAGATAATCCGTGAGAACCGCCGCTACGTCATTTCAGTTCCTCTTGTCTCTGTTCACCAATCTCTACGCAGTGTGGGTCATCGCTGCTTCGATTCTGGCTTTCCTGATCCCGGAACTCTTCCGCTGGTTCTCGGGGCCGTGGGTCACCTGGGCTTTGTCGGTGATCATGCTGGGAATGGGACTGACGCTGAGTCTCGCCGACTTTCGGAAGGTTTGGGAGATGCCTCGCCCGGTTGCCTTGGGGTTCGTCGCCCAATACACGATCATGCCGGCAACCGCCTGGACGATCGCCCGCCTCATGAACCTCGATCCGCCGTTTGCGGTCGGGCTGATTCTGGTGGCATGCTGCCCGGGAGGAACCGCCTCGAATGTCGTGGCTTTCCTGTCCAAGGCGAATGTCGCCCTATCGGTGGTGCTCACAATGGCCTCGACAATCCTCGCGATCGTGATGACGCCGTTGCTCATGCAGATCTGGGCAGGTCACTATGTGCCGGTCGACGCTGCAGGGATCTTCAAGACCACCCTGCAGGTCGTCTTGCTGCCGGTCATGTTTGGCGTGTTTCTCAATCACCGATTCCCCCGGATCGGCGAAAAGGCTTCCTCCATCGGCCCTGCGGTCGCCGTCCTGGCGATTGTGATGATCGCCGGCAGCATCGTGGCCCGCAACGTCGAAGCGATCATCGGGCAAGGCCCTCAGTTGGCGCTTGCCGGTTTCCTGCTCCACGCGGGGGGCTTCGCCCTCGGCTATGGGGTAACACGCGTGTTGCGATTCTCCGAGATCACCGCGCGAACGATCTCCATTGAGGTGGGCATGCAGAATTCCGGATTGGCGATGGTTCTCGCCGGCCAGCACTTTGCCCCACCCACAGCCGCCCCGGCGGTGTTCTCCAGCGTCTTCCATACCCTTCTCGGAAGCCTGCTGGCCGCTTATTGGAGACGAAACCGGCCCGCCGAAGCCAATTGCGCCGGCCAAGGCGGCCGGGCTGCCGCTTCGTTGACAAGCTCGGTGGAAGGGCATCCGCGACGCTCAATCCACTATTGGAAATGCGACCGGCCGGCGGCCTTCCATGGCACCACCGAACGCGCCGAGGCGGGCGCCTACGAGAGCCAGCTCGCCGAAGTGCTGCGAAAATGGCGCCCCGAACAGACCCTTGCATTGCAGCCCGCAGGGGGACAAGGCAATCATATCACTTGGCGTGCGACCGCCAAAGGAACCGATTACTTCGTCCGGATCGAGGACGGGCCGGAACGCGACGACTACATCGAAGTCGAGTCGCGGATCCTGGCCGAGGTGCGGGGATTGGGCGTGCCGACGCCGCGGGTTTTCGGGGTCGACGCATCCCGCAAGCACGCACCCTTTGCCTGGCAGGTTCTGGAGCACATAGCCTGCCCGGACCTGAACCAGATTCACAAGGAAGGGCGTCTAAACCTGGCGAAGGCGGCGGGCGAGATCGGGGCGGCCGCGGCACGCTGGCAGAACGTAACAACTCCAGGTTTCGGCCCGTTCGATCCGGCCGTGCTTCGGAGCGAAGACCGCCTGGAGGGCTTTCATCCACGCTACGAGGATTACTTCTTCCTTCATCTCCAGCGGCATCTGTCTTTTCTCGCGCAGCACGGCATGCTCACGGCGGTTGAGGCCGAGGAGATCCGCGCGGAAATTGAGCACCACCGCGGCCTGCTCGCGCTGGAACAGGGCTTTCTCGTCCACAAGGATCTTGCACTCTGGAACATCCTCGGCACGGAGACCGAAATCGCCGCATTCATCGACTGGGACGACGCCGTTTCCGGCGACCCGATGGACGACCTATCACTGCTCGGCTGCTTTTACGACGGGAAGGTGCTCGCTCACGCGTTGGAGGGCTATGCCTCGCTCCGTCCGCTGCCGGGCCAGTTCCGCCGCCGTTTCTGGCTGCACTTGCTACGGAATATGATTGTCAAGGCCGTGATCCGTGTGGGGGCCGGCTATTTCGATCGCGACGACGGTTTCTTTCTTATCCATTCCGGCGGCACCGGCCAGACACTGAAGGCTTTCACCCATGCACGCCTCGCCGCCGCGCTGAAGGGGTTGCGCGAGGATCAGGAGATCGAAACGCTATGAACGTGACGCAACCAGTCAAATTACGCGAACGAAAAGAACATTTCGGTACCTGGCTGTCGATCGGTTCGCCCGTGATTGCAGAAATTGCGGCGCAAAGCAGCTTTGACTGGCTGCTCTTCGATCTCGAGCACGGCTGCGGGTCGGAGGACGGCCTGTTCGCCCAGCTTCAAGCGATTCGCGGTACGGGGGTCGCCGCGATCGTCCGCGTTGGGGCGCCGCATCCGGACCTGATCCTTCGCGTGCTCGATCGGGGAGCTGATGGACTGATGATCCCGCACGTTTCGTCCGCGGCCGAAGCGGAGGCCTGCGTCCAGGCCGCGTACTACCCGCCGCGCGGCCGGCGTGGCGTATCACGCTCCGTCCGTGCCTGCGGCTACGGCTTGCGGCCGGACAGGACTCCGGGAAACGCACCGCCGCCGATCATCATGGCCCAGATTGAGACCATGGAAGGAGTGGAGATGTCCCGCGAGATTGCGATGGTCGACGGCATCGACGTGCTCTTCGTCGGCCCGGCGGATCTGCAGTTCGATTTGAGCGTCCGCGCAGAGAAGGGGGCCCGCGATTACGAAACTTGTCTCAGGGAAGTCGCCTCCGCGGCGGCCGACGCCGGCAAACAATGCGGAATTCTCATTCGCGAGGCTGCCGGAATCGGCAGATTTCAGGACCTCGGCTTCACGATACTCGCCGTTGACTCGGACATCGCCATCCTCCGCGATCACTATCAAGCGTTGCTGGCGCGCAACCTGAATTCCAGGGCATAGCTCTCGCGGTACGGAGCGGTTCCTGCGGATTCGGCCAACGTGAATCCAGATCAGAGATTCACCGGCGGAGGCATCCGTTTCGGGGGCTCCCCAGACAGGTTGGCCAACGCAAAATGCGGTTGGAAGCGTGCTTGGCGCGGCGCCGCGAGTTATAGTAGAGACTTGCCTGGATTTTCCGGAGGCGGGCGTTCCCCGTGCGGCGTTGTGCGTCGTTTGCGGTGTTCGACCTCGCGTGGTTCAACTTGGATCTCGACAGCAACCCTGCAGACCACTTGAAAGGTTTTCCAAAGATGCTGCTGAAGCACCGAAACGACGTCCGATGGCTGGCGGCAATCCTCGTCTGGGCTTCGTCGATCGCCGCGGCGGCCGAGCCCGGTAGGATCACCTCACCAACGGAGGAATTCGGCCATCAACTGGGAGACGACTACTTCCTGGCCAACTACACCCAACTTGCGACGTATTGGCGCAAGTTGGAGCGGGAGTCGGACCGGCTGAAGGTCGAGGTCATCGGCCGGTCGGAAGAAGGCCGTGAAATGCTCATGGCGATCCTCAGCGCCCCGAAGAACTTGAAGAGGCTCAGGCGATACCAGGAAATTTCTCGCCGGCTCACGCTGGCCGAGGGGCTGACCGAGATGGAGGCGGAGAAGCTGGCCGCCGAAGGCAAAGCGGTGGTCTGGATCGACGGCGGCCTGCACGGCACGGAGGTGCTCGGCGCCCAGCAGTTGATGGAAACCGTCTACCAGATGGTCAGTCGCAACGACGGGGAGATGGAACGTTTCTTGCGCGACGTGATCGTTCTGTGCTGCTGCCCCAATCCCGACGGACTCGACCTGGTGTCGGACTGGTATATGCGCGAGCCGGATCCGAAGAAACGGTCCACCAGCGGGTTGCCAAGACTCTATCAGAAGTACATCGGCCACGACAACAACCGCGACTTCATGATGGTCACGCAGAAAGAGACGGAGGCGGTATGCCGCGTCTTCTATCAGCAGTGGTTCCCGCAGATCATCTACAACCACCACCAGTCCGGTCCCGCGGGAACGGTGATGTTTGCCCCGCCGTTTCGCGACCCCTTCAACCACAACTTCGACCCTCTGGTCCCGCTCGGGATCGACCTGGTGGGAGCGGCGATGCACAGCCGGTTCGCCGCGGAGGGCAAGCCGGGAGTGACGATGCGGAAAGGGGCCAACTACTCAACCTGGTGGAACGGCGGGCTCCGCACAGCCGCCTATTTCCACAACATGATCGGTCTGCTCACCGAAACCATCGGCCATCCGACTCCCATGCAGGTCCCGCTCCAGATTCGCAAGCAACTCCCCTCCGGCGATCTTCCGTTTCCCATCGCACCGCAGCAGTGGCACTTCCGCCAATCGATCGAGTACTCGCTGACGGCCAATTGGGCCATCATCGACGTCGCCTCGCGGCACCGCGAGCAGTTGCTGATGAATGCCTACCGGATGGGCAGGAACTCCATCGATCGCGGCAACCGCGACCACTGGACGATGCGCCCGGGCCGGATCGAAGCCGCGGAACAGGCAGCGGAGAAGGCCGAGCAGCAACAGGCAGCCGAAAAGGCCCGGCAACTGGCAGCGGAGAAGACCGAGAAAGAACCTGCAGAGAAAACTCAGGAACAGGCCGCCAAGAAAGCCCCGGAACAAGCGGCAGAGAAAACTCAGGAACAGGCGATCGAGAGGACTCCGAAAGAGGCCGCCGAGAAGACCCAGGGACAGGCAGTGGAGAAGGAACAAGCGGCTGAGAAGACCCGGGAACGGGGGGTGGCGAAGGCGTCGAAGCAAGCAGAAGAGAAGACCCGGAAAAAAGCGGCAAAGGAAACCTCGAAACCATCAGAAGAGAAAGCCCAGAAGCAGCCTTCAGAGAAGGCTCCGAAAAAAGCGGAAGAGACAACCCGGAAACAAGTGACAGAGAAGCCTTCCAAAGAAACGGCAGAGAAACCCCAGGAACAGACAGCCGAGAAGGCTCCGGAACATGTGGCAGAGAAGCCCCAGGAACAGGAACAGAGCGGGGAGAAGCCGAAAGGCCCTGAAAAGCCCGACATCTTTGCCAAAGTCCTGCGCGATCCGGCCCAACGCGACCCCCGCGGCTACATCCTCCCCTCCGACCAGCCGGACTTCCCCACGGCCACCAAGTTCATCAACGCGCTCGTCAAGACCGGGGTGACGGTGCAGCGAATGACCGGCCGCTGCGAGGTGGCCGGAAAGAGCTATCCGGAAGGGTCGTATGTTATCCAGACGGCCCAGGCCTTCCGCCCGCAAATCCTCGACCTTTTCGAACCCCAGGATCATCCCGACGACATTCCCTATCCGGGCGGACCGCCGACTGCCCCCTACGACAACGCGGGCTGGACCCTGGCCTACCAGATGGGCGTCGCGTTCGACCGCGTGCTGGAGGGTTTTTCCGGGCCATTTGAGCGAATCGAAGGGCTGGCCAAGCTGCCCGCCGGCGCCGTGCCGACGCCCGACTCGGCCGCGGGCTATCTGCTCGACCGGGCCGTCAACGATTCGTTCGTCGCCGTCAACCGGTTGCTCGCGAAGAAGATTCGCGTCCAGTGCCTCCGGCAGCCGGTCGAAATCGAGGGCAAGACCTATCCCGCCGGCACGTGGTATATTCCCAACGGCGCGGAAGTGCTGCCCGTGCTACGGCAGGCGGCCGAAGAGTTGGGGCTCGACTTTGTCCCCACCCCCAAGTCTTTCGAAACGGATCGCGCCGACGTGAGTCGCCGGCGAATTGCCTTGTGGGATCGCTACGGAGGTTCCATGGATTCGGGCTGGATGCGCTGGGTTCTGGAGCAGTTCGAGTTCGACTTTCAGGTGGTGTTCCCGCCTGATTTGGACAAGGGGTCCCTCAAGGATCGCTACGATGTGCTGATCTTCGTCGGCGGGGCTGTGCCGGAAACGCTCCGCCGCGGTCTCAAGCCGCCGGATGAGAAGTCGATTCCGGAAGAGTATCGGGGCCGTTCGGGAAGCATCACCGCCGACAAGACGTTGCCGCAACTCAAAGCGTTCCTGGAAGCCGGCGGCACCATCGTGACGATCGGCAGTTCAACGGCGCTGGCCCGCCATCTGGACATCCCGTTGCGCAGCGCCCTGACGGAAATGGGTGTGGACGGACGCCCCAAAGCGCTCGCGACCGAGAAATTCTTCGTACCCGGGTCCGTGCTGCGGGTGCGGCTCGACAGGACGAGTCCGCTGGCCGCGGGCATGCCCGAGCATGTGGATGTGTTTTTCAGGAGAAGCCCCGCCTTTCGCCTGGGGCCCGAGGCCGTGCTGCAAGGGGTCCGTCCTGTCGCCTGGTTCGACACTGAATCTCCTTTACGGAGCGGGTGGGCCTTGGGACAGTCGTATCTGGACGACGCCGTCGCCGTTGCCGAGGCTCCGGTCGGAAAAGGCATGTTGCTCCTCTGTGGCCCGGAGATTACCCTGCGGGCGCAGCCCCACGGCGCGTTCAAACTGCTCTTCAACGGGATCTACCACGAGACTCAACCGGCCAAGTGAGGCAATCCTTACGGGGCGGGTACCTGCTGCACCTGGCGGTAGTCCATTCGGATCTTGGCAACACGGCGGAGATCCTTGTCGCTGACGTAGAGATTGTCGCCTGATGCGGCCACGCAGTAGATCATGCGAAAACCGAGGTCCCGGGAGTTGCCGTCCGCGCCGGGCACGGTCTCCGCGTTGCCCCAGCGGCCGATCCGGGCGATCATGTTGCCGGCGGAGTCCAGTACTCTGACCATGTGCAGGTCGATATCGGCAACGAAGACCCGGTCGGCGGGGTCGACGGCCAAGTGCATGTCGGGCCAGTCGCAGTAACAGCCGCCGCCGTTCGTGCATGAGACGCCGCGGTGCGCCCACAACTCCGCATCCGTGTCGCGTGCACCACCCTTGGCGTCGATCTTCACCACGTGGGCGAAGCCCGATTGAGTGCGGATCGGCACCTCGCCCCTCCGCGGCAATGGAGCAATCGAATCGGCGCCGATGGCCGTCTGGAAGTTGTGCACGACGCTGTTCCAGTTCATCAAGGGAAGTTCGACGGCATAGAAGCAACCCTTGCTGTCCATGGCCACACCCCCGCCGGTGTTGAATAGCCGGCAGAACGCCTCGTCGGCGATCGCGCCGTCGGGGGTGTACTTGCGGATCACGCCGGCACAGGGGATCTTCTCCGACGGAGTCGCCTTGTGCCATTTCTGATCACGGGCGGCGTCGCGGACGTAGAGGTTGCCCTCGGCGTCCGTGCCGGCCAGTGTTCCGCCGTAGGTCTTCGTCCAGGGGTAGTAGGCGTCCGTCCGACCGGCAAACAGTCTGTCGCGTTTGGCCAGTTCCTCGTTCGAGTAGACACCCTGGAGGCGGAAGGGCTGCCGCTGGAGCGTGTCCATGTCGAAGGAGAGGAACCCCTCTTCTTCCAACCGCTCCTTGCTGTAGGCGCCGTTTTCGCCCAGCGAGTAGGTGAGCAGCAACCGCCGGTTGCGCCGGTCGACGAGCATCGAGTTCGGTGCGCCGCGGAGCGGCACCTCTCGCCAATCGCCGAGCGAGTCGTTCGTGCAGATCAAGCTCTGGCGATCGCGGTCGTGGACATAGAGACTGCCGTCGTCGTCGGCAGCGATGTTCCATGGATAGCGGAACGTGCGGGGTTCGCCGCCTCCGACACGCATTATTTCGCCCGCCCGGTCGCCCAGGTCGGTGATTCGGCTCAACGTGGCGTGCCCGTGCCCCATACCGGCCCAGACGAGCACGGGGCTGGCTGCACGGTCCACGGCCAGGTGCCGGGCTTTTGCATCAAGATCGACGATCCAGACCACGCGCGGACGCAGTGGATCGCCGGCGCATTTAGCCAGGAACGCCTTGCCGGCCGGGTCGCGGAAAACTCCCAGCAGGTAGAAGCCGTTTTCTTCCCAGGCAATGCCTTTTAGATCCTGGAATTCGCGTCGCCGGCCGTCGATCTCGAGCCCGCCGAGTTCGCCCAGAAAGCGGCCGTCGGCCTGGTAGATCTTGACGCGGCGGGGCCAACCATCGGCCACGAGAATCCGCCCCGCGGGGTCGACGGTCAGGTCGACCAGGTCGGGAAAATGCTGGTGGTCGTCGCAGGCCGGGTCGGGCCGGCTGCGATCGGTTTTTCTGGTAGCCGCGACGGTCTGGGTGACGCCCAGGTACGCGCTGTTCTCCGTCAGGAGCTGGTTGCCGTTGTACTTGAAATCCGCCTGCAACTCGCCCGACTGCAAGTTCACCTTGCGGATCGTCCCCGGCGCCTTCGGGTCCGAAAGCGCCGTGAGCGTCGGCGGATACGTCCCCGTGCAAAACTCGGCCGTCGAGGTGACGATGTAACCGCAACCCTTGTCGTCGATGGCGAAAGGCCCCATCGAGTACATCAGCGGCATCATCTGGAGGAACCAGAAGCGGTCCACGTGCGTCGTGAACAGTCGGTACAGTTCCCCCTTGCTGGCCCAGCGCGGGTAGCCGGTGGTCGACTCGGCGAAATAGGCGGTGCCGTCCCTGGCGATCCGCATCGGGAAGGGGATCAACGGATCGGCGCTGTACGGAACGAACGTGGGCCACGAGCGGGGACGGTGCGGAATCGCCTCGCCTTCGTACCGTGCCACGAAGGGCCACACCTCGTCGATCCGTTTGCCGATCGCGTCGAGTGACTTGGGATTGGAGGGGTAGACCATGTCGACGTACTGCCCCTGGCGGTTGAATCGCAGCATCGTTCGGTCGGTCTTGCGGCCCGTTCCGACTTGCACGTAAAGGCGGCCTTCGGGATCGACCTCGAGCCAGACGACCTCTGCCAGCAGTTGTGCCGGGTCGTAGCCGATAAACCGTTCAAAACGCGGCGACAGTCCGACGGCCACCTCAACCATCGAGCCGGCCGGCGCCGTCTTGCCCTCGCGGTCGTTGCCGTCCCAGGCGATCTGCTGCCTGAGCGTGTTCTTCTCGAAGGGCTCCGGCGCGTTTTCTCCCAGAACACCGCAGCCGATGGTCCGCAGGACATTGCCCTGGGGGTCTACGATCCGCACCAGCACGTCGTCGGGCTGGTCGAGCGCGAAACGAATCTGGACTCTGTCGCCTTCACGCCTGACGATCGGACCCTCCGCGATCCGGGCGGGCCGGCGGGGATAGGAATCGGCGTCCAGAATGATCCGTTTTGCTTCAAATACCGTCTGCCCCCGGTTGTCCTTCAGCGGTTCCCTGTCGACCGAAGCTGATTGCGCCAGCACTATGGCCAACAACGAACCGATTGCCAGGCTACTGCCGTTCATCGAATCATCTCCCCGTGTCAACCTTCACTTCCCCGTCGACGGCGTCTCCAACGCTTGCAGACGCTCGACGAGCGTTTCGGCCTGTTCTTGCGACCATTGCTCCACCTGGAAAACAGGTTGGCAACAGGTATCATTTGCACTCCGGGATCTCGCCATCGCCGGTCGGTTCGCCGTTCATCGTCCAGGCAAGGTTGAAACGGGCGATCCGCGCCCCGCCGCTTCCCTCGTAGTGCAGATAAATCCAGCCTTCGCTCGGCGTGCCGGGCCGGCCGGCTGCCAGGGACGAGTAAGCAAAACTTCCTTCCTCGACCAGCCGTTTGACGGGCCACGTCTTGCCGCCATCGAAACTCGCCCAGACGGTGCCGTGGTGGCGTCCCTCGGTCGACACGATGTTGCTGAACACCAGGATGTCGCGCCCCGCGACCGGCAGGCGGACCAGGCCCGCCATCAGGCCGTAGTCGCGGTCCTGATCGCCGTCGGGCAGCACCTCGCTGACCGACAGGTCCTTCCAGGTCTGGCCGCCGTCGTCGCTCCAGGCAATATGTCTTCGTCGCGGGTTCAGTCCGTCGGTCGACAGGTGCCGCCGCGAGTTGTAGTAGATCCGGCCGTCGGAAAGTTCGGCCAGCGTGGCTTCGCCGGTACCCTTCGCGGGAAAGGGCGCGCTGGTGTGCCAGGTTTTGCCGCCATCGTCGCTGTAGATGGCGTTCGTGTAGTGTTCCGGCCATCGAGACCCCGTGTTGCCTCCCGCATAGCAGCGTGTGGGGCGCAACAGACGCCCGGCATGCTTGCCGTGTCGCAGGGTAATGCCCGTTTCATTCATGTGCATGCTGGGAACGTTTCCTTTTTCGTCCGGATGGATGACCACGTCCTGCGCCTTCCAGCTCCTGCCCTGATCGGTGCTCCGGTACACGGTGAGCGGCGCCGGGGGATGGCCGGCTTCGACGAACACCAACACGTCGCCGCTGCGCTCGTCGACGATGGTGCCGCCTCCTTGGAAGCCCGGGTCGGCGATGGTAATCTCCGGTCCCCAAGTCTGGCCGCCGTCTTCGCTGCGGCGGACCTTGTAGCTCCGGTTGCCCCAGGTGGCCAACACCGTGCCGTCGGTGGCGACGACCACGTTGGGAAATCGCTCGCCCTTGAAAAGCGGCTGGACATCGAACTTCGGCTCGCCGAGAAACAGTTCGAGATCTCCCTCGGCCGGCTTTTTTGCAGCCGTCGTCGGTGAGTCGCCGGCCGGTGCGTCTGCCGTGGCAATCCCGGCCGCCACGAAGGCTGCCAGGAGGGCCATGCCCAAGTTTGCCCGGCTCCGCGGAGGTGATTCGCATGGTTCGTTTTTCATCGTGCGGCTCGTGGTTGAGAGGGAAGTAGATGGGTCGACCAGCGCGTAGAATTCAGGATGGGCATTGGAAGCGGTGCGGTTGTGCCGGATGATTTCGCCGTAGCTGTGGCCGGCACCCAGGGCAAGTGCCCTCAACTGCCAGCACCCTTCACTCCGCATTCTTCAGCTCTGCCAGCATCTCCAACAGGTTGTTTGCGAGAATCACCGACGCGTCCTCCTGCACCCGGTTGGTGCCGAGCCAGGTTTCGTAGCCTCCGAGCCGGTGTTGCTCCGGAGTGGGAAGGTAGCCGTTCGTGCCGTTGGCCAGGCTGATGACCATGGTCTGCGGAAACGGGCTGCGGGCCTTCAGATCGAGGCCGATCTCGGCAAAGGTTTCGAACGGGATGCCGCACACCGCCAGATCGCCGATGCGGATCGCTTGCAGCTTGACGGCCACCGTGTCCTCCTCGCGTTCCGCCGCCCGGACGACGTTGCGAGCGTAGTTCTGGGCCAGACGCGGCAACTGCGCGATGGCCGCCTCGTCGGTCACGGCCAGCACTTCCTTGGCCTTGCCCACCTGTTCGGCGGACGGACGGCGATACTTGAGTGTGACCTCCCGCTCCAGCATGCCGAGCCGCGCGTCGGATTGATGCCGTTCGATCTTGCGATGGGCAAACCATGCCGTGTCGGCCGCCTTCTGCGCCACGATGCGGATCTGTTCGAAGGGCTCGCGCGGCGGGCGAGTCACCAGGAACGGGATGTTGTTGATGTCGCCGGAAGTGCCGTTGGACATCATCGCCACGAAATCTTCCCCTCCGCCCAGCCGCGACGGCATGAGCCGCGAGAACTGCCCGTAGTAATCCGCGGAAACCTGCCCCCTTGGCGTGGCGCCGACGTAGTGGAGCGAATAGTTCGCCAGCAGGGCGAGCGGCCTGCGCCGGTCATCCTGCACCGAGAGGATCGTGATGTCAGGATCCGTGGGGCCCGCCGGGCGGTCGATCACGTCCGGGCTGGTGCCGGGGTTCATTTTCACGGTGTCGAGCTCGCCAAAGGGGTTGGGGACCATCTTGCCGGGCTTCAGATACCAGCGGCGGCAGAAGACTTCCTCCGGCAGCGGATGCACCGCCGCCCCTACGGCAGCCGGTCGCAACGCCGCGTGCGCCCTCGTGATCGACTCCACGAGTCCCTCCAGGAGCAGCATGCGATAGGCGACGGCAGGCGAGGGACCGTCCTTGACGTTCGAAGACGGGGCGGAGTGGGTGTGGGTCGAGGAGATCAGCATCCTGTCCGCCGCGATGCCTGTCTTCTTCGACGCCATCTCCTTCGCCTCGTCCAGCACCTCCGCGGCTACCCCGAGGTTGTCGACCACAACCATGGCCAACGTCGTCGTCCCGTCGTCCAGCACCAGTGCACGGGCGTGGAGCGGATCGTGCGCGCTCTGGGCCATGTTCGCACTGAAACCACCCGGCATGTTCAGCGGAAATTCCTTCGGCGTGATGTCTACCGCGGCGGCTCCAGCGCGCAAGGCGGCCGGTTTATCGGCCGCGTTGCCGGTCGATGCGACGAGTGATGCCAGAACGAGAGCGAAGAGGAGGATCATGACTTTGCTGTGCTGTTGGTAATTTTGCATGGTCTTGTTCCATCATGGTTGGGAAATGGCGTGCTTTGTGATATTCTCAATCGCGTGCGGCGTCATCGCCAGCGGCGACGGACGGTGTCATCGTGTCTCCCGCCACAAGGCATCAATCGTGTCGACCGTGCGGTCGACGAGGACTTGCCCGCCTTCGGGGCCGACGCGGCTGCTCTGGATCACCGCGCCGTATCCCCCGCCGCGTACCGCCCGCTCGCTGGGCAGGTAGCCGGCGGAACCGGCCAACTGGATAACAAAGGTCTGCACTGCGGGGCTGCGGGCCTTGATCTGAACGCCGTAGTCGGTGTACAGCTCGAACTCATTGGTTGCGATCGCCACATCGCCAAGCCGCAGGACGTGCAATTCCATGGCGCAGGTCCCGTCGGTGCCGGCCTGCTGGCTCTCGTAGCGTTCCACCACGCTCTGATTCCAGCGGTAGTTCCACTTCTGAGCCGGGTCGCCCGCATACTTGGCTGCCTCCTTACGGGCTTCGGCAGCCTCGGCTTCGGTGACCAGGCGATAGGGCAACTCGATCTGCTCCGCGTGGTGATGCAGCGCGACGTCGCGGCGGATGTCCCTCCGAGCCCCATCATAGGCATCTTCCCAGCCTTGGACGATGCGTCGGGCAACTTTCTTGGCAATCCGAACATTCCTTTGCCCCGAGAGGGCCACCGGCTCACTCGGAGTAATGTCCACGGCGTGCGCACCGATCCAGAGTTCCGCAGAGTCCGCCGGCGGCAGGGCGGGCGTCGGAACAAGCCACGAAACGGCCACCAGGGCAATCCCCGTGGCCTTCCGGACCCAACTGCTCAGCAGGCCGCGCCGAACCTTGTCACGCGCCATGTCCGTAATCCTCTTGCCAGAGTGTTCAGATGTTTTCTGTGATCGGTGACGGTGCCCCATTCGAGGCCACAATGTCCCAGGGCGGCAGGGCCGCCAGCCAATACGAGCTACCGCTCGGCCGAAATGGCCTGCTCCCGTTGGTCGCGAATCTTTGTGAAATACTTCACGATCTTTGAGGTTAGTGGTACAGGACAACAGCCCGGATGCTAGCCGCGAAGCATCTGCCAGTCAAGGATTTGCGGTCAACTCCTCCGAAAGCGCGAGCATATTCCGAGCTCGAAGCCAACTGCCTTGAGATACCGGCTCTCACCGACTAGTCTGAGAGTGCCAGACAAAACATTTCGAATCCCCAACCCGAGATACCGACGATGCCCTCTTCGATCAGTGGAACAGGACAGATTCTTGCCTGCGGATTGACGGTGACTTTGCTCCTTGCTGCCAGGGTTCAAGGCGAGCCCGGTTGGACACAATTCCGCGGACCGAACGCCACCGGCATCGCCTCTGCGCCCGGCTTGCCGACGAATATCACGCAGGAGAATTACCTCTGGCAGATCGACTTGCCCGGTCTGGGTCACTCGTCGCCCGTGTTCTGGGAGGGCAAGCTGATTGTGACCAGCGAAGTGAAGGGGCAGAAGAAGCGGCAGATCCTCGGTATCGACGCCAAGGACGGGCGGGTTCTCTGGACCCACGAAGAAGCCTGCGAGGAAACGGACGGATTTCACAAATTCAACAGCTTCGCCGCGTCGACTCCTGCCGTCGATGGCGACGGAGTCTATGTCTCGTGGATCTCCGGCAAAGACTTCATCCTCTTCGCCCTGAATCACGAAGGGAAGCAGACCTGGCGCCACGAGATTCCATGTGGTTTCAGGTCGGACTTCGGACCCGGGGCATCGCCGATCGTTTTCGACGGCACCGTCATCATGAGCAACGAACATTCAGGTTCGGAGTGTTTCCTTATCGGTGTAGACGCCACGTCGGGTGAAATCGCATGGCGCATACCTCGTAAGACCAGCCTCGTCTCCTTCTGTACGCCCAAGATCTGTCGCCCAGAATCCGGACCGGTTCAGGTGATTTTTGCCTCGACAGGCCACGGAGTGACGAGCGTCGACCCCAAGTCGGGAAAGATCTTCTGGGAGCTGCCCTGTGATTTTACCCTCAAACCCTGCGCAACGCCGGTGATCGCCGAGGGCGTAGTCTTCGTGACCACGGGCAAGGGTTCGATGGGGGTCGAGACGGTTGCCGTGCGGTTGCCCGATGTGACCAGGGACGAAAAACCGGAAATCCTGTACCGAGCAACGGTTCGCTTGCCCTATGTGCCCACACCACTGGCCTTCGACGGCAAGTTCCTCCTCTGGACCGACGCGGGCTTCATCACCTGCATCGAGGCAAAATCCGGCAAGGAACTCTGGAGCGGCAAGGTCTCTGGAAAATTCTTCTCGTCGCCGCTGCTGATCGACGATCGAATCTACAACACCAGCCTGAACGGCCAGATGACCGTGCTGGCCAGTGACCGGTTCAAAATCCTCGCACAGCACGATTTACCCGAAGGCACCCACGCTACGCCCGCCGTGATTGGCGGCCGCATGTACGTTCGGACTTATGAGAAACTGATGTATATCGGGAAGTAGGCCGGACGGGGATGTGGCGGGAACGACCGGCAGAAAAGGTGCCGCGGGCACCCTGTCTGAAACGGCAGGGCATCCGGACCGACGTCAGGCCGCCCCCTCATTCAACCGTCGTGTTGCAGGACGGGATCGCATCTTGTCCAGACAGGTTACAAACCTGTCCTGCGACAGTCGTTGATCTTGCGCTACGAAAGCTTGGGAGAGGAGGATAACGAACATGACGTAAGTTTGAAACCTTTCGTTGGAACCCTGCGGGTAACCAAGCCCGTCCGGTAGAGTCTGGCCAGCAGCCGGAAGCGAGTCTTGCGTGGTGTCGGGGTGACCCGGCCTGCGAAGCGTAGATAGCCAGTGCCGAAGCTGTGTGATTGAGCCTCGAAAGTTGCAGTGCGGGAGTCTTCGCCGTGGTCAAGGCGGGGACCGAGTTGGCGTGTCGCGGGTGGCCTGACACGTCGATCCTGCCGGGGTCGAAGAGCAGGGCAAGAGCACAATAGGGGTTCCCCAGGAACGTAGGAGATCCTGCCGTTTCCACGGAAGAAATCCCGGCCGGAGGTACCGGGTGAACAACTCCAGGCTCGTCGCCGTGTGTTCGGCAGCGACGAGAGAGACGAAATGACCGAACACTCCCGTGGTAACGCCAAGCGAAGGCAACGAAGTGCGGCGTGACGGGCGGCAGGAAGTCGCAGCATCCTGATTGTACCGTGGAAGCCGGGGAACTCGACCCGCGAGGACCCGGTGGAGGGAAGCGGGATGCCAAGTGAAACCAACTGTTGGAGGGAAACATGCCGGAGACACCGAGCTTCGAGTGCGTGTCAACGCGACAACAACGGATAGCTGAGTTGGCGAAACAGAACCCGCAGATGGCGTTCACCTCGCTGAATCACTACCTCGACATGGAATGGCTTCGAGCGGCGTTCTTCCGCACACGGAAGAACGGGGCTCCAGGCGTGGACGGGCAGACCTGGGACCAGTATGCACATGATCTGGAGGCAAACCTCCAGTCGCTGCTGGACCGGGCCAAGTCCGGCACGTACCGGGCACCGCCGGTTCGTCGGGTCCATATTCCCAAAGGTGGTTCCACCACCGAGACCCGCCCGATCGGCATACCCACCCTGGAGGATAAAGTGCTCCAGCGTGCGGTGACGATGATCCTGGAGGCGATCTACGAACAAGACTTCTATGACAGTTCGTACGGTTTTCGTCCAGGGCGTTCCGCTCATGATGCACTGAAGAGCCTCTGGAAGCAGACCATGGACACCAGGGGCGGATGGATTCTGGAGGTGGATATCCGCAAATTCTTTGACACTTTGGATCGAGGCCATCTGCGAACGTTTCTTCAACGACGGGTTCGTGACGGAGTGCTGTTGCGACTGATTGGGAAGTGGCTTAATGCTGGCGTCTTCGAGGACGGGTGCATTACGCATCCGGATTCGGGTAGCCCGCAGGGCGGAGTGGTCTCGCCGATCCTTTCGAATGTGTTCCTGCACTATGTGCTCGATGCATGGTTCGAGGAAGAGGTGAAGCCGAGATTACGAGGCCGGGCGTACCTCATCCGCTATGCGGATGATTTTGTGATCGGGTTCAGGCTCGAAAGCGACGCTCGGCGTGCCATGGAGGTGATTCCGAAACGGTTCGCCAAGTTTGGGCTGACCGTCCATCCAACGAAGACCAAGCTGGTCCCGTTCCGGTGCCCGCCCCAAGACCCCCGCTTACGCGGTGGTTCGGAAGGCGATGGACCCGGTACGTTCGACTTCTTGGGATTCACGCACGCCTGGAGCCGTTCCAGGAAGGGCACTTGGATCGTCAAGCGGAAGACAGCCTCCGATCGTTACACCCGAGCGATCAGGACGATTGCCCAGTGGTGCCGCCTCAATCGTCATCGCCCGATTCGTGAGCAGCACGAGGTGCTCAGCCAGAAGCTTCGCGGCCACTACGCCTACTACGGAATCACCGGCAACAGCTATCTGCTGAGCCGGTTCCGTGAGGACGTGGCTTTCGTCTGGCGCAAGTGGCTGGTTCGCCGCAGGGGAGGCAATCGCCGTCCTTGGAGTTGGTTTCACCAACTTCTGCAACGGTACCGTCTGCCATCAGCGGTGAGCGTCCACTCTACCTGCCGTCTGTGAAGTGAACGGATCACTTGAGGAACCGGATGCGGGAAACCTGCACGTCCGGATCTGTGGGAGCCCCGGGTGAGCAATCACCCGGGGCCACCCGGCCCTCATTCCTTAGTTCACAAGGCGGCTGTTGCATGAAGCACGGGGGACAGGGTAGATTAGGCCGCTATACCTGCTTCCCTCCTTCAGTCTGAGCGAGGATTTCGCGGATGGCGAGTACGAATGTCGCATTCACCTGGTTGGACTGGGCGGTCTTGTTCGGCTATTTCGTCGGCATTACCGCCTTCGGCCTTTGGGTATCGCGCAAGATTTCTTCCAGCGGTGGCTACTTCCTGGGTGACCGGAAGTTGCCGTGGTGGGTGATGATGGGGCAAGCGTTCGGTACCGGCACCCATGCGGAGAATCCGGTGGCCCAGGCCGGGGCGACGTTCGATAGAGGATTCGCCACCATCTGGTACCAGTGGAAGAACATGCTCATCACGCCTTTTTACTGGCTGATGGCCCCCTGGTACCGCCGCTGCGAGTGCACGACCATCGGCGAGCTGGTCAGCGACCGATACGGCCGCGGCCTGGGTTTCATCTACACCGTTTTCGCGATGTTCTATTTCGTCTTCAGCCAGGGAGCGATGCTCAAGGGAGCAGGCAAGGTGGTCTCGGTCGCCACCGGTGGAGAAATCATCTCGCCCAACGGCGTCGTGATGGCCATGACGGTCGCCTTCCTGTTGTACGGCTTCTTCGGCGGCCTGATCGCGTCGGCCTATACCGACTTCGTCCAAGGCTTTCTGATCATTCTCATGTCGTTCATGTTGATTCCCGCCGGTCTGAGCGTTGTGGGTGGCTTCACGGGGCTGCGGGAAAACCTGGATCCAAGTTTCTTCGACATCTACAACCGCATGAGCGGCATCGACGGCTTCACCATTGCCATCCTCACGCTCAACGGCCTGATAGGCATAACCGCACAGCCGCACATCCTCTCCATGAACGCCACCGGGAGGAGCGAACGGGCCGGTCGGGTCGGCCAGACCTACGGCAACATGGTCAAGCGGTTCTGCACGATCGGCTGGGCCTTCACCGGCCTGCTTGTCGCCGCCATGGTCCTCCAGCGGGGCGACTCGCTTCCCGACAAGGAAAACGCCTTCGGCTATGCCAGCCTCCACCTCCTGGCTCCGGGCCTGACCGGCCTGATGGTCGCCTGCGTGCTGGCTGCCAACATGTCGACCTGCTCCAATTTCATGGTCAATTCCGGCGCCTTGTTCACCCGGAACCTCTACCAGGGCTATTTCCGGCCGGCTGCCGGCGATCGCGAGGTGCTCCTGGTCGGCCGGCTTTCGGGTTTCACGCTCACCATGCTGGGCGTGTTGTTTGCTCTCTCGGTCGGCCAGGTGCTCGACGCTTTCCTGTTCACCGAGACCCTGCCGGCGTTCTTCGGCATCATGATCCTGGGCGGGTTTCTCTGGCGGCGAGCCAATCGCTATGGCGCGTGGGCCGGGGTGCTCGTATCGATGATGGTCTACTACTCCGCCAACTACCACATGTGGGGCGAACTGAAACTCGTTTACAAGTGGGAGCCGGAGCCTTTTGCCTGGTCGATGCTGACGGGCTTCACCGCGTTCATTCTGATGAGCCTGGTCACGCCCGCCGAGTCGAAAGAACGGATCGAGCGGTTCTTCGACAACATGCGCCGTTCGACGGACGAGGAGGGCTTGCCCGAGGGCCAGCCCAAGCCGCTGGCCGCCGATCGCGGCCAGGACTTGTTGCTCCTGGATTTGACGGGCTGGTTCACGGCCGAGCGGTGGCGCAACTTCTTCCGCCGCTACCGGGAGGATCTCGTGGGATTTCTGCTGGCCTGGGCGACCGTCGCCCTGCTCGTCGGCATGGCGTGGGGATTGATGCAGATCGGCAAGTAACGATCGTCTGGTACGGTCACGGATCGACCGGTTGTCCAAACCCACCCTGCCGCAGTTCGTTGCGCATGTTGTTGAATCTCTGTTGCCGGCGATGGTATTCCGGCAAACCGGTCGCAAAGAAGACGATCAGAACCAGATGCCCAAAGATCACATAAAGTGCAAGCCGTCGATAGTCGTTTTGTCTTGCGCGGACAAGGACCGGCGCCCAGAGAATCGTACTGAGGACCACAAGACCGAGAAACACGAGTGTGTTGGTGAAGAACTGGCCGTTCAGCAGGAGCAGGAAACAGACACCGATGACAAGCAGGATCCCCGACCACATATAGGGCGGACGGATCGGGCGAGCGCCCGTGTCCGTAACATCGTGCGAGGATGATTCGGGCGACTGGTAAGGATTGGCGGCATGCATTGGATCTTCTACCCTCTCAGTCATCTCTGATTTCCGGCAGATGGACCAACCTGGCCAGAACGCGTCCCATGACCGCGTTGATCGACCGATAATCGTCGGGCGTGGCCGACAGGATCTCCTCCTCGCCCTGCACGTACTTGGAACGAATCAGTTCCTCGCGGCAGTTCTCTACGATCTGTCGCGCCGATTCCGGCGTGGTCTCCAGATGGAACTGCAGGCCGATCACCGATCTGCCGATCTGGAAGGCCTGGTTCTCGCATCCCTCGCTTCGCGCGAGCCGGACCGCACGGGGCGGCAAATCGAAGGTTTCTCCATGCCAATGAAAGACCTTGAGCGAAGGCGGGAAGTCAAACACGGAGTGCCCGGAGGGCGGAACTGCCTGCACAGGAAACCAGCCGATCTCCTTGCATCGGTTCGGGAAGACCCGTGCACCGAGCGAGCTGGCAATGAGTTGGGCACCGAGACAAACGCCGAGCACGGCCTTTCCCTCCTCGATCGCACGGCGTACGAACTGCTTCTCCTCAACCAGCCACGGATAGTCGGCCTCGTTGTTAACGCTCATCGGTCCGCCCATGACCACGAGCAGATCGAAATCGGCCAGGTCCGGAAATTCCGCCGACTCGAACAGCCGGGTGCTCGTGATCTCGCAGCCCGTTGCGTCGAGCCATGGCCCGATACTGCCGAGACCCTCAAATGCAACGTGTTGCAGATAGTGGGCGTGCATTCGATTCTCTCACGTTTTCCGGTGTCACGATTCCGAATGACCTTCGGATCGCTCAACCAATGACTGTCCAGTGTTTCTTGGGGAAGCATCACGGCGGAGCGTGACGGCTTCTATGAGAATCGCGACAGTTATTTGTTGAGCGATCCTTCACGGAAAAAGGGCTGGATCCCAGCTTCCTTCGGCATGCTCGATGCTGCCCGGTTTCGTTGCTTCGATGCGGACTGCTTCGAGGACCAGTCCGGTGATCGGGTTTTCGGGCAATCCCGCGATTCGGATCGACTGTTTGGCTCCTTCACAGAACACATTGCGGATCACGATGTTGCGCAGTGTCGGAGTCGTGCTGCTCAGGGGCTGCTGGGGCTCGTTTTTCTCCCCCAGGGAGCCGTCGCCGTATTGCATGTCGAAGACGACGGCCTCGTTTCTGATTCTTTCCATGCGCATGTTTTCGATTCTGACGTTTTCCACGGTCCCGCCGCGGCCACGCCGGGTCTTGAAGCGAATGCCTCGATCGGTGCCGCTTGCAGTGATGTCGTGTGCGTAGACATGGCGAATCCCGGCCGACATCTCGCTGCCGAAGACCACGGCCCCGTGACCGGCCAGGACTCGGCAATTCCGGATCAGGACTTCTTCGCAAGGGCGTGCGGCGTCCCAGCCCTCCTGGTCGCGGCCCGATTTCAGGCAGATGGCGTCGTCGCCCACGTCTACCGTGCAGTCTTCGATCAACACGCGGCGGCACCCGTCGGGATCGATGCCGTCGTTGTTGGGACCGTGGGCCGAGACAGACACGCCGCGAATCGTCAGATCCTCGCACCAGACCGGGTGGATGTTCCAGGAAGGGCCGTCCTTGACGGTGATCCCTTCGAGCAGCACCCGTTTGCAGTTGATGAACTGGATGAAATCGGGCCGGACCCCGTCCTCCTCTGTGCCGAACACACGCTGTTCCACCGGGGTGCGTGCCCGACCCATCTCCATCAATCGCGTCATTCCGGGTTGCTTCTTTTTCCAGGGCCACCAGGCTTGGCCTTGGCCGTTCAAAGTGCCTTTGCCGGTGACGGCCACGTCCTCGCAGTCTCGGGCGTAGATCGGCGGTGAGTAGTTGTAGCACCGAACTCCGCCGCGCTGCTGGAACACGACGGGCAGATAGTCGGCATAGCGCGTGCTGAAGCGGATCTCGGCGCCTTCCTCGAGGTGAAGTTCGATCCCGCTCTTCAGGTGAATCGGTCCGGTTGTCCAGATCCCCCGGGGAACCACCAGTCGCCCTCCGCCCAGCTTGTGCAAGTCTTCAATCGCCCGTGCGAATGCCGGCGCACTCATTTCATCGGAGGCATTGGCGGCAGGCTCGGGCAGTCGAACCTCAGTCTTGGCGATCACCGGCAAAGCGGGTTTCAGGTCGTCGCCAACGCCTGGTTGCTCGGCAAGGACCGCTCCACCGTTGAAGAGCAGAACTACCGCGATCAGGCTGAATGCCAGAGGTTTGTTCATGATCTTGATTCATCCTGATTGTGAACGATTTCCGCCAGGGCGTGGCCTCATCGGACAGTATCGCAATCGCCGCAGGCCGCCAATTGCGGTCAGCGCACATTCACGCCGCGGCCGCGGAGGTAGTTCTTCAATTCGGGGATGTCGATCAAATGGAAGTGAAACACGGATGCGGCCAGCAGGATCGTGGCGCCGGCTTCGACGGCCTCGTAGAAATGCTCCAGTTCACCGGCGCCGCCGGAGGCGACGATCTGGGCGGAGGTATTCTCCTTCATGGCGCGGATCACGGGCAGATCGTAGCCGGTCTTGGCCCCGTCGCCGGCCTTGCTGGTGGGGAGGATCACGGGCACGCCGAACGAGTCGACCTTCCTGGCCCACTCGACCGCATCGGCGCCGGTGGCGGTGCGGCCGCCGTCGATGTAGACCTCGTAGCCGGAGGGCATGGCCGGGTTCTGGTCGACGTCGATGGCCACGGTCACCTTCTCAGGGCCAAACTCCTTGACCATCTCGGCAATGACTTCCGGCTTGCGGAAGGCGGCACTGCTGGTGGAGATCTTGTCGGCCCCGGCCTCGAGCACGGCGGCGGCCGACGCGACGTCGGAAATTCCGCCACCCACGGTGAAGGGCACGGTCGTGGCCTCCGCCACGCGCCGCACCACGTCGAGCATCGTGCCTCGATTCTCGACCGTGGCCGTGATGTCCAGCAGGGCCAGTTCGTCCGCCCCCGCCTTGCAGTACGCCCGGGCGCACTGGACGGGATCGCCCGCATCCTGAATGTCGACGAAGTGAACGCCCTTGACCACCCGACCGTTCTGCATATCCAGGCACGGCATGATGCTGATTGGTTGAGTCATTATTCCAGTTCCTTTCTTGAGTATCGAGTATCGAATGAGGTATGAACGGTTGTTCTGCCAGGATGACGGTGACGATCAAGGTGTGTCATGGAATGCCTTGGGCACTTTCAGCGTCGTGGCCGCATCAAACGAATCGGACGGGAGTGAAACCGCGGCGCATCGTCCATCCAAGAGGGCAACTTCTCTCAGGGTCGAGGGGATGGGACGGCAGAAACACTGCGTTCGGTTACCGCCGCTCTTGATCTGAAAAACTTCATCCGCGAGCGTTCAATATTGACAAGAGTGCGTCATTCGGCAAGCCTCGGGCAACTTGGTGACCCGCGTGCCCTCAAGTTCGTGGTTCACGCGATGGATGACGAGTGTTCTGAAGTTCGCCGTACCGCAGTCAAGGCTCTGGGCCAATTAGGCGGGCTGCGGGCTATTGAGCCGCTGATCGGTGCTTTGGCCGATGCCGACGCTGGCTCATGCGCACTTTTCGCCCTGCCGCTTCGGCCTTACCTCGTCGGCGAATAATCCGTTGCCTTCAGAAACACCGACTTCACACCATCCTTCACCGTCAAAGGCCCCCCCGCCGCCTCTTCCGACGCCTTCCTCGCAGCAACCCACTCCGGATCGGCGCGGAACGCGTCAAACGAAGCCTGGGCCGCCTCCGGACTGGCATGCGCCAGCAGGTAGATCAACGTCTCCCCTGCACCCGGCTGCCCCTCGAGCGGACACCAGTACCCGAACTGCTCCATCCCGTGCCGCGCGAAGAGCTTCACCGTGTGGTCGCGGAACCGGGCATTCAGACTCTCCAGATTGCCCGGCGAGGCCGTGTATGTCCGCAATTCGAACACCCGCTTCTCGGCCACCGACGGCCGGATCTCCGGCGAGTAATCCGTCGCCCCAAGCTGCACCGATTCCACCTTGGTCACGATCTTTCCCTTCGCCTCGGTCTGCTTCCGCACCTCCTGCCACTGGGAATCGGCGAAGAATGCCTTCCAGGCCTTCTCGCGGGCCTCCTGGCTGGGGAAGGCCAGCAGATAGATCAGCACATTCTCCGAATTGTCGATGGGCGTCCAATAGCCGATGTTTTTCAGCCCGTGCTTCTCGAACAGCGCCAGCGTATGGTCCCGAAACCGGGCCTGCAGGTCGTCCAGCCTGCCGGGCGCCGCGTAGTAGGTGCGAAGCTCATACACCGGTGCCTCCTTTTCCGCCGCCGAAATGAAACCGGCCGTCGCCAACACGAAGGCCGACGCAAGAATCCCTCTGGTCATCATGGCATTCTCCCCAAACAAGGTAAACGTGGACAAATCCACCCGAAAACCTACCACAACCGAAGCAGTCTGCGTAGCACCTGGCGACGATCGGCAAAGAAGTGTTCCTTCTTTCCTCCGCAATCCGGGTTTCATCCGTGGCTCCTTTCACTCTTACCGCTCTCGAAACCGCAGACTCCCGAACGAGCCGGGCACGTGAAAATCCGGCTCCGCCGTCTGCGGATCGACCCAACTGATCCAGCTCTCGGCCCACCCCGAGTCTTCCGTGTGCCGGAACTCGGCGCGATAGATGCCGAACTTGATCGGGCGGCCGGAGTCCGGCGAGGGAAAACCCAGCGATTCAAGGGAACTCAGCGGAATCAGACCTTCCACACGATAGCCTTCCGCCGTTTGCCGGCCCGCGACGTCGAGACCCGGAAAAGTCCACGTGCGATCGAAGCGGCGGTAGTATGCGGCTTGATAATCGAGCACTCGGCCGAGCGGATCGATCTCCAGGCAGAAGTAGTCGTCCAGCTCCTCGTCCAGGGCGAAGAATAATTCCACGCGGTCTTCGCGGACAACGTCGGCTTTGCTCCGATAGTCCTCGGCCAGGACGATGTCGTCGTCGTCCACACGAAAAGCAAAGTACAACGCCCAGTCGTCCCGCAATGCACGAAACTCGGTCCGTGGCGCCGGGCGATCTTCCCACGGAAAGGTGAACCCCGTTTCCAGGATCGCTTGCTCCCATGCAGGCTCGTCGGCAATGCCGTCGAGATTGATTTCGGCATCGGCTACGTAGCGGACTTCATAGTTCTTGGTCATGATCGTCCCTCACTTCGAAACTTCCCCGGAGTTTGGCCGGTTGTGCGTTTGAAGCATTCGCACATGGACTCCATATACTCGAATCCTGCCAGTTGGGCAATCTTCGCCAATGGATAGTCGGTCATTGAAAGGAGATATTTCACGCGGTCCAGACGGACGCGGAGGATCTCGGCCTTGGGAGACCGTCCCAGCAGCTTGCTGAAACGCCGTTCGAGCGTGCTGCGGGAGACCTGCACGTGCTGGACAACGTCGCTCACCAGGATGCCGTCGCACGCGTGACCGCGGATGAAATGCACGGCCGCGGCCACGTCGGCGTCGCCAATCGCCACGATGTCGGTCGACTGCCGGGGCACGACTGCCAAGGGCTCGATGCGGATCGGCTCCACCGGCGGCGTTTCGCCGTCCAACAGCCGGTCCAAGAGCGCCGCCGCCTGGTAGCCGACCCCCTCGCAATCCTGCTCGATACTCGTCAGCGGCGGATGGCACAGCTCGCAGATCAGTTCGTCGTTGTCGACGCCGATCACTGCCAGCTCCTCCGGCACCGCAATGTTCTGGTCGCTGCAGGCCATCAGCACCTGGTGGGCACGCAAATCGTTGCAGGCCATCAGTCCGACCGGTTTCGGCAGCGAACTCACCCAACTCGCAACCGTCTCCTCGCACCGCAACTCGTAGTCCTCGCTCGTCGAAATGAACGCCGAACCCGACTGCCGAGGATTGTCGTAGACGCTGATCTCGTGTCCCGCCCGATTCAGGTACTCCACAAAGCACGCACCCCGCGCCTCAGACGAGTAGATGCCCGGCAACCCGCAATAGGCGAAGTGCTCGAGTCCCCGCTCGATCAGGTGGTCCGCGGCACGATGGGCGATCGCGCGATTGTCCGTAATCACGCCCGGAATGCCTTCCGTGCTCTGATGCTCGAACAGATCCACGACGGGAACGTCCAGCTTCCGAATCGCTCTGAGAAGTTCATCGTTCTCGATTCGGGCAATGACGCCGTCCCCCTGCCAGTTCTTGAGCCAGCCTGGAGCTCCGTCGCACAACCGCCGTTCGGTCTGGTAGATTTTCCAGGTCTCGTGAGCCTTCACATAGTTGGCGATCCCCGCCAGCACCCCCCGCCCGTATGCTCGGGACCACTCGATCAACAGCGCTATCTTTCGGCGTTCTGCCATCATCGATGAATAATCGTAACCCATGCCATCCATTCCCCGCAAGCTTCGCCGCCATAATATGCAGAACATGCCAAAAGTTCCCGGACTTTTTCGTGAACTGCTCCCTCCAGAAGACGTAGCCTCCGTGACGCAAAAGCACAAATCAATTGACGCAAATTACCATTGAAATCCCACCGCCAGTCGCCGAAGATCAACCCTGCCGGAATGTCTGAACCCGTTGAGATGGCAAGTGAAGTGATAGTGGCATGGGCTTGCCTCACGCTTGGCTGCCCCTTCACGCGTGGCATTGCTCACACAGAACCGATAACCGAGGATTATTCTCATGAACGTCAAGAACATCCTACTGACCGGAGCAGCAGGCAAGATCGGCCGGGCCGTCCTCCCCGAGCTTTCCAAGGCCGGCTACTTGGTCCGGGCGCTGGAATTCACCGACGGCCTGAAGGTCGAACGCCTGCCGAACGTCGAGGTTGTCACCGGCGATCTCCGCGACCCGTCCACCGCCGCGAAACTCATCGAAGACATGGACGTCGTCATCCATCTGGCCAACGTCAAGGAGAACAAGGAACTGTTCCTCGACGCCAACATCAAGGGCACCTTCTACCTCCTCGATGCCTGCAAGGAAGCAGGAAACATCAAGCAATACATCCAGGCCGGTTCCGACGCTCGTGCGGGCATCTACTACTATCCCCAGCCGATTCCCATCGACGAAAACCACCGCCACTCCGGCTATCCCGGCTATTATCCTCTTTCCAAGGTGCTGGAAGAGGTGATGTGCGAACAGTATCAGATCATGTACCAAACCCCGATCACCATCCTCCGCTTCTCGTGGGTCCACGACGAGGACGATATCCTCGCCCACGTGACCCTTCATCCGCCAAGTCTCGGCGTGCCCGTCTGGAAAGACTGGGCCGTCACGGCCGAACAGAAGGCGTACTTCGAGCAAGGCACGGATGGCGTCGCCTGCCTTGTCCATGCCGACGGCCGTGCCGGCAAACGGCACATCGTGGGCATCAAGGACGTTGTCCAATCCATCATGCTGGCCATCGGCAACGCCACGGCCATCGGCGAAGCGTTCAACGTCTCCGGCCCGTCCCCCTTCGCCTACGACGCCCTTGCCAACTATGTTGCCGAGAAACTGGACCTTCCCGTCGTCCGCTTCGAAGTCAGCGAATTTAATGACTTCTGCATCGAAATGAGCAAGTCCCGCTCGGTCCTCGGCTTCCACCCCCAGTACGACATCTTCCGTATCGTCGACGACGCCCTCCAGTTCCGCAAGGACGGAAAGACCCGTTCCGGATGCCTCTATCCGGGGTAGTCGACGTGGAAGTTACCGTCATTGGTTTCCATCTCGTGAGCGAAAGCGTTATGATCTCACTTGTGGCGCAAACCGAAGATACCAACCCGACGTGCAAGTCTTGATGTTGCGATTCTTGCACGACCTCAGAAAAGCAATCCAATGAGACCGACCGTCGGGAGGCCAGTTTTCCGGGAGAAACGACCACAAGCCATGACATTCCTGACCATCTAACGAGGTTCCACCTCAGACCGGTTTGATCCGTCGCGCCAGAACTTGACTCAAACGTGACGACTTCCGCAAACAAAGAAATCTAGCGAGGTTCCATCTCAGACCGGTTTGATCCGTCACGCAGAACTTGACTCAAACGCGACGACTTCCGCAAACAAAGAAACCTGTCCAGGAGACCAACCATGCCTGCCAAGAGTCCGCTTTCCATCCTGGCACTCGCTGGCGCACTACTTTTGCCGGCTCTCACTGCACCCGCGCCTGCCGCCGAGCCCACCCTCCCGCTCAAAGCCGGCATCATCGGCATGGACGCCCACGCCCTCCCCTGGACCAAGATCATCAACGATCCCAATGCTCCCGGCGAACTGGCCGACATGAAAATCGTCGCCGGATATCCCGGCGGCAGCCCCGACATCCCCCAGAGCATGGAGATTCTCAAGAACAGCGTTGGCCCTGTTTCTGAACTGGGTGTCGAAATTGTCGATTCGATCGACGAACTGCTCAAGAAGGTCGATGTGGTTCTCCTCTTGAGCATCGACGGCCGGACCCATCTCGAGCAGGCCAAACCGGTCTTCGCGGCCGGCAAACGGCTGTACATCGATAAGCCCATCGCCGGGTCCCTTGCCGACGCGATCGCGATCTTTCGGCTCTCCAAGGAACACGACGTCCCCTGCTTCAGCAGTTCGTCTCTGCGGTTCGCCCAACGTACGCTGACCGTCCGGAACGACCCCGCACTGGGAGAGCTGGTCGGCTGCGATCAGCATGCCCCCTGTTCTTTAGAACCGCATCATCCGGACTTCTTCTGGTATGGCATCCACGGTGTTGAACCGCTGTTCACGATCATGGGCCCCGGCTGCGTCTCGGTCACGCGAGTACACACCGAAGGAACCGACATAGCCGTCGGTGTCTGGAGCGACGGCCGGATCGGCACGTTCCGCGGGATTCGCCAGGGCCAGCGCGGATACGGCTCTACCGTGTTCGGCACGAAAGGGATCGTCCCCGGAGGCGGCTTCGACGGCTACGAGCCGCTGATCGTCGAGATCGTCAAGTTCTTCAAGACCGGCAATCCGCCCGTCAGCGAAGCGGAAACATTGGAGATCTTCGCGTTCATGGAAGCTGCCGACGAAAGCAAACGCCAGGGCGGCTCACCTGTAACCCTCGAAAGCGTGATGAAGAAAGCCCAGGAGTCCGCCGCCGAAATCAAGTAAATGCTTCGTGTTTCGTATTTCCCCTTTGCCTCCAGTCTCCAGCCTATTCCAGGAGTTGCCCATGACCCGCCCAGCAAATACCCATCCGCAGAAGCCGTCGCGCCGCCAGTTCCTGCAACGCACCGGAGCGGTGGCCGCTTCGGCCGCCTTGGCGGCAACGCTGACGCCGCGTGTCCACGCGGCGGAGAACAACACGATTCGCCTGGCACTGATCGGATGCGGTGGCCGCGGTAAAGGCGCGGTCGGCAACGCCATGAACTCCGAGTTCGGTCCGGTCAAACTGGTCGCTATGGCCGACGTCGTGGAAGATCGCTTGACCAGCGCACACACGACTCTGAGCAAGGAGTTTCCCGATCGGGTCGACGTTCCCAAGGAACGGCAGTTCGTGGGCTTCAAAGCCTTCAAAGACGCCATCGATTGCCTCGGACCCGGCGACGTGGCCATGTTGACCAGTTTTGCGTACGTCCGTCCGATGCAACTCGAATACGCCGTGAGCAAGGGCGTGAACGTCTTCATGGAGAAGTCGTTTGCCCCCGACGCCCCCGGCCTGCATCGCCTCATGCGTGCCGGCGAGGAGGCGGAGAAGAAGAACCTCAAGATCGCCGCCGGTCTGCAGTGCCGCCATAGCGTGAATCGCCAGGAACTCATCAAACGAATCCGCGACGGAGAACTCGGCGAGTTGCAGCTCATCCGCGCCTACCGCATCCACCCCGTCGGCGGCATGGGCCCCAAACCGGAAGGACAGGACGAACTACTCTGGCAAATCCGCAACTTCGTCCGCTTCTTCTGGGTCTCGGGCGGACTCTTCGCCGAGATGAACATTCACCAGATCGACGAAATCTGCTGGCTCAAGGGCGACTATCCGGCCACCGCACAGGGAATCGGCGGCCGCATGGCCAACAGCACGAATCGCGGACAGGGCTTCGATTCCATCTCCATCGAGTGGACCTTCCCGGACGGAACCAAAGCCACCGACGGCGTCCGCTGGCTCGGCGGACACTGCTTCCAGGAGTTCGCCACGTTCGTCCATGGCACCAGGTGCGCGGCCCAGTTCTCCGGCAATATCCATGCCGGTACCACACGGATCTATAAGGACCAGCGGATCCGGAACGACAACATCGTCTGGGAGGCCCCGCCGGAAAAGTACAGCCCCTGGGACGCCGAATGGAACGTGCTCCTCAGCAACATTCGCAACGACAAGCCGCAGAACGAAACGAAGCAATCCGCCCTCTCCAACTTTGCCGACCTCATGGGCCGCGCGGCCGTCCACTCGGGCAAGATCATCACCTGGGACGAAATGTACAACTCCAAGTTCCAGTTCGTCGAGAATATCGACGAGATGGACTACGACACCGAGCCCCCCGTCAAACCCGGCCCCGACGGCTTCTATCCCGTGCCGATTCCCGGCCAGTGGTTGGAAACATGACTTTTAACGGCCGCGTGAAAAAAGGATCCGCCCCATGAAAATCAGCGCCAGTTACTGGATGTTCGAAGGAGGACTGGAAGCAACCCTTCCGGTTGCCGACGCCATGTCCCAGGCCAAAGAACTCGGCTTCGACGCCATCGAACTCTGCGTTGCCAGTTCCGGAGCTCTCACCCATGAGGCCACCCAGGCCGAGTGCGAAGCAATCGTCGCCCGGGCCGCCGACCTCGGAATCGAGATCGCCAGCGTCGCCAGCGGCGAAAGCTGGGGATGCTCGCCCACCGACGACAATCCCGAGGTCCGGAGCCGGATCGTCGAGTTCACCAAGCAGGCCCTGCAGGTCGCCAAATGGCTGGGCACCGACGCCTACCTGTTCGTGCCCGGAGCCGTCGACGTCTTCTTCCTCGAAAACAGTCCCGTCGTGCCTTACGACGTCTGCTACGAACGGGCTAAGGCGGCCGTCCAGCAGATCCTTCCCACGGCCGAGAGGCTGGGCGTGGCGCTGGGCATCGAAAACGTCTGGAACAAGTTCCTCCTCAGCCCCTTGGAGATGCAGGATTTCATCGACAGCTTCCAGTCCGACGCCGTGGGCAGCTACCTCGATGTGGGAAACATTCTCCTCACCGGCTACCCGGAGCACTGGATCAGCATCCTCGGCAAGCGAATCGTCCGTGTCCACGTGAAAGATTTCAAGAAGTCGATCGGTACCGCCGCAGGCTTTGTCGACATGCTCGAAGGCGATGTCGATTTCGAAGCGATCAAGACCGCCCTGGCAAAGATCGGCTACGACGGCTACGTCACCGCCGAGATGCTCCCCTACCAACCCGGCCGGCCGCAGAAAACCGCAGCCGCCATGAAGAAGATATTCCAGTGAAAGGAACACCGCAATGATCCGAACAGGCATCGCCGGCCTCGGCTTCATGGGCAAAATGCACTTCCGCTGCTACCAGGCCCTCAAAGACGTCCAGGTCGCTGCAATCTGCGACATTGACAAGGCCAGGTTCGAAGACACGGCCGGTGCGGCCGGCAACATCGCGGGCGCTGAGGCTCCGCTCGATTTCACCGGAATCGGCCTCTACGACGACTTCGACAAGATGCTCGCCGAGGCCAACCTCGACGCCCTCTCCGTCACTTTGCCCACCTATATGCACAAGCAATTCACCCTCAAGGCACTGGCCGCCGGCGTGAACGTGCTCTGCGAAAAGCCCATGGCCCTCACGGTGGATGACGGCCGTGAAATGCAGGCCGCCGCCAACCAAAGCGGCAAACTGCTCCAGATCGGGCACTGCATCCGCTTCTGGCCCGAATATGCCAAGACCAAGGAACTGATCGACTCCGGCCGGTACGGCAAGGTCCGGGCGGCAACCTTCCAGCGTCTCAGCCTCACCCCAACCTGGTCCTGGAACGGCTGGCTCATGGATCCCGCCAAGAGCGGCTCCGCCGCCGTCGACCTCCACATCCACGATTCCGACTTCGTCCAGTACGTCTTCGGAATGCCCAAGGCTGTTTTCAGCCGCACATCGCGCGGCCCAGCCGGCGACGCCGACCACATCGTCACCCAATACGTCTACGACGACGACTGCGTCGTCACCGCCGAAGGCGGCTGGTCCATGTCGCCCACGTTCGGTTTCGAAATGAGCTTCAACATCGTTCTCGAAAAGGCCGCCATCGTCTACGACTGCACCCGAAGTCCCGCCTTCAAGGTCTGCCCCTCCGAAGGCGACGCCTTCACTCCCGAGATTGCATCCGGCGACGGCTACTCCAACGAGATCGCCCACTTCATCCAGGCTGTTCGCGGCGAAACCGTTCCCCCAATCATCACCCCCGAACAATCCGTCGACTCCGTCCGCCTCGTCCTCGCCGAGAAACAATCTGCCAAGACCGGCGAAAAGGTCTCGCTCTGAACGGCGTCGCATCGTTCCTGAACAAGCAGAGAGAATGGTCGGCAGCCACGGATGAAACCCGGAACAAACACGGATCCAGAGTGAATCTGAGTCTCCATTTCTTGTGTTCTTCATCACAGAGCCCCCAAACAACTCTGGGCAAACACCACTCGTGCGGTCGTTCGAGGCCAAATCCGTGATCCGTGGCTAAGAGAAAGGAGCCCTTTCATGCCAAGACAGAACACCACCGTCCGCTGGGGAGTCATCGGCCTGGGCTGGTTCGGCGAGATCCATGCCGACACCCTCGCCGACATGCCCGGAATCGAACTGACGGCCTTCTCCACCCGCCGTTCCGAACGGCTCAATGAACTGGCCGGCAAGTATGAGGTCCCCGGCCGTTACACCGACTACAGGGATCTCCTCGCCGATCCCAACGTCGACGCCGTCAGCATCACCACCCACATCAACGACCACCGCGACATCGCCGTCGACGCCCTCCGGGCGGGCAAGCACGTCCTCCTCGAAAAACCGATGGCGCCCACCGTCGACGACTGCGAGCAGATCCTCGCCGCCGCCCGCCAGTGCGGGAGCATGTTCATGGTCGGCCATATCTGCCGGTTCGATCCACGGGCGGCGATGGCCAAGCAGGCCATCGACGAAGGCCGTCTGGGACGCATCATCTCCATGCACGCCCGCCGCAACCTCTCCAAGGCGATCGGCGAGGCGAACCTCGACAAAATCTCCGCCCTCATGGGCGACGGCATCCACGACGCCGACCTGATGCTCTGGTTCACCGGCGCTGCCCCCGTGAGTGTCTACGCCCAGGAGGTCCACCCCGGCCCCTGCAAGTATCCCGACTGCGCGTGGGCCATGATGCGGCTCGACAACGGCGCGGTCGGCGTCGTCGAGTCGATCTGGCACCTCCCGAACACCACCCCATACGCGATCGACGCCCGCATGGAAATCATCGGCACCGAGGGCGCCCTCTATGTCAACTGCGGCCAGGCCGGGCTCGAAATCCACACGTCCAACGGCCTCAGCACGCCCGACACCATGTACTGGCCCACCGTGTTTGGCGAACGTTTTGGCATCCTCCGCGCCGAACTTCAGTATTTCGCCAACTGCATCGTCGACGGCCGGACCCCCGACCGCACCTCTCCCGAAGAGTCCCGCGACGTCGTCGCCCTCATCGCCGCCGCCGCCGAATCGTCCCGCACCGGCGAAGTTGTGCGATGGTGAGCAGTCTTCCCGAGCAATCCGCCCTTCCCGCAGCGTAGGACGCCGGAAACGTAACAGGGAACAACCAACGAACTATGCGTTGAACGCGAGCAGGCAGTCGCGCCGACTCTCCAGAGCCGAGCCCCTCCCGTAGCCCGGCTCTCCGAGCCGAGCCCCTCCCGTAGCTTGGCTCTCCAGAGCCGAGCCTCTTCCGTAGCTTGGCTCTCCAGAGCCGAGTCTCTTCCGTAGCTCTCCAGAGCCGAGCCTCTTCCGTAGCCCGGCTCTCCAGAGCCGACTCTCTTCCGTAGCTTGGCTCTCCGAGCCGAGCAACCGTAGCTTGGCTCTCCAGAGCCGAGCAACCGTAGCTCTCCGAGCCGAGCCTCTTCCGTAGCTGCCTCGCGCAATTCCGTAATAGCGCAACTTCAAAACATGCACGCGAGCAATGCCTGGCCCTGCGCCCAATGTCAGACCGGCAAGAAAACCATCGGCCGCCAGTGTTCTGCACGTGATCACGCGGTTCCCCACAAGAATCCCCTACCAGTAAGCGATCCCCCTGGAAACCCGACGCGTAAGCGAGGCCCTAACAGTACTCCGACGCATAAGCGAGGCCCTAACAGTACTCCGACGCATAAGCGAGCCCCCTGGAAACCCGACGCGTAAGCGAGGCCCCACCGCACTATTCCGACGCATGAGCGACCAACCTGGAGGAACTGCAGCGGGCCCTCGAATTCCCCTGGGAGAAATAAATAATCTTCCTCCACCCCGAGCAGCGACATTGGGTCGAGCGCGACTACAACGGCCCCGCCCTGTCCACACCAACGCCATGTGGGGACGGCGGAAGTGGGGGATCACTTCAATGTGCCTCCCCACATCCCAGCCCACCTTGCCACGCCGGTGGGCCTTTTCCACATACTTCTGGTCGCCCGTGTCCTCGAATCTTCCCCGGTCCTTCGACAACACGTCCGGCTCGATCACCGAAGGATCGTTTTCCAACAGGCACAACGAGCAGCACAACCGAATGCAATCGACCACCAGGTCGTCGGGGACCTGGACTCCCAGTTCCGCCAATCCGTCGCTTCCCAGTTCTGCAAGTGCCTCTTCGACTGTCAGCCCCCGCTGGCGGCGGAAATTCCGATACGTGTAGATCGGCACACCGAAAGTCTTCCCGTCGCCCATGGTCTCGCCCACGTCGATCAGGATCGACAAACCCCGTCCGTCGTTGATGGTTCCCATCAAGATACAGCGGATCTGGACCTCCTCGCCCTTCCACTCGAAGGTGAGAGCCGTCTTGTCCTTGGGAAAGCGGATGCAAAGGGCTGGAAGGGGAAGCTGGATCAGCGACGAGTCCAGGTCGAGGTTCAGCCGGGTGAGCATCGGCACGATCGACGGCCACACGTTGTAGTAGGGCTTGCGAGCCCGCTCCCATTCCCGTTCGTTCTGAAGTTGGCCATAGAACTGCCCCGCCCCCATCTTGAAGGCATCGGCAAAGGCCACCTTGTAGAACTCGTCCGGATCGTCGATCGCCCCCGATCGCTTGCACGCTTCTCGAACGGTGATGTAGTTGTAGAAGTCCATGCGGATTGCCCCTCCCGGCCTGAGTAGTCGCTGCCGATGTACATGGGGTTCGTGCTGTGTCAGTAAGCAAGATTCTCCTCGGTCCACTTCCCTTGGTCATAACTCGAAAAGATCACAGCGTCCAAGACGCACGGCATGATCTTGCAGGCTTCGCAAAGCTGCTGAACGCCGTCCGACACAAATTCGTAGTAGTTGGCGTCGGAGAGCGCCGTGGCACTCAACGTGACGGGAAAACCGAAGGCGTTGAGCCACTTTGTGATCCGGCTGTCGATGGGTATCTCGTAGCGAGAGAGCCCGAGCCATTGAAGAAGGTTCCGTGATTGCTTCGGGCCAAACCCCACGAACTTCGCATCGATGAATTCAGCCGCCCGCCGCTCTGTTTCGGGCTGAGAATTCACTCGCACGCAATCAAGGTGTTCGAAGGTCTGGTCCCATCCGCCCTCTTCGAGGAATTGCAGGTTGGCAGCGACTTCCTTCCCGATGGTGACGGCTCGTCTGAGACCGCCAAAGCTGGCAAGGCTCGCTTGTGTGTAGTCAGCCAAGTCCTTTTGCTGGAGGCAGACGGCATATTCGAGAGGAAAAGGCTTGACCTGTAGGAATCGGACTACCGATGACTCTGGACCGGACCGTTGTTGGGTGGTCAGAACGCAGCCGACCATGACGTGCCAGAAATACTCCATCGTCACTGGCGGTTTGTTCTCTCGGAGATTCGACGCAATCCGATCCTTGACAAAGGGACTGCCCTGGTGCTGTTCAATGAACGCTGTGACCTTCGCCACATCCTCGGGGGCAACTTGCCAGACGATCTTCATGGGCTCGACCTATTGGGAATCATCCTCTGCTCAATTAGGGACCGGATCAACCCTCCAGCTTTTCACGGATAACCCGCAGTCTCCGCAATAAGGCCACCCTGTGGCCGCTCTCGAACATCGCCGCCGAAAGACCTTCACAGAATCGATCCGTGCGGGCGTGTGTTGTCAGTAGCATCTCTCGTCAGGGTGCTTCTCTTCATGGGGTGCCTGCCAATCCCAGAAATCTGTCAAAGTCCCCCTGGCATTCTTCTAGGGCCTGACTGACCCTGTCCAACGGAATTCCCAGTTCGAAGCGTCGTTGCTTTACCGATCCTCGATACCGCACCTCGACGAAGATACGGTGTTCCTCTAACGGCGGAAGTACGTCATCAAAGAAAACCGATGCGTGAGAGCCCAACCTCTGACGTAGGGTAAATTCATTTACCCCAGTCGAACGAAGAAATATCCGTAAGACACGCTCCACAATAGCTAGTCTCTCGTCAATCTGAACTGGTTCCTCGCCTCGTTCCGCTTCGGGAGCCCTGGCTTCGATCCCCATCTGAGATAGTACGTGTGCCACTTGTTGCGGTGCGAATACGACAGCATCACTATTGGCGGGCACCACCGATCTAACAGTACAATTATCAAACACAAGTCCCGAGACTTCGACTATATCGCCAAAGTCTATTCGCTCAAACTCACATTCGTCAAACAGGCAGTTCGTGAGTCGTGAACGAACTAGTGTCGTGCTTTGAAAATAGCAGTCTTCGAATCTAGCGTCTCTAAGGCGACGGGCTGTGAGGCAATTTGTTGGAAAGGTGGCATGGCACACGATCACTGCCACGGACTCTTTCTTCTGGAAATCGATTAGTCGAATTACAAGTCCTCCTAAGTTCTCTCGTGCAAATGAAGCTCTCGGTTCGTTTTCGCAAATAGTATTGACCGTCTCCACGATCTCTTGCGTTGGCACTCCTTTTCGAATCACAAATCGTGCGGCAGAGTCAACAGCCAGATCTGGAAGCACGCCCTGCCGAAAGGCATGGCGTATATTGTTGACCTCTTGTTGCTGAAGCATCTGGCCGACAGCTTCGCCAAGAAAGAACTGGTAGAACTCCTGATGGTCGAAACAAAACCTTCGTCCATTGTCGTCAGCCTTGACAATCAGAGCGTGTTGCTTCAGGCGTTCCACAATTTGGTGTGTAACAACTTTATCCTTGCGTCTTCCTTCAGCAAATATCTCTCCGACGAAATCCAGCACTTCGCTTCCAATGGCTTCGCTCTGAGCGGTCCACATCTCGGCGGCGACGGCAGCCAGCAACTCGTAGTGTTCATCAACAGTGAGGAGAGGCTGAGCGGGTCGACCAACTTTATCGATCCACTTTTCATTGGCCTCTCGTGCAATAATAGACCCAACGAATTGACGAAAATAGTCATCAGGATCGCTTTCGATCTTCTGCAACAATGTGGACCGTGCGGCACCTTCAGTTGCAACGTCGAGAAGCTGTCGAACCAGAACAGCACGAGTCAAGAGTGGGTGATCTTCCGTGAGTTTCGCACTGACTTCGCCATAAATGTCGGCGGCGTTCGGTATGTCTCGCTTCTTGGCATATTCCAAGAAGTGCTGTTGACTCCATCGATCTAGAGCCACCCTTGCAAAAGACACGGCTTGCCCACCCAGTGAGTCAAACAGCTTTGCTTGAGTGTGCAGGCCCTTGTATTCGAAATAGGCTTTGCGTGCAGCGATCAGTACCGTTCCTTCAGACTGAAGGGTTTCCATAAGATTACCCAACGCCGATATTGCATCTCCTGCTGCACCTTCGACGAACATTTCCTCAAATCCATCAAGTGCAGGAACAAGCACGCCAAGCCGAACTAATTCGATGAATGCGTCGAAGAAGAAAAGCTGAAAACGGAGCCGATTGACCAGAGCACCGATGATCACATCATCGAACCGCATAAACGTTCGGCCACCAAGGGACACGGGTACCAGGAGCCAGTCAGCCTGCTTCTGCTTGTAGCGTTCTGCTTGCGATCTTGCAATCTCGGAGATCAGTGTGGTCTTTCCTTCGCCCGCATCAGAGGTGAGATACAACACCGAGGCAGTACCGGCTGGTCTTCGAGTTAGAACGTCTACAGCCGTCTGCGCTGCATCCTCAATGGGTTGTTCTTGATCAGTTGGGCTTTCTTCAAGTTGATCCAATAGCGATCCGCTTGGCCGTACAAAGAACGGTTCCTTTGGAACATGGGTGAGGATGCGGTCTGCAAGCAAGGGTAAGCGGGCGATTCTGTTTATGATCCATGTCGCAGCCGGAAGCTCATCGCCAGCTTCCTTCACGACAAGAGTTCCCTCGGCTGTTCGGATATCAGCTTCGATGATTTCATCACGAATTTCAACCAGGAGCTTGCCTTTTGTGACATCAACATTCGCAGGCGTATCGGCGAATGCGGTCAGTATCCGCTTGAAGCGTTCAATCTGCATGAAGATACTCCTCACAGGGTGAGTTGGGCGTATCTACTACCGAGACCTTTGCAGTAGTAGGTGGGAGTTGAACGGCCAGGGCGTGTGTGAATCTGGACCACTTTGACTCCCATTTGTGTCGCTGCCAGGATGGCGGGCCACATGTCGTCATCGGACGAGACGATAGCCAAAGCAGGAGTCTTACTGAATGCTAGGTACAAGAGATCCGTCACCATCATTGTGTCCACTAGCTTCTGCTCGGAACGGTACAAAACATCAGAAAGCCGGAAGGAGCAGCCGGGTTCGGGGCAAGTTCCAGTGGTGAAGAGTCGAAAAATCGGCAAGAGTGTGCAGTGTGGAGAATTGCAGCCAAAATCTGACGGATGACGACATTTGACATTGCCCGGCGTTTGGCGTTGGCGATACGTGTAAAAGAGGTGCTTGCTCGGAGCTAGCTTTAGACTGTATGCCAACTCGGCATTGATTAGAACGGTTCGATTCTGACCAGCAACCTTCACCGTCCTGGTGGTTGGGTAGTCCTTCAGCAAATCGACAGCGATTTGTTGTGCTTCGTGTGTCAATCTTTGCGCCTCATACCATCCGTCGTAGAGGCGAAATGTGACCCGGTTATCCGAACTTAGGTGTTGGGGAGCAAAGGCATCCACGATTTTGTCAAGGACGAAAGCGGCTCCCTTTCTGCGATCCGAGTCAGGAATATTGTTGTAGTCAACTAGTATGTCCATTGCTCACGCCTATTTTCAGCACCGTCTTGTGGCTACGTGGAATTGTCGGTGTGCAGGCGAGTCTTTACCCCACCCCCAACGCCTTAAACACAGCATCCGAAGGATCGGCGTAAAAACTCGTTTGGAATTTCGCAAACAACTCACCAGGGATCGTGGGAATATCCTTAACGCTCCCCATCGGGAGCAAGATCCGCTTGGCACCGGCGTCGAAGGCCACTTGCATCGACTCGGCCAGATTCTCCACGGGTATGATGTTCCCACCGAGGCTCATGCTCCCCAGAACGACGATCTGGGATTGAAGCGGCTTGCCGATCACGGCGGAACACAACGCCACAAACGACGCTAGGGTCATGGCGGTCGTCGGGCCGGTGTTGTGTAGTTCCACGACGTGGACGTGGTAATCGTGATCGTGGGCTTTGATCGAGGCGCTGACATGCCCGGAGTTGGCCTTGAAGAAGTCGAAGCCGACCTTGATCGCCTCCTTCGCCGCTGTGTTCGAACCAAGCCCGGACAGGATGCATTTGCCGTTCCCCGCCGTGACCTGCGTTTCCAGCCGGTAGAGCCCCAGGTGCCCCGAGTTCCCCGTGGCCACCGTGTGCATGACACCGGGATTCAGCGGACCATCGGGGATCAGAGAGCCGCCGCCCTGTTCGGGGACGCTGATGAATTTTTCGTCCCGAGTCTCCTGGTCCAGGTAGCTGAAATGCACATCGAAGAACTCCATCCCGCCGATCTTCTTCAACTGCTCCTTGACCCGCCGACGCCCCTCCAATGCATACTCCAAACACCGCCGCACGGCCTCTTTGTCATAGTCTTCGGCGGGGTAGAGCAACTTCAACAAACCGGAGACCGTATGCTTGACCGCAATCGAATCCCGCTGGTTCAGATCTCGGCCCAGCTTGAAGTGCCGGTTAATGGCGTCCCCGAAGTTCCGCTTCCGCATTTCCCGCATCCACTCGGCCAGGTAATCCACGATCAGGCCGTACTGGTTCGTGAAGAACTCGGGCCGCATCTTCGGAATTTCCCAGCCGGGAATGTAGGCATGAAAGCGGTCGAAGAAGGCCGAGTCGATCATGGCTTCCGGGAAGGGTGCCAGCAGGTGGCTGGTCTTCACCAACGTGTCCACCGGCTGATTGATGTTGCCCACGAAGACCATGGCGGCGTAGGCGTTCACCTGATCACGCCCACGGGCAAACGATCCCGAGGCCATGAAATCCTTCATGATCTGGACACCATCCTTGTCCTTGAACGAGATCCCAGCCACTTCGTCGAATGCCACCACATCCCACAGCCCCACCAGCCCCACCGTGCGGCTCGCCATGTTGTAGAACAAGTTGGCAACGGTCGTTTGGCCCCCGGAGATCAGGATGCTGTTGGGGCTGATCTCCTTGTAGATGTGCGATTTTCCAGTGCCGCGAGGCCCTAGCTCGCACACGTTGAAATTATTCTCCACCAGCGGCACCATGCGGCAGAGCAGGTGCCATTTGACTCGCTGTTCAAACTGGGTCGGCTCGTAGCCACAGGAGCGGAGCAGCACGTCGATCCACTGATCCTCGGTGAAATGGCGGCGTCCCTCAAATAACTCGTCCAGGTCCATCCCCGGCATCTGGATCGGTTTTAGATCTTCCACGATGAACGGCGATCCCTTCTGGCCTTCCTCGAAGAAATACTGCATCGTGATGATCGACCAGATGCCGCCAGCCAGCAGCTTCTCAAACCGCTTGATGAAGGACGTGCTGATTTCGGCCCCTTTAACGCCAAGGTTCGAAAGCAGGGCCTCGTACACGTCCCGCTTCTCATTCAGCTTAACGGTCACCTTGTCGATGATCTTGTAGCTGCCCCGCTCCCTGATCATCGACTTGACCTTCTCGGCCTCGTCGGGACGGACGTAATTCTCGGAGAGAATTCGCTTGACCGTCGTCATCCCGTCTTGGATGGTCACTTCGTCGTTGGAGGCACAATGCTGTCCGAGCAGGTATTCCAGCACATAAACCGGAACATTGGCCCCTTCCTTGACCAGCTTGGTGAGGTCTTTGCGGACAACCTTTCCCGCAAAATGCTCATTCAGCAAATCGTCGAGGCTGCCATCCAGCTTGGAATCAGAAATCATCGGTAAAGGCCCTGTCGATTACTACGTCCACGCTCTGGATTTCGATGTCGGTTTCGGCATCCCTCAGAACGAGTCGGTACTTGTTCTTCTTGTCGTACTTCCGGTCTTGGAGGGTCAGCACTATCGACTTCTTCCGCTCCTCCATGTTCTCGGAGGGGCTGTCGAACTTGACCGATTCGATATCCGTGACGGGTTCGTTCCCCTCGTAAACGGCCACCTTTAAGGTAACTGGCTTCACCCGGTCGCTGACGGCTTCCATTTGTATAAGCTCGAATCGATGCCTGTTCGTGGTGATCTTGTGCTTCACCCCCAGGACATGCACGGTCACTTGTTTGGTCTTGGTCTCTTCCGCTGACCGTCCTTTCACATGGCGAATGGTAATCACCGGCACCACGATCTCCTGAAGCATCGCACCGCCATGGATGAACCTGGCACCGCCAACAAAATGGAACCGGTTGGCCCCCTTGGGAATCCAGAACTCCATGTCGCCATCTGCCCCGGCAGTCGTGCCCGTGCTGCCGTGCCACACTTCGGGCGAATCGCCTAGTTTCTGCCCAATGAGGTATCGCTTCTTGGCCGTTACGGTGCCAGGAGGCTTGTCCGACAGTTTGCTCTTGTCGGTCTCGCCGGGTGAAGTTTCGGTGAAGAGAAAGCCGTGATCGGCTGTCAGGACGATGTAGTTCCCGTTGAGGCTGTTGATGATGAACCGCACCAGATCGGCCAGTTCGTTGATCGTCTTCCGCACGGCCTCAAACGTCTCCCCTTCGCTCTTCCGGTCGTCGCCAACGGCGTCGATCCGGTCATGGTAGATGTAGACGACCCGTTTCCCGGCGACCAGTTCCCGACCCTCGTCCTTCTTCAGGCCTAGAAAGCTATCTGCCTTGACGACGATGCCGTCCTCCGAGGAGAGAATCTCACCACGCTGCTCCAGGGAAGCAGTAGGCTTGCCATCGGCCAGCACCTCACCCTTGTTGTTGTAGGCGAGCTTCTCGTGGGGCAGCAAAGCGGCCATCCCCAGCCGGGTATACGAGGGCAGAACGCCGAGTTGAGAAGTCAGTTCGGCTTGGAACCGATATTTCCCGTTCAGTTCTCGGGTAAGTTCTTCGGCGGTCTCGTAGCGGAAGGCGTCGCTGATGATGACAAAGGCTTTCCGGTTTTCCGCTTTTTTGAGGCGGGACTGGACATGCTTGGCGTAGAATCCCTGCTGGCTCGGCACGTCGGCGATTTGCCATTTTGCAAGTAATCCGCCATCGACAAACTTGCCCCACGCCAAGGTGATCTGCGTAATGTACCAGTTCACGTAACCGGCTTCGACCTTCTCCCGCAGCCCCTTCAGAACATCCCAGTTCTGGGATTCCGCGAAGTCCGCAGCTTCGCAGAACTGACGATACAACTGATCGAAGCGGAACAGATCTTTTTCGTACGCCCGGTACATGGCCTGGGCGTTGTCAAAATGAAAACCGTCCTGGTGCTCGTTCTTTCGGGCGAAGAAATCAGCAGCAGCCCCGAGAGCTTCGTAGACGGCCCTGAGTGCCTCACGGGGCACAGTGGGGGCACCAGGGACATTCTCCGACACCCAATGCCCGGCTTCCCTTTTTGCGGCGATCTCCTGCACATCCTCGGCGTTGATCATTTCCGCAGTCGATTCCACACGATCCCGCAGGCTGCGGCAGATGGCCTTCTCCACATCGAGAAATGTCATCACCTCCAGCAGGGCCTCGATCTCCTGGTCGGCCAAGTGATCGGGCAGGTGGATCTTGGCGGCGACCTGATCGGAAAGGAGATCGTAGCTCACGGCCCGACTACTGCTGTCCCGCCATTGAGCGAGGCAAACAACGGCATTGGAGCGGCCAGCGGCAGGCAGTTGCAGGTGAAGAAGGGCCTCTGGGAGGGTCGCTTTGAGTTCTTGGACGAAATCGGTGACAAACAGCCGAATCAGGAAATTTCCCAGCGTCGGTGTCTCTTCGGTGTACCCAAAGGCCGTCTTGACCATCTGCCAGAATGGTTCGTCCAACTCGAACTTTTCGATCTGTTCCCACACCGGAGGCGGCGTTTGGATGTCGAAGTCCTTTTCCTCGGTAAAGGCATGGAACAGCGTGCGGATGATGTTGAACAATTCCGGCTGGTCGGCCTTCGTGATGACCGCCAGCATCTTCCGGTCGAGGTCGGCGGCATTGTCGTCAGGAGTGACGAAGGATTTCAGTTTGGCGATCCGCTCCTTGTTGTCGAAGAACTTTCTTCGAGCGGCGATGTGGGGACGAAGGTACTGGTTCTGGAGCCCAAGCTGGTCGAGAAGGATGGAAGCCCGGTCGGCCCGGAAGCTGCGGCTGTAAAGGCGGATGTCTAGCAGCCAATCGTCTTCGTAGTCAGGTTCTTCGGCGGGGGAGTAGATCAGAAAACGGTTGCCGGTGTCCTGCTCGATGCGGAGCTTGGTCTCGAAGGCACCCGTTTGGTCGAGTCGTAGCGTCTCGACGCCTTCGAGCAGGATAAATGGCAATGTATGGGTGAACTCCCGCTCCGGGTCGTTCCAGAAGACGATCCGCTCTTTCTCTTCGATGAAGAGCCGCTCTAAGGCCTCGTTGAGTTGCTTAGTGTCCATGATCGTCGCTACCCTGATCAGCATTCTTTTTCCACTGGCCCATTGGTTCTCCGGACGGTCGCCAACCTGCCCTCACCATTTCGGCCAGGATGACGTAGGACACGAACGGTGAGCCGTGGTGGATCGTCCCTGCGAATTTGTAGTCCTCGACGAACGCATCGAAGACTGGCCTAAGCTCTTCGGGTAGGGAGTTCCGGCCCTGCTCGTGCTTCTCGCTACGTTTCACGTCGTCAGTCATCAGAACTCCCTCCAGTGATCGCTTTCACTTCGGCTAGGAGGTTGCCGAATTTGCCGTAGTTCACCTTCACACCGTCATTCAGCCCTAGCTTGATCCGCTGGTCAGCATAATGCCTCAGTTGCTCGTCGAAAGATTGAAGCTCTTCCCGCTGTTTGACGAGCATTTCCCGCTCCTTCTCCAGCTTCCTTCGGTGCGACGTAGATGAGGCAGCGGCGATGTCCCCTGCAAGTTGATCAATCCGAGTAGCCATCTTTCCCGATAGCGGGATGACGTACTCCGTTCGCATCCGGGCAAGGGTACCCTCGTTGTATCGGTGCAAGTACACGAGGCATTGGAACGCCCGCTGCTTCCCACTGGAAAAGAGCCAGTAGATGGGCCGCTTCTTGTACATCGACAAGTGATGCTTGTAGAACCCGGTCGCCAGATAGCGGCGGATGGTCTCACGTGGCCGCTCGCCCCGGCTTAGCCCGAGACTGCTCGCTAAAAATTTGAGATTCTCATCGAGGTGTTGCTTCGGCCACACGGTGGCGATGAACTTCTCGAACCGGCCAGCCGCATCGCCCTCGAACCACTCCAGTTCAGTGAGCGGGATGATACCATCCTCATCAGCCGGAAAGGTTTTGTACTGACCACTGTCAAAGTTCCTGCCGCCACTCTGGCCGTAGATCAATCCCCGCTTATCAAGACTATACCGGCCCATCATACAGCCAATGGCGTAGGAGATCAGCCGCTTCATCTCCTCCTCCACGTCGGGGCGGTCGAGAGTAATCGACTCTAGGGGCACCTCGCACTCAATTTCATTCTCTAGCCCATAGAGGGCAGCGATGATCCGGTTGTTCTCCTCTTCGCAAGCACGCACATTGTCGAATGCTGCTTGCCTTTCTGCATCGTGCTGCGCTACTGCTTGAACCACCGTGGAGGTTCCATTCCCGATCAACGGAGAGCCTTGATAATCCCACGACGTTTCCAGCAAGTCCCAGTCCTTGCGATATATCTCAATGCATTTGCGAGCGTTGCTTTCGACATTAGTCCCGTCCGTGAGGAGGACAGGAAACTTTGCTACGTCTCCGGACTGATAATTCAGAGTAGGGTTGATATCGGCAAAAAGCTTCTCAAATACCCTTGAATTTAGGACCGCAGCGATGTACTCCCGCCGACTCCCCAGATCAAAAATACAACAACCCCCGTTATCGAAGATGAACCCCTCGTTGAACTCACGAACACTGAATCGCTTCGAGGCGACAGTTGACCACGTTAACCCTGGCCGTAGAAAATACTGCTCGTTCGCAATCACAGAATGCGGAATCGCTTTGATCTCTGCCCCATTGTTTTCCCAGTTCACGACGAATTCATTGAAGCCGTACCACCGACGATATCCGCCACCTTTGTTGTAAGGAATCCACTTATACCCAGGAACCTTCGTGGCTTCGAGGCTGGTCTGTCCCATCCCGATACGTGTAATATCGACCTCGGCCCAAAAACGCAGGAAACGGCCATTGTCCGTGGTGGTATTGCCCTTCCGTGGCGCAGCCATTCGACCCAAGGGCGTTCCTCGCTTGAAGACACTTCGCACGGCATCACTACACCAGTAGGCGACCGGTGTACCTGGAATTGAGAGGAAGTCGTTCACGGTGGCGTTGAATCGGCTCAGTTTCTTGCCAAGTGCTTCTTTCTTCTGCTCTTCCTCTCCGTCAAGAAGGCGAAAGAACGCCCCCGCATACTTACTAAGTGCCGTCTTTCGCCAGACGAACGCCGCTGTCTGTACCACCTCTCCAGATATGGATGCGAATGCACGTGGACCGAAATGTGCCAGTGTTTCAAGGGTCTTGGTGGCTAGGAGCCTTGACCGGAGCGACTCAAAAGAGGACAGGAACATCCAGCTATGCATGGTGATCATTGCAACATGCCCCGCAGCCTTAGTGAAGTCGAGGTTGCGTTCGATGAAAATCGAAAAGAGATCCGACTTGGAGTCCGGGTAGTCGTGTCGCACCAGATCCTTGAAGAATCCGGGAAGGTACTTGCCACCCATGTAAGGCGGATTCGCTACAACCGCATCATACCGGCCCGCAAGAATCCCGGCCTGTTGAATCAGCGGCGTCAATGCTCTCGCCGAAGCCTGCTCGAACATACCACCATACGCTAACACATCTTCGGCCCGTTGAGTAATGGCGGGCAGCTTCTCGGCCAACTTTCCTGGTACGTGAATCAGAGAGCCGAATGTCTTGCCGTGCTCGAAGAGTCCGATCAGATGGGCAATGTCAGCCTGCGCAATGCCGCCTGTCGCCGCAAGATTCTTCCTACTGAACAGCGGCGACTTGTCATCGTCGAGTTCCTCAAACAGCGATTCGGGCGGTGGGGCTTCACCCTTGAAGATTGGCTGATTCAACGCCTCCGTGACTTCCCGTGCATTGAGGCTCTTGCTCTCCTGAATTGCCAGGACGTGCAGTTGAACTCCCGAGTCGAAGATGCGGCGGTCGTCGGCACGAGCCTTCATCATCAAGGCGAAAGCCGCTAGCTGCGCAGCCCGGTCGTCGATGTCCAACCCGTGGAGGTTCTTTTCTAGAATCAGCCGGGGGATGTCCTTGGCCCGATAGCCACGCTCCTGGTAGATCGCTTTCAGTAGGTCGTAGGCTTCAACCAAGATATGACCTGATCCACACGCCGGGTCCAGCAGAGTGAGTTCTTCGGGATTCAGGTTTTCGGGCGTGATCGCCTTCAGTTGTTCCTGAACCTCGGGCGTCTGTTCGGCAGGCTCGATGTAATACTCCATCTGCGCCTTGAGCGGCGAGTTGGGATACGTCGCCATCCACTGACGCCCCAGGCTGTTGTGGACCAGATACTTGACGATCCAGTTCGGCGTAAAAAGCTGCGTGGCGGCAGGGATGTCCTCGCTCTTGACCACCTTGCCGATCACCTCCTCCTTCTTCTCCGAGATGTAGAACTGGTAGAGCCAACCGATGATCTCCACCTCCTGCCAGTCCTCTTCGGGTATCTCTTTCACCAACGTTCGGATGAGTGAGTCGGAATGGAGCAGGTTGTCGGGCAGCAGGAGTTCCGTCTCGTCGTCGATATGCTCAAACAGAAACGGCATAGCCTTGTGCAAGGCATTGCATTGGGCAATGAGCAGCATCCGGTAAAGCTCGGACTCCTTGGTGCCGTCGAGCTTGAGTGAGATTACTTTCTGCTTGTCCAGCCCCGGCAGATCCAAGTGTTCGGCATGTTCCACGATCTCGGGAACAGAGTGGGCAGTCGGCGGTCGGCGGTCGACAGAAGTTTCCTGCGCCCTGCCCCCTGCATACTGCCCACTCGACAGTACCCGGTAACCGTGATCCAGATAACCATGCAACTCCATGAACCGGATGGCGACCAGCCGGTTGAACCATGTGTAGGCCATGGCCTCCATCACCTGATCGAAGCCATGCCGCTTGATCCGGTCCTCTAGCCGTTTCCGCTGGTCAGCCAACTTCTTGGGAAACGCCCGGCCCGAGATGATGGCGATGTCGCCCTGGATGGTGACCGGCTCGGTCTTCGTGGCGGTCAGGCCGTAGTACGATGCCCGATCCGTGACGGCACGGATGAAATCACGACGAGCCTCGGGGGCGTAGGTCTTGAGCTTGTTCCGGTTCATGGGAATCAGTAGGCAGTCGGCAGGGGCGGTTGGCAGTCGGACAGGCCAAGCGTTCCCTACGATGTGCCTATTCCTTTCTCAAACTGTTCATCAGGCCTTTTTTTTTTATTACGGTTTGGTCTCAGAGTCGTTGAGTCTCTTTATCGTCGGCAGCAGTCAGGTAGTTCATCAGCAGTTGCGTTTCCACTTCTCTGAGGGAGCCATGGGCTATCGACAGAAACCGCAGGAATTCGTTCTTCGAGTTTCGCCCCTCTCCTTCGGCGATGTTGGAGGGAACCGAAACTACCGCCCGGCGAATTTGTGAGGTTAGTCCGTACAACTCGTCTTTGGGAAACCGCTGCGTGAGCAGGTAGACCTTTTCCACAAGGTCCATCGCCCTCTGCCATGCGATCAGATCTTTGTAGTTGTTGACGCTCATGGGAAAATCCGCACTCCCCAGTACGCACTCCGCATTGGGCAGG
>Ga0351849_10024_pt1 | contig 62008 bp, 45 predicted proteins | sample TotcelHFGM3001N3_FD_206792 | JGI IMG/M metagenome (GOLD analysis project Ga0351849, IMG submission 206792) | Enriched cells from coal bed in the Powder River Basin, Montana, United States - Total cells FGM rep1 HSBNCT.FGM.300.1.N3 ... | reverse complement strand
TTGTACGGGCCGTCATGGGCAAGCTTGCCTGCATTGAGCAAACTGGCGAACGTTTCCATCTCCCATCCCGAATAGCGATTTGGTATGAACGGGCGGTAATCGTCGACGTGGGCGCTTCCCGTCAGAGTGCCGCCCGTGGCAATGTACAGAGTCATGTGGCTCTTCAAGAAAAGAGCCCCGCTCACGAAGTCGCCGGCAGGCACGTAGACCGTCCCTCCGGGCGTGCAGGCGTCGATGGCCTTCTGGATCGCCGTCGTGTTCCTGGTCGCGCCGTCGCCCACTGCCCCGTAGTCGACGATATTGAATACATTGCCTTGCTTCGTCGTCGAAAGGGAGATCTCGCTGGCGGCTGAGGAGAGATTTCCCTCGGCATCTTTCGATCGCACGGCAAGAGAGTAGGTCGCATTCGGCTCTAGGCCGGCAACCGTGTAGAAGGTCTTCGAAGTGGTGCCTGCACGGGCGCCGTCGCAGGAGACTTCATAGGAGAGGCCGCGCTGATCATCGGATGGCGGGTCCCAGAGGAGGGTAAGCGAGGTTTCCGTTGTCGTCTCGGGCGGGGCGATCAGGTTCTTCGGCGCGGGCGGACCGGCTGCAACCGAACCGGCCAGTGCACAGATCCAACAGGTCACGGAAATAGTGACGAGCGTAGGCAGGACTCGATCCTCTTGCAGCGAACGCGTCCTATTGCGTGAGTGTATGGCGCTCATTTCCCCTCGGGAGCCTTCCGGTCTCGGTTGTTTCGAGTGACACACAACGTGATTGAGATTCTCGGTCCGCATCCACTCTATTCGGGCCTCTCGTCAGCATTCCGAACCGTCCAGTCTATGGTTGGATGAGTCGGGTCTGCAATGACTTCTGATGACATGGACATGATATATTTAGACAGACCTATTCTCCGGCATTTGTCTCCAGGCGGTCCAGATACCTGGCACCGACGCGGGCGTACGCACGTTTTTGCCCGTACCGGCGACTACCGTCAGCAAGCGCGACCGGCAGTCTTTGCACGGCCGATTCCGTCCCGTAGAATCGTCGGGAATATGCTGGAGTCCTAACCCTGGACTTTGCAGGCACGGTGTGCGCATGTGCTTGCGAAGGTCAGCTTGCGGGCTTTGCCCGCTCTGGGATGTACCGATTGCAGGAAAGGGGCCATGAGCCGAATCTGTGTCTTCACCGTGCTGTTGTTGGCGGCCACCACTGCCAGCGCTGCCAATCTGCATCTGGAGAGCCGCTGGCTCTCCGTCGAAGTCGACAAGACTACGGGCGCCTGCGCACTTACCGATGCGAGGTCGGGTGTGCGCTGGAGCCGTGGCCCAAGCCGGTTGGACAAATCCGGCTGCCGCCATGCAAGCCGCTACCTTGGACGGCGTGATCGGGGCCATTGCCGGTCCAGCGTTCTTGCTGCTGTGCGTCGGTTTGGGGTATGTTGTCCTGCGGAAGACGGGTCCACCTCGGCACCCATTTGGCGGACGAAGTTGCGCTGTGCCGGTTCGGCTTGCTGGAGATCTGAAACGTATTGCCGTGAGTGACGATGGCCCTATCACCAAGGAGGTTTCCCATGAACCCCACAGACATCCTGATGGACGAACACCGAGTCATCGAGCAGGTGTTGAATTGCCTGGAAAAGATCAACTGCTTGTTTCCTGCGGCGAACCGGGCGATGAAAGAACCAGACCAGCAGATGCTCATAACGGCATGCGAGAAGGTCGAGGCTGAAGAGTTGGGACAGGGAACCCACGAAAAGTACCTCGCCCTTGCCAATCGACTGGCTGACCGCTTTGGCGTTTCTCGGGCAGCTTCCGAAACACCCCACGGCGAGCACAAGTGCGGCCATTGAGCGAACATGCTGACAGCCACACTCGGTCAGGACTTCGAGGCCGATTACGGGCTTGGCTGTCGTGGGCACGATCCTGGCCTTCATCATCCTCACCGTCGTTGGCCGTCTCGAACATTGGATGATCGGCAGGAATGAGGGAGGGAGCAGGTAGGTGAACGAAAAAGACGGTGGAGGACAAGTATGAAGGACGAGGCCAGCTCGAGAACCAGCTCACCAGCGGAGACTGCTCCGTCAAAGTCGGCAAGACCGATGACGCGATTGTCCTCAGGTGCGACCGCTTCGTGGATCGCGGGACCCGGCTGGATTTTCAGCTCGTGTTGACGATCACCCTCGAGAACGGCCTGGTTCGCTTCGCTTCTGAAGTGAAGAACAACCAGCCGCACACGATCATTCGCGAACTCCAGTATCCGCTGATAGGAAATGTCCAGTTTCGGGATGACTACCGGCTCTTGGCGACGACCCATGGCGGCCAGCTTCTGCCAGATGTCAAGAAGTACATCAACGCGGTCGGCAACCGCACCTCTTACGCCGCGCCGGCCCAGTTCTTCCGCGACGCTTCGCTCAGCTATCCCGGCGCAACGGCATCCAACTGCTTCGCATTGACCGGCGAGAACGAGGGTCTCTACTTCGGAAGTCACGACAATACGTTCCAACACACGATCCACGGGGTGCGAGTGTATCCCGATGACAAAGGCGACTTCAATAAGTTGGAAGGGGGCCTCTACAAGTATCCGAATTGCATCTCGGGCGCCCGCTGGTATTGTAACGCCAATGTTGTCGTCCCCTACTGCGGAAGCTGGCACGAAACCTCGCGGATCTATCGGAAGTGGGCCGATACGTGGTGGCACCAGCGGAAGATCCCCGATTGGATCCGGCTGATGAAAGGCTGGCAGCGGATCATCTTCATCCACCAATACGGCGAGCATCTGTTCTCGATCGACGATCTGAACGGCAAGGTCAAACGCACGGGCCAGGAGATCGATCTTCCCGCTCTGATGGCTTTCGGGTGGTGGAAGACCGGCATGGACAACGGATATCCCGACTCCTATTTCGAGACGGATGAGCGCCAGGGCGGAGACGCCGCCTGGAAGAAGGCCATCGCCGATTATCAGAAGGACGGCGGCAAGTTTCTGATCTATTTCAACGGAAAGCTGATCGACCGGACCAGTCCGTTCTATAGGACCGGAGAAGGATCGCGAGTCTGTTATCGAGACAACACCGGAGGAGAGTATCTCGAACAGTATCGCTTCCCCGCACACGGAACGTTTACCGGATTGCTCAATGCGCGGAGCTTCGTCACGGCCGACTTGCGCCAGCCCGCCTGGAAAGAGATGCTCCTGAAAATGGCCGATCGCGGCCTGGAAATGGGAGCCGACAGCGTCTTCTACGACCAGCTCGGATACGCCGAATCGAGCACCAATTGGGACGTCTCCGGCGAGTTCGCCATTCCCAACCTGTGTCTGATCGCCGATAAGGCCGAAGCAATGCGTATGCTTCACGACTATCTCGATACGAAGGGGAAGCCCGACGTCGCGATCGGAACGGAACATCTGACGGACGTGGTTGCGCAGCATGCGGACTATATTCACGGCATGACCGACGGGACCGGCGGGCGCGACTTCGTCGATTGGGTGCGTTTCACCTTTCCGGAGATCGTCCTCACCGACCGGACGATGCGCGACGATACCGGCGCCTTTCGCCGGGTCAATCATTCGCTGTTGAAAGGCCTGCGAAACAACGTCGAGATCTATCGGTGCCGCGATCTGATCGACAAGGCCCCCAACTTCAAGAAGCGGCTTGCCGAGATCAACGAGATCCGGTCCAAGCATCCGGAGCTTCTCCTGCTCGGCACCTATCGCGATACGCTGGGATTCGAGAACGCCAACCCGGCCATGTTGGCCCGGGCCTTTGAATATCAGGGCGACATGGCGATTGTCGTGACGCAGAGCACGGCGCCGTCCGTCACAACGCGGATCGATGTCAAGGATAAGAAGTTCGACGGCTTTGAACTGCTCGGCAAAGGAACGGTCAAAGAAGACCCGGACGAAGGCAGAACCGTGACCCTCGATCGCGACGCCCTTGCTGTGCTGATCTATCGCCGGTAATCCCGCTCGACGAACGGGACTGCATGAGGAATTCGCCATGAAGACATCGAAGGTCGACTATTTCGGATACAAGGATTGTCTCCGGCTGGAGAACTCCGAGACCCGGGTGACGGTCTGCTCCCAGGCAGGCGGGCGGGTGCTCGAGTACGCATTCCGCGACGTGAATGCGCTCTACCTGAACCAGGCGCAAGAAGGCTGGCGATATCAGGCCGGCATCCCGCCCGTCGATCCGTGCGGCGGGAGGTTCGACGTCGGGCCGGAACGGGTCATTACCCCGCATCCCGATTTGTGGTTGGGCGACTGGACTGGAGAGATCGTCGGCGAAGACAGAATCCGGCTGACCAGCCAGCGCGATCGTGCCACGGGCATTCGGCTGATCCGCGATTTCACGCTCGCGGCGGATTCCTCGCGTCTTGCTTGCGAGCAACGTATCATCAACGAGTCCGACAAACCCGTCACCTGCTGCCATTGGAGTCGGACCCTGGCCGTTGGCGGCGGCATTTGCCTGATTCCGTTGTCGCCGGAAAGCCGTTTTCCGAAACAGTACATCATGTACGGGCCCGGACCGGTCATGAACTATCAGCCCGCCGATCCGAACATCCGCGTCCGCGACGGCTTCCTCGAGATCCTCAGCACGCCCCAGAACCCAAAGCTGGGGATGGACTCCTGCGCGGGTTGGTTCTGCTATCTGATGCCGGGCAACCTGACGTTCGTCAAACGGTTCCCCGTGTATCCCGATCGCGTCTATGCCGAGATGGCCGGATTGACGATTTCGATCTGGTACAACAAGAACGAGATGTGTGAATTGGAGCCGATTGGCCCGCGAGAGATTCTGGCCCCCGGCGAGTCGGCCACTTTTGCCGAGCAGTGGGAACTTGTGCCGTTCGATTTTCCAACCGCCGCTGCCGAGGTGGATCTGGACGCCATTCGCACGATCGGCCTTGAGTATCCAAAACAGAACTGAGCCGTCTGGAACTAAGCGTCGCACGGACCGCAGGAATCGCTGATTGACGCGAAGTGCATAGGGGCAATACAACGCAAGATAGGAGAATCAACATGAAACGACTGACGATGGGTATGCTGGTCGCGCTGGCGATCTGTTCCGTTGCCATGGGTGCGGAGAAGGGCAAGAAGTACCGCAGCATCACGTGGGAGAAACTCAAGGCGTCCGGGCCGGAACTGAAGCAGATCGGCCTGCTCGCCACGCGGCCTGCCAAGGAGATCGAGTCGTCGGACTGGTCCGTCGGCTGCGAGACGCTCGACCGCGATCAGGCGAAGTTCAGCGTCTACAAGGACTATGTGGGCGAACTCGGGGCCAAGCACGGGCGGTTGCAAAGCGGATGGGCCAAGTGTGAGAAGGAGAAGGGCGTTTACGATTTCGAATGGCTCGACGAGTGCGTCTACGGCCTGAATGAGCAGGGGGTCAAGCCGTGGATGTGCTTGTGCTATGGAAATCCGGTCTACGGCTCGGAACTGCATCTCGGCGCCGGCGTAGCCGCGGTCACAGAAAACGAAGAAGCGATGGCGGCCTGGTTGCGATACGTGGAAGCGACGGTGAACCGATACAAGGATACGGTTAACTGCTGGGAGATCTGGAACGAACCCAACGGCCACGGATGCGAGGAATACGCAACGCTGCTGATGAAGACCGCCGAAACCGTCAGGAAAGTCCAACCCAAGGCGGAAATCATGGGACTTTCGTTGGCCGGAGTCGATCTGCGGTTCACGAAAGGGGTCCTGGACATTCTGAAGCAGCACGAGAAACTGGATTGCATCGATTACTTGACGTATCATCCCTACACAGGCAACCCCGATTCAAGCTACGCGGCCGTCGACAAGTTGAAACAATTGGTGGACTCCTATGACCCCAGTATCAGACTCTACCAGGGAGAAAACGGTTGCCCTTCGATCTTGGAGTGGACCCATGCCCTGGCAAATTATCCGTGGACCGAATACAGTCAGGCGAAGTGGTTCCTGCGCCGCACGGCCGGCGACCGGGTCCGCAGCATTCCGTCGAGCGTCTTCACGATCATCGATCTGAAGTATCCGAACATGCTGCAATCGTTCGGCTTGATTCGGTCGAACCTGCTGCATGACTTCATCTACAAACGGCCCGCCTACTACGCCGTCCAGCACATGATGAGCTTCTTCGACGACGCGGTGAAGCCCGTCGGCATACTGGAATACGAGTCGGATTCGCCGCGGACACTCACGGTCGCGGGCTTCGAGAAGGCCGGGACACCGGTCGCGCTGGTGTGGTACAGTGATGAGATTCCGAGCGACGAGCTGGCCTGGGACAAAGTCGACGTGACGATCAAAGGCGCCGCGTTCCGCGATCCGGTTTACGTGGAAATGATCACGGGCAAGGTCTTCGAGTTGGACAAGTCCGCCTGGAAGAGTGAGAACGGAAACACCACGTTGACGCAGTTGCCGATGTGGGACAGCCCGATGATGCTCGCCGAGCGTGCCCAGGTCGATTTGCTGAAGGATGCCCCCGCACGATGACAACAAGCCGTATGACCACGAGCCGATCAAGAACATCGATCGCGCCTTGCTGTGGATCTACGTCGGTTCGCAGGGCGCCTTGGCTCGGCTGGCCGACTGGGAGACGGACGAAGACGTGCGCGCCGGCTTTCGCACCGGGCTTGCCGTCAATGCGAGGGGGGCCTTGGCCGTGATCGACGCCTACAAGACCTTCGACAACGACCATACGAAGGTCTTCGGCCACGCCCGCTGGCGGGAAGGGTATCCGGCGTGGTTTCCGCAGAAGACGCAGGCCGACGCCGAGAAGATGGCTTCGAGGGGTGACCGCGCAATCCTGGGAGAACGCAAGAGTTATGAGGCCGTGAGGATGCGAAACCCACTGGCGGCCGCGGCGATCATCGCGATGGCCGGGTATCGGGACGGATTCGAACCGGTCAGGCAGGCAATCTGCCACTATGACTATGCCAGACTTAACATGGCAGAGTTCTTCTTTGCGGAGTGCGCGTACTACGCTCTGCCTCCCGAATAGGCGGGAAGCGGGTTTCGTATCGAAATGCTACGACGTGAGAACTCGATTGTGAGGTGAGTCATGACGGTCATTTATGCAACACCCGTTCCAGCCCATCTGAGACGGATGATGCTGTTTTCCCTGCTTCTGGCGGCACACGTCATTCCGGCCATCGCTCAGGCACAAAGCCCCCGGTTGGATATCTGCTGGCCTGCTTTCGATTACGACGGGAAACCAGCCCAGACCGACGCCGCCTATTCAAAAGCGATTCTGCCGGGCTCGGAGCGCGAAACGGCGCACCATACGGCGGAGTCGAGAACGATGACCGCCCCGGACGGCAAGCTGCAGATCCGGCTGGACGGCAAGAACTACAAGGACTTCCCCGCCGCCGAATACGCCGTCTCCTTGACGAATCTGTCCAAGACGGAACCGACGGGGATTGTGGGCGGTTTCCGATCGCTCGAACTCTCCGTCGACAAGCCGGATTCGGCGACCGCCGTCACGGTGAACGTCCTCCGCGGATCGACCTGCAAGCCGACCGACTTCATTCCCGAAACGTTCACGATTGAGGCCGGCAAAGAACTGGTTTTGACCACGACTTGCGGGCGGTCGTCGAACGATTATGTGCCGTTCCTCGAACTGAATCTCGACGACAAGAACGGTTATCTGTTTGCGGTGGGCTGGACGGGATCGTGGAAGGCACGGTTTGCGAACACCGGCAACGCGGTTGACGTCGAAATCGGTATGGAGCGCACCCACTTCCGGCTCATGCCGGGGGAGACGATCCGCCAGCCGTCGGTCGTCGTGCTTGCCCGCCGGAACCAGACACGGCGGGAGTTCAAAACCCTTGTCCACCGGTTCATGCTCGACAAGAAGGTACCTCGCGATTCCGCGGGCAAGATCATTCCGCCGATCCTGGCGGTAGCGTCCGGAGGCGGGAACAAGACCCCGCAGATGATGGCCGACGTCCTGCAATACTGTCTCGACAACAAGCTGCCGTTCGATACCTACTGGGTCGATGCCGGCTGGTACGGGGCGCCCCACGAGGATGAACTCTACTCCAACTGCGGGCCGAACTGGTGGAAGTACGTCGGCGATTGGCGGGTCAATACGACCACCCATCCGACGGGCGATCTGCTGCCGATTGCCGACGCGGTCCACAAGGCCGGGTTGAAGTTCCTGCTCTGGTTTGAGCCGGAACGGATGACCGATTCCGCGCCGATTCTAGAGACGCATCCGGAGTTCCGTCACGGGCAGCTCGTCGACTACGGCAATCCCGAGACGCTCCAGTGGATTCAGGACACGGTCTACGGAATGATCGCCAAGCACAGCATCGACGTCTACCGCCAGGATTTCAATATGGACCCCGGCCCCGTCTGGCGCGAGATGGACGCCGCGGACCGCGTCGGAATCGCCGAAGCGAAGCACATTGCGGGAATGTACAAGTTCCTGGATGACATGCGAGCGCGATTCCCGGACATTCTGCAGGAGAACTGCGCGTCGGGCGGGCGGCGCATCGATATGGAGATGATCTCGCGAGCGCACACGTACTGCCGCAGCGACTATTACATCGGGCGCAAGCCGGACGACACCGCGTTTATCCTGGGACAGAATGCGACGCTCAACCTCATGCCCTATCTCCCCTTCCAGGGTTGCGAGTTCAACTGCGTGCCGGTCGGAGACGACTACGCGGCCTTCAGCATCATCTCGTCGGGAACCGTCATTACGCCGTCCGATTTCGACGGCGGCATCCTTCGGCGCAAGATAACCGACGACGAAACGGCCTGGTTCAAAAAAGTCTTCGATATCGCGATCCGCATGCGGCCGTTTTTTATGGGCGACTTCCATCAACTGACGGAGGAGACGGCCGCCGGCAACGACGTCTGGTGCGCGTGGCAATGCGACCGGCCCGATTTGAAGGCCGGATTCGCGATCTTCTTCCGGCGCGGCGCCGCGCCGGAGGAATCCCGCACGTTCAGGCTCGGCGGAATTGAGCCTGAGGGGACGTATCAGCTAGAATGCTACGACAGCTCGAAGAACACTGTGGAGAGCTCTGAACTGAGAAACTTGACGGTGAAACTCGTGCCACGGTCGTTTCAACTGGTCTTCTACCGGAAGATGCAGTGAGGACCGCTGATCGTTCGTCGTTAGAGGAGACTGCCATGAAACGGACCATCATCGCCCTGTTTGCCGTCATCGGTTTCCCGTCGGTCGTGTCGGCCGAGCCGGACCCGCAAACACTCCAAGCCCTGCGGAAGATTCACGCCCCGCAGGTTGTCGGTGTTCCGCCGCAGAATGCGTGCCGCGGCCTGATGGTGATGCCCGACGGAGAGATCCGGCACTACGGCTTCCGCTACGACGGCATCAAGAAGGGCGATGAGGGCCGGCCCGTCTACATCTCCAGCCGCGATTGCGGCCTGAGTTGGCGTGAAGTCCCGGTCGAAGGAGCGACGGCGGGCGCCATGGTCTGCAGCCCGTGGTCGGGCGATTTTCTCACGGTCTTGTGCAAAGTGGGCCGTCCCAGCCATGGCACGCCTCCCTCAGCCGTGCTCCAAGCGGCCGACGGCACCGGATTGTTCGCGATCCGGTCCTCTGAGGGCCCCGAAGGCCCGTTTACCCATGTTCGGGCCGGCGTCCACACGGGATTCATCGCACGGCAGCCGCTGCCGTTGCGCAGCCGGCGCCGCTGGGTCCAGCCCATCCAGTGCAACGTCGACGGCCCAACGCAACCGGGCGTCCTGCTTTCCGACGACGACGGCGCGACCTGGCGCGAGGTGCTCCTGCCCAGTCCGCCTCCGCACCGCGTCGAGTGGCCGGACGAAGGCGTCCGTTGGCAGAACTACGGCTGCGAGCCGACGGTCGTCGAACTCTCCGACGGCCGGCTGTGGATGCTGATCCGCACCTCGCTGGACTGCCACTACGAAGCGTTCTCCGATGACGGCGGCGACTCCTGGACGACGCCGGCCCCGTCGCGTTTCTATGCCACCATCACCATGCCCCTGCTGTTCCGCATGAGCGATGGACGTCTGATGGCCGTCTGGAATAATTCGACGCCGCTTCCTGAGTTGAACCACGAAAAGCAACCCGGACTGAATGCATCAGAACGCGAGGGGCGGAGCGAAGATTTCTTCACCAACCGCGACGTCCTCCACGCGGCCGTCTCTGCGGACGACGGCAAGACATGGCGAGGATTCCGCGAACTGTACCTCAACGATCGCCGCAATGACGCCGATTTCCGCACCTCCGGCGGCAACGCAGACTCCCTCGACAAAAGCATTCACCAGTCACAGGCGCTGGAACTGCCCGAGGGGAAGATTCTGCTCGCCTTCGGCCAGCATCCGCTGTGCCGGCGGCTCATCATCTTCGATCCGGATTGGCTCTTGGAAGACCAGCGGGAGGACGATTTCGCCTTCGGTCTCGGCGGTTGGTCCGTGCAGCAGTATCTGGAGAGCGTCGCGGGAAACTTCCGCGGCGTCAGCGGGCACTGCGCCTACAATCGCCGCCCCGGCGCGTCGTTGGTCCCAGATCCGGACGGGCTGCCCCGCGAAGTGCTTCAGGTGGCGCGTCACCCCGACCCGCGGCTTGTGTACGAACCCGAAGGGGCCGTTTGGAACTTCCCCTGTTGGCAATCCGGCAGCCTCAAGCTCCGTCTCCGAATGCCCAAGGGCTCCCAGGGCATGCAGATCTGCCTCGTTGACCGCTGGTTCAACCCGGTCGACCCGGTGGTGTCTCACTTTGCACAGCATGTCTTACGACTCGACGCTGCCGGAGCCATCAACGACGTTCACTGCCTCAATGCCGACACCTGGGCGGACTTGGAGATCCGCTGGGATGAAGAGAAGGCCCGGTTTCGCGTCGGCGAAGACGCCTGGCACGACCTGCCGCGCGTGTTCCCGACGCGCAACGGGATCAGCTACCTCCACCTGCAGAGTGCGGCATCGGAGGCTGACCCCTCCGGCGTGCTTATCGAATCCGTGGCGGCTGCGGCCGCGGAGTAGCTGTGGAGAGGATTCCATGCGTGCGGTTCTGGCTGTTCTGCTGGTACTGGTGTCTCCATCCGCCCAGGCAGGCGACTGGTACGAAGAGAGCAGCACCCGGCGTCTCTTGGTCAACAGAACGCTGGCTGCGAACACCAGGCACGTTCGACAAGGCTTTTATCCATGAGAGAGAATCCTAGCATGAACGGTTACGCACGCCGATTCGCGTTCCTTGCTATCGCGTTGGTCCTGCTCAGCCACGGCGCCCGCATCCATGCGGCCGACGACCAAGGGCCCCCGATCACGAAAGAGGAACGGCTCGAGTGGTTCCGGCAGGCGAAGTTCGGGATGTTCATCCATTGGGGGCCGTACGCACGACTGGCCGGTGCGTGGAACGGCAAGCAGCTTCCGGTCGGCACCAACTGCGAATGGATCATGGAAAAATTCCGCATCCCTCGCGACGAGTACCGCGAAGCTGCCCGGCAGTTCAATCCCGTCAAGTTCGACGCCGACGCTTGGGCCGATCTTGCCGCCGCGGCCGGTGTCAAGTACGTCGTGCTGACGGCGAAGCACCACGACGGGTTCGCCATGTATCATTCGCGCGTGAGCAAATACAACATTGTGGACCACACGCCCTTCGGACGCGATCCGCTGCAGGAACTGGCCGCTGCCTGCCGGAAACGCGAACTGCGATTCTGCATCTACTACTCGCACCGCGAAGATTGGGACGAGCCCTTCGCCTATGGAAACACCTGGGACTTCGACTTCAAGCCGGAAGACAATCTGCCCCTGTTCGAATCCTGCTATCTGGACACCAAGGCCAAACCGCAGCTTGAGGAACTGCTGACCGGGTACGGCCCCTTCGGCCTCGTGTGGTTCGACCGCGGAATGTATACGCCGGAGCAGGGCCGAGCATTCGCCCAGCTCGTATGGAAACACCAACCGCATTGCCTGGTGAATGGGCGGGTCGGAAACTACGACCAGGAGTTGTTGGGCGACTATCAGAACATGAACGACAACGGAATGCCGATCGGCGGAATCGAGGAGTACTGGGAGACGCCGCAGACGCTGAACGAGACCTGGGGTTACAGCCAGTTCGATCATCAATGGAAACGCCCCGAAGAGGTCGTTCGCCGGCTGGTCGAGATCGTCAGCCGCGGCGGGAACTACCTGCTCAACATCGGCCCCGACGGCGAGGGCGTCGTGCCGGAGCCTTCGGTCGAGATCCTACGTTCCGTGGGTCGTTGGGTCTCTGTAAACGGCGAGAGCATCTACGGCACGACGGTCAGCCCCTTCCACGAGTTGCCCTGGGGCTATTGCACAACCAAAGGCAAAACACTGTATCTGCACGTGTTCGATTGGCCCGCCGATCGCCGGCTGAGGCTGCGTGGCTTGCGTACCGAGGCACGGTCCGCTGCCTTGCTGGCGAATCCGGCAGATCGCTTGCCGCTTCGGCGTGAAGACGAATCCCTGGAGATCACCGTCCCGGATAGCCCGCTCGACCCGGTGAACACGGTCATCGCGGTGAGCTTGGAAGCGGCGCCACGTGTCGACTCACCCGTCGTCTCCCAGGCAACGGATGGCACGATCGTCCTGGACTACATTCGTGCAATCACGAGCGGCCGCACCGTCAAACGATTCAACCGCAAAGGCGAGTTCCACATTTCGAAATGGACGACCCCGGAAGACACGATCGTTTGGCACGTGGCCGTGGCAACGCCGGGACGCTTCGATGTGAAGATCACCTACGCAGCAGACGCTACATGGAGCGATGAGCCGTACGTGGTGCAGGTCGGCGGGGCGCGGCTGGAGGCGAAGGTGCAGCCAACCGGCCTGCCGTACGAATACAAGACCATTTCGCTTGGGACTGTCCCTATCGACCGGCCGGGACGCTGCCAGGTCCTGGTGCGCCCTGCCAAGAAACTGAACCACGACTTGATGTACTTCAAGGGGCTCGAACTGACACCGATTGAGCCGGAATCATGAGCCCGTTCCGTTTTGCTGAGCCGCAGTGAAACACCGCAGGGCGTCGCAGCGGAATCCCCTGAGAACGGAGATCTACTTCAGAAAGATCTCCACCACCGGGATCTCCACGGGCGGCTTGTCCGCAGGAAACTTCAGGGCCAAGTCCTTTGCGCCGGCGTCGGCTCCCTGCTCGACGAGAATCTCCGAGGCGTCGTGCAGGAACTGGGTATAGGCCACCTTGCCGGCCACACCGGTGAGCGTCAGCTCGCCGTCGGCCGGGTACGTCAGCAGATGCAGGTAGAGGCACTTCGTCTTGGGGTTGTAGGTGAAGAGAGTGTCGGCCGGGGCGGCGAATTCGGCCGGTGCTTCGGTGCAGCCGTAGATCGAACGGCTGTTGTAGTGCATCCAATCGGCCAGCCCGTGCAGGCGGTCTTTCGCCCGATAGTCGAACTCGCCCCGGCCCGTCGGTCCCACGTTCAACAGCAGGTTGCCGCCGCCCGAGACCGAGGTGATCAGCAGCGTCAGCAGTTGGGCGTTGCTCTTCCAGGTCTTCTCGTCGCGGAAATAGCCCCACGAGCCGGAGAAGGTCTGGCACGTCTCCCAGTCGCGATAGGTTTCCCAGCCGGTCTGGTTCCCCGACGACTTCTTCTGTAGTTCGGCGGCCGACAGTTGTTCCGGCGTGGCAAAATCGCCTTCGCCGGGCAGGTCCAGACGGTTGTCGACGAGGATATGGGGCTGTAATTCGCGGGCCAGCTTCAAGAGTCCGGCGGAATCCCAATCGTCGCGGCCTTTGCCGAACTCGCCGGGGAAAGAGTAGTCGAACCAGATGATGCTGATCTTGCCGTAGTTGCTCAACAGTTCGCGGACCTGGTTCTTCATGTATTGGCGATACTTGGCCATATCGCGGCCTTCGTTCAGCCTGGCGAAGTTCTCCGCGGTGAAATCCTTCTTGTCGACCGGGCGCAGCGGGTGGATGCGGTCGATCGTGTAGTCGGGATGGTGCCAGTCGATCAGCGAATAGTAGAAACCGACCTTGAGCCCCTCGGCGCGAAACGCCTCGACGTACTCCTTGACCAGATCCTTGCGACACGGGGTGTTCGTCGATTTGTAGTCGGTGAATTGCGAGTCGAACAGGCAGAAGCCTTCGTGGTGCTTGGCCGTGAGGACGACGTACTTCATGCCGGCCTCTTTCGCCATCTTGGCCCAATCGCGAGGGTTGTAGAGGTCCGGATTGAAGTGATCGAAGTACTTCTGGTAGTCCTCGTTGGTGATCCGTTCGCGATTGCGGACCCATTCGTGCCGCGCCGGCAGTGCATAGACTCCCCAATGGATGAACATCCCGAACCTTGCATCGCGCCACCAGGCCATGCGATCGTTGCGCTGCTCTTGCGTTTCCGCCTGCACGGTGGCGGGGAACAATTGGACTTGGGAAAGCGTTACGATGACAAGCATAACGCCCATGAGAAGTGAACGGCGAAGGTTGCACACCATCTTCAGATTCTCCATGAAACAAGGGGGGACAGAGGCAACGGGGTCGGTACAGGAGCTTTGGTCAACGCGTGATGAAACGAATTTGCGATGCGCCACCCATCGACCGTGTGACAAACTGTTCTGATCATACCTTCTCCATTTTGAAAAAGCGAGGTTCTCGAGAGGGGCGATTCCCGACGGCGATATCCCTCTGTTTTCCCGCGTTCTGCCCGCACCGCTTGCATGGACGGCAGTTCCGCCCATAATCGAGGGCAACCGGACCGACTGGCCCAGCTATGCGGACGCTTACCGAGGTTGACAAGGAGACCGAAATGAAACGAGTGCTTTCGGCTGTTCTGGCAACTGTCTTCCTGTTGACCGGCAGTGTCCGGGCCGAACTGTTCCAGAACGAAGCGGGTCAGCTTGTGCTGCGGAACGAGCAATCGACGATGGTCCTCGACAAGGACGCACGCGGTGCGATTGTCTCGCTCGTCGACCACGCAACAGGCCGGGAACTCGTTGCACGCGATCCTGCGACCCCCTTGTTCCGCCTGGGGCTGTCCCGGCCGGGCGATACGTCGGGCGAACTGATCTGGCTCACCAGCCGTGACGCCGAGGACGTCGCCTATGCCAAGGAAGAACGCGGAGCGTGCAGGGTGGCGAAGTTGACTTTCAAGAAGTTGAGCGGGCGACAGGTCAGTGCCGATTGCACGGTTTCGGTCAGTCCGGAGAATGGAAACCTTTTGTGGCAACTCGCGGTGGAGGGGCCCGAAGCGTTGATTTTGGAGAGAGTGGAGTTCCCGTTGGTCGTTCTCCGTGTTCCTTCACGCGAGGATGATGCCGACGATGCCTTTGTGGCCGGTTCGGTCAGAGGAGGCATCTATCCACAACCGAGCCGCTGGCCTGTGGGCACGGGCGTCGGTCCTCTCAGTCAACCGGGCCCGCTGGCGGCCCAGTTCGCGTGTTACTACGACACTTTCTGCGGCTTCTATTCCGCCACGCAGGACAATCGAGGTTGTCCGAAGCGGCTCCGTTCCAGGCGGACCGCGTCAGGTATCGAGTTCGTCTGGGAGCGGTGCTGTTACCATGATCTGGCAGAGCCTTTCGAGTTGGGCTATGCCGTGGCCCAGGCAACGTTTCACTCGCAGGATCCGGCCTCGCCGACCGATTGGCGAGATGCGGCCGACCTTTATAAGGCCTGGGCCCTCAAGCAGCCGTGGTGCACCCACACGCTGGCCGAGCGAGACGACGTGCCCGACTGGCTGAAGGAAGGACCGGCGATGGTGCGATTCCGTCGCCGGCACACCTACTACAAGCCGAACGTGCGACTGGAATATCATCCCGATTGGTACTCGCACCTGGACCACATGGAAGGCTGGCTGAAAGACTATTGGCAAGAACATTTTCCAGACGTCCCGCTGATCGTGGCGTTGTGGGGATGGGAGCGATTCTCGTCATGGATCTCTCCACAATACTTCCCGGCCTATCCATCGGAGGACGGGCTTCGCCAACGAGTGAAGGCGATACGGGATGCCGGGGGCCATCCGTTCTTCTGGCCTTCGGGATACCACTGGGCCGTCACTTTCAACCGGCACGACGACGGGTCCTTCGCGTTGGACGATCGTGAGCAGTTCGAGAAACTGGCCAAGCCGCATGCGGTGGCGACTCGCGACGGTTCTCCCTTTGCCAGGGACGATTTCTGGCTCAACGGCGGAACAAACTGCGTGCTCTGTCGCGGGGACGCCTGGTCTCGACGATGGCTGAACGAGACCGCCATGGAACTCACCGAGCGAGGCGCCGATCTGATTCAGGTCGACCAGGTGACTTACGGCTGCTGCCACGAAGATCGTGGGTGCTGTTACAGCCGCCGGCACGGCCATCCGCCGGGGCCGGGACCTTGGTTCGTCGAGGCTTTCACCGAGCAGCTTCAGACGATGCGAGCGGACTCCCGGCCCTTGAATCCCGACATGATCTTGGGCTTTGAAGGAGCGCAGGAGTTCTTTCTGCAGCAGATCGGCATCCAGGACTACCGCGACTTCGAGGTCAATTGGAATCCTGCCGCACTGGAGTGCAAGCCTGCATCGGTGTTCGCGTACCTTTACCATGAGTTCGTGCCCTTCTTTCAGAGCAACCCGGAAGGTTTCCGCGGCAAGCCGGCCGGCGGCAATATGCTCCTCATGGCACACAGTCTGGTAGACGGGCAGATGCCCCACCTGGTGCCCCATTGGCCGCTTCAGCCAACTCCTGCCCTGGAAAACGGTGGATTCGAGCAGTTCACCGCAGATCTGCCCGACGGGTGGGCTCTCGCGGAAGGATCGGACGCCCCGAAGTCCGGTGCCGCGGTCCGTTGCGATCCGGCCGTCAAACACAGCGGCCGCGGCAGCTTGCGACTCGAGAACGCACGCGGCAGCGAAACGCTGCATGTCGTGCAGAGCATCGGCGTCGGGGAATATGAACGAGAAGTCGGCTCCCACGGACCCGAGGTGGGAAAACGCTATCGAGTGAGCCTCTGGCTGAAGGCCAATGAACTCGGAGAGGGAAGCAAGGTCTCAATCCGTGCGGAAGCTGCCGAGGGAGAGGTGACGGGCGATTGGCGTGACCCACTTGTCGCAAGCAATGACTGGCAACGTGTCGAAATGGCCTTCACGATCCCAAAACGAACCGTGCGTCTTCTGGTCGCCCTGGAACTGGCCGGGCCCTGTGAGGCTTGGGTGGATGATGTGGCCCTCGAAGAACTCGGCGAAGACGGCACCTACCAGGTCGTCATGCAGAAGCCGATCCTATCGGCAGAGCACCGGCTCGCCCTGCAATGGATCAAGCTGTATCACGGCGAGGGACGGCCCTACCTCCTGCTGGGAAGAATGGTCCACCCGCCACGCCTGGATGCGGAAGACGCGGGCTACGTCACCACGCAGCCGATTCAAGCACGCGTGCCGCTGCATATCTATGGAAGCGGCAACAAGATTATCCAGACGGCCCCCATCAACATATCGGGAGACACCGACTGGGTGCAGAAAGACGTCCGTTTCACCGTGCCGGAATCGGCCGAGCACTGCACGGTGCATCTATTCTTGCAGACCGAAGGACGCTTCTGGTTCGACGACATTCGCCTGACGGACCTCGACGGTGGGCACGAGCTTGTAGCCAATGGCGACTTCGAGCAGTGGCACGACCCGGGGGCCGAGCCGCCCGGTTGGACGGCGGCCAAGAGTTGGGGGGCGGTGCCGTGTACGGGTCGGTACGCCCGCGATGAAGAGGAGAAACACGGCGGCAAGTTCGCAATCAGGCTGACCAACGGGAAGAAGGACGTGGTTCATCTCTCCCAGACACTGCCCGTCGACGGAAAGACGCTTCACGCGGGAAAGACCTATCGGCTCAGTCTGTGGATGAAAGTCCTGGATTCCGGTCGGGTCGACCGCAAACTGCCCGCCATCCTGCATAACGCGTACCGCGCGCCCGACGGCAGCGAAGCGGTCATCGCCGTCAACATCACCGACAAGCCCCAGACCGGCCGCCTTCACTGGCATGGAAACACAATCGACTTGAAGTTGTCTCCCTGGGAAGCCAGGCTAGTCAAGGACTGAATACAACCGGCCAAACGAATGGTCCATGCCATGAAACGATCGATAGCGATTCTGATCACTTTGTCTCCCTTGTTGTGTCGGGCCGCCGGTCCGGTGCCGCTGGTCTATCTTCCGTTCGATCGGGACGCCGTTGTGGGGATTGGGCGAGTGGATGACACGGCTGTCCTGCGGGAGGCATCTCACCCACATTCGGGCGGCATTCGTGGCGAGTGCTTGCACATTGATCAGGATCTGCGGCTGCCATCGGCCGGAAACATCAGCGCAACCAATGGCACGGTCGCGTTCTGGATGCGAGCCACCTGGCAGGATCCCGGCACAGGACATACGTTGTTCTGCCTCTACGGCGGTGAGCCGCCGCTTCGTTCGTCGACGATCGCACCGCCGCCGTGGATGCCGTCGCCGATGGAGATTTCCGGCCCCCATGTCTTTCCGCCGTCTTCACTGCGGCGCACGCGGACATGCTTGCTGCCCCACGTTGCCAGCACCGCGCCATCCCGACACACAACCAGGTTGGGAAACCGCTCGCCACTGAAAATCGGCTGCATCTCAAATTACAGACCCCACATGGCAGCTTTTCCGAGGCTGCGTCGCGTCATTGAAGGAAGATGGTTGACGCGTTGGTGGAAATGCTCGGCGACTTGAATGCCGAACCCCAGGCAAAAGGAGACCAGCGATGAGCTGTGTGACGTTGAGCGACGAGAGGCTTATTCGACAGGCTGGACGAATCATCGGACTGGTCGCAGCGGCTGTGTTGGCTCTTGGAGGCACGGTCCAGACGGCGGTGCGCGGTGCCGAATGGAAGGCCGGCGCAGCGCAGGTGGACATCACGCCCGGCGAGTTGATGTGGATGGCCGGTTACGCGGGCCGCAAGAAGCCGGCGGACGGCTACGCCCAAAACCTGTATGCCAAGGCGCTGGCGCTGGAAGATGAAAATGGCAATCGGGTGGTGATGGTGACCATGGACTTGATCGGCGTGTTGCGGTCGCTGCGGGACGCGGTGGAGAAAGGGGTGGGTGAGAAGTTCGATCTGCCTCCGTCCGCTCTGCTGCTGAACGCTTCGCATACGCACTGCGGTCCCGAATACCGGGAGCGGCCCGGTCGGGAAGAAGAAGCCCGTCGCTATCACGCGCTGCTGGAGGAGCGCGTGGTCGAAGGGATCGGCCAGGCGCTGGAACGGCTGGAGCCGGCCGAGTTGAGCTGGGGCGAAGCGCGTGCCGGTTTCGCCGCCAACCGCCGGGGGGAAATCGGCGGCCGCCGCGGACTGATCCTGACCGGCCCGGTCGATCATGCGGTCCCCGTGTTGCGTGTCGTTTCGCCCGAGGGACAGCTCCGGGCGATCCTCTTCGGATATGCCTGCCACAACACGACGCTCAGCTCGGTTGCCACGATCGACGGCCAGCCGCGCTACGAATTCAACGGCGACTATGCCGGCTACGCGCAGGAGTATCTCCAGCGGGCTCATCCCGAGGCCGTGGCGTTGTTCCTGGCTGGTTGCGGGGCTGACCAGAATCCGCATCCCCGCCGCGACATGGTGCCGGGCGTTACGCCGCTGGAGATGGCCCAGCATCACGGGCGCACGCTGTCGCTGGCAGTCGAATCGGTGCTGACCGCCCCCCGGCGCCCGGTCCGCGGTCCCTTGAGGTGCGCGCTGCACGACGTGGAAGTGATACGCACGGGTGACCAGCCGGGACCTTTCACCTATCCGGTTCAGGTGGTGCGCTTCGGCGACGACTTGACGCTGGTGGCCCTGGCCAGCGAGGTGGTGGTGGACTACTCGCTGCGGTTGAAGCGCGAGTTGGCACAGAGCGGGCCGGCCGCCGTTTGGATCGCCGGCTACAGCAACGGCTACTTCGGCTATATTCCCAGCGTTCGCATCCTGGAGGAAGGGGGTTACGAAGCGGGCCCGTGGGACGCATCGATCGAAGAGCGCATCGTCAGCACCGTCCACCGCCTCGTTGAAGCGCAGCGACCGGAAGGCCGGTGAACGGCAGGCCACCGATCGGCACGCCTTCCGACCTCGCTTACGTGGTTAAACCCGACGCCCCCGCGGCCGGGCGCAGTTTGGGGATAAAGTTCAAGGGCGCGCCCACGGCGGCACTGTGCCGTTTCCCGTTGGTCCGCCTTCAAGGGGCCAGGAGAGGTTGAAGCGAGCGACCCGCATGGCGGAGTATCTGCCGTCCGGCCCACCCTCGAAGAGCAGATAGATCCAGCCAGATTGGCGTTCTGTTTACGGCGGCATCTATCGTAGCAGAGGGCACGTCCTTGAGTTTGTCCTCGTTTCTTGGGTGAATTACCATCTGTCACCCTGTCTCAGGGAGTACCAAGGCGTCGATACAATCGGCGAATTTCCCCCGACCGCAACATCACAATGCGGTCTTGGGCTTCTCGTCCACTTCAGCCGTAGCTTCCAGCCCAAGATCGTCAGGACTTCTTCGAGGTCTTGGCGGTGACTTCGCCAATCAGTCGTTCCACCTTTGTGGTGCCGCATTTCGGGCATTTCACCTTCTTGTGTCCATACTCCTCGAAGGTCTGTTTCACCGTAAACTTGCTGCGACATTGACCGCATCGGTAATCGTAGTACGGCACGACGCACCTCCGACCTTTTCGGATCATCTGTCAAACGTGGGGCAAAGAGTCTGATGTTCATTTTACTTTTCGTTGAGCAACTCCAATCTCCAGAGCGCCCCCTCTTGCCCACGAACGGCGACGAGGGCCGCAAGCTGTTCCTTACGAGCGCGGGACTTCCCCTTCTCCCAATTGTAGATGGTCAAATGGGATATCGCGACAAGTCGATTCCCGTCAAGAGCGGCATTCTGGGGGTGACGGTTGCAATGGATCCGGAGTTTCCTGACCTGCTGACGGCAATGTGGGTCTCGCTGCCGGCTCGCGGACTGGCTTTCCCGCTGTACATGGGATGCGAGGCCACGCCCGGGCCTTTGCTGGACGGGACTGTTTACGAGATCTGCCGCCAAACGGGGGGATCGGCTCGCTGGGAGCAGGTTGAAAAGGCCCTTTTCAGAAACTCGATGCTGATGGAGGCCGAAGCCCGGCGGTTGATTGCCATCGGCGAGGAAGCGGCCGCCCTTGCGATGATGGAATCGTGGGTCGCTGAAACCGTCTCGGCTCAGATTCGGCTTCTGGAGCTTGCCGTACCCATAAATTGAGAGCAAGCCCACTTGACTCCGAAATAGGAAATGCTCTTAATCCACCACGGGGATGAATCGAAGACCGTGCTCAAACGTGAACCCGAGAAGAAGTCCAGCAAACGGAAATGACCGCAGATGTGGGAATGGAGCGACAAGCTGAAACTCGGCAAATCGTCGGCCTTCGTCAAAAAGGACCTTCGCCCCCTGCCGCTTACTAATGCCGAATTCGAGGCGGACTTCTTTCTCGACCAGGAATCCTCGACCAAACGCCAGGAACGGTGGATGGGAATGGTCATCGAGCGAGAGTTCGGTGGCGTGCTGGCATTCAAAGACGTTCGCTTGCCGCCGCCTACGGTCAATGACCTCGCCACGCTTCTGGCACATGCCATGACTCGGCCACCACACTACGAAGACCGCCAGCGTCCACGGATCATCCACCTGCGAGATCGTCCTCAGTGGCAAGAGTTATTGCCGCACCTCCGGCAGCTTGGCATGGAAGCTGTCTTGAGCGACGATTTGCCAAGGTTCGATGAAGCGGTGGTTGAGTGGATGCAGAAGGATGCGGCACCTGACGAGCCACTCTTCGTGGACAAGATCAGAGAAGACCTCAAGAACCCTTTCCCCAAAAGGAAACGGACTTCACTCGATGCGACGTTGGACTTCCTGCATTGGACGGATGGGATGCTGAAGGCAGGTTACCCGTCCGCCCGAAAGGGAACACCTGCGGCGTATGATCCGATGTCTACCGTGACGATTCACCTGACGCTCGACGAAATCGAGACGATTCTGACTCAGACGGACATAGCCAGAACGAAGAAACTCAAGCCACGGCTCGAAGCGATGCGTGAGGCGCAGCAGGATGTGGAGTTATCGGTCCATGAATGGGGCCGAGTGATGTTTTCCCTATTTGGCGGAAAGCAAGAGGCGAATGTCCGCAAACAACTGATGGCGATTGCTCGGAAGATCGCCTCGCAACTATCCGAGGCGCTGGGTATTGAGCCACCACCGTCACCCAACCCTCGCTGACACGATTTCGATACGATCTTTACCTCCAGATGGATAGATCGTCGCCCCAACGATTTGCCGCAGGTCTGTCGGAAACATCTCCAGTTTCTTCTGGATCAGTTTTTCCATGTTACTCCGTACGCCTGCAAGCTCCTGTTCGTCGGCACCGGGATTGAATCGCTGGTACTCACGCATATAGTGATCCAAGTTCTTCTTTCTCAACTCAGGCAGATTGCAGGCGATGCTCCACGCACTACACGCAGCATTGAGGAGGCTCTGCTTCTCCCCTGGCGAGTCTCCCATCCTGATAAGATCCCCCGCAAACTCCGAGATGACCTCGGACATCTTCCTCGTCTGCGGAATGTCGATGCGGCAGCGATTATCCTTCTTTTTTCGGGCCATGCGCTTTCCATTCTCCGTTGTCGCTGGTCTCTCTCACGGCAGATCAGGGCTACCTTGCCAGGATATCAAACGAGGCTGACAATGAAAGGGGGACAATCGATATGGAGCAATGACTATGGCGAAGAAGAAGAAGCTAGAACCGGCCAAATTCAAGGTCGGCGACAAGGTGCGTGTGAAACACGGTATCCGGGACACCGATTACCCAGATATGCCGCTAGGTGGTTGGGCAGGGACCATTTCCGAAGTCCACAGGGGTGGCATGTATACCATCCGGTGGAGCCGAGAAACCCTCGCTGCAATGCATCCGGTCGTCAAACAGCGATCCGAGAAGGACGGGACGGTTCTGGAGGAATACTGGTTGGGCGACGACGACCTCGAACCCGATCCTGGCGGGCCGCTCAACATCGAGCAACCGACCGAGATTGCCGCCAAGCCCCTTTCCCCGAAGGATCAAGACGACCGAATCAGGATGGTCTTCGGCCTGAGCAGTAATGATCCATTGCCTGACGTGGACGACGAGACGCTGGAGACGTACCACGAGCACCTGTCGAAGAATCTGGCCTTCCCGTTCGAGGCCAAGCACACCTCAGATACTGGCCCCTTTTCCAGCAGAACGATACAAGTGAAGGTGATCGGTCTGGGCGACCCCGAGGAACCGATGATCGACGACATGTACGGCATCCTCTGTGAGGCTCGCCACGAACGGCGTGTGGTGACCCTACCGCTCGACGACTTGGAGTTGAGGAAGGGGGACTCCAACCGGCAGTTGGTCGAGGATTACTCGTACTGGCTCCATAACTGGGGTTAGGCTCTCGGAATCAGGCGAAGTGTTCCAGTTCGACAAGCCGATATGAAGAGCAAACATAAAAATGTAAGGAGTTCGAGAATGTCTTACCGCATAGTCTGGCTGTCCGTGATCTTCAGCGTCATCATCAGCCGAGTCGCTGTCGGCGAGATGCCGTGGGTGCAGGTCGCCGACGACAAACATGGCTTCGTCCTCTCCGATTCCGGCAAGCCGTTCGTGCCTTGGGGGTTCAACTACGACCACGATGAAACGGGCCGTCTGCTTGAGGACTACTGGGACACGGAGTGGCCCACGGTCGAGGAAGACTTCCAGGAAATGAAACAACTTGGAGCGAACGTGGTCCGGATTCATTTCCAGACCGCCAAGTTCATGACCGGCCCGGAGAAAGTGAACGAAGCGAACCTGGAACGTCTGGGACGGCTGATCGCCTTGGCCGAGAAGACCGGCATCTACCTCGACATCACCGGACTGGCCTGCTACCGAAAGAAGGATGTTCCCAAGTGGTACGACGATCTCTCAGAACAGGACCGGTGGGATGTCCAGGCCCGGTTCTGGGAGGCGGTAGCCGAACGCTGCGTCAAGAGCCCCGCCATTTTCTGCTATGACCTGATGAACGAGCCGGTCGTCGCCGGGCGTAACAGGAACGACTGGTTAGGGCCGCCTCTGGCGGGAGGCGAGTCGGGATATTTCGTCCAGTTCATCACGCTGGACCCGAAGAAACGTCCCCGACCCGATGTCGCCCGGCAGTGGTGCAAGAAGTTGGTCGGGGCCATTCGCAAGCAGGACCAGCGTCATCTGGTCACGGTTGGGCTCGTCCATTGGAGTCTGGATCGTCCCGGCATGACATCGGGGTTCGTGCCCAAGGAAATTGCACCCGAACTCGATTTCATCTCCGTCCACCTCTACCCCGAAAAAGGAAAGGTCGAGGAAGCCCTGGAAAAGCTGTCGGGCTTCGCCGTTGGAAAACCTGTGGTCATCGAGGAGACGTTCATACACAAATGCTCCATGCAGGAGTTCGAACAGTTCTTGGATGAGTCCAGGAACATCGCCAACGGCTGGATCGGATTCTATTGGGGGACCACACCCGAGGAGTACCGGGAAATGAAAACGATTCGGGCAGCCTTCATGCAAAGCTGGCTGGAGGTATTTCAGAAACGGGCTGGCGAGGTCCAAGAGGTCAAAGAAGCACGGCAGTGATTGCCGTCCCCGTGTCAAGGATGGGCGGATCGAGATTCTAGGGCGACCATCGGGATCGAATCGTCGAGGAGCTTGAGGGCCTGGGGTATCGAGTGAAGCGGGCTGGGGGGCGAGTCGGCGGGTGAGCCACCAATTCCAGTGATTGACATTCGGAGGCAAAGTGGTAGTTTGCTGCGATCGCCATCATGGAGGCGACCCACGTTTGTTTGAGGCGACGAACGTGGATGCTGAGTTCGCTTTCGATCTATCGCACACGGAGCAGATAATGCATTGGATATGCAGCGTGAGAAGCGAACACAGCAGCGCAGCGAAACGACTCAAACATTACACGCCGCCCGCAGCCGCAAGGCCGAATAAGTCCCTGCAATGATGGTACAGTGTCGACATTCCGGACATTCTACTTTTTCACGTTTGCTTCCCTGCCTCGAAAAGAAGATCATGCGTTGAGGCTCGCATCAAGACGCACACACTTCACTACTACAACCAATCATTGCATGACGTACATGTCCCATCACTTGTCATGCACGACCTTCTGTGCAAAGCCCATGACCAACACCCCCGCTTCGTTTCCTTCTCCATAGCCAACTCCTGTTCAAACCAACCTTCCTACGGCCTATTTGCCCCTCCAACAAACTCCACCTCATCGATCTCCATGCCTCCGGACGGTGGATCGATCCGGAACCCCACGATCGTACCCCGCCAACCAGGCACGGCACTCAAGTCGACCTCGGCTGTACGCCACTCGCCGTTGCCCAGCAAGGGGACATGCACTGACCATTCCGCCGAATAACCTGTCGGCGGAGACCAGAAAAGCTGCATCGAACCGTTCTGGCGCGTTCGGTACCGAATACGGACACGGGCGAATTTCTTCGTGTCGAGCGCGGCAAGTCTCACCGTCAGGAACGGGTCGCCGCCCGTCGGAACGCAAACAAGGGCACCATTGCGGATCTCGAAAGCTGCCAGGTCGTTCTCCGCAGTCCACCCCTCGGGATCTGCATCAAACGTCCAACGCGTCTGGTGAACCACGGCCGGACGCGTGTTGAGCCCTGAGACCTGGGCAGAGACAGGAGCCTTGGCAGAACTGTGAAGCCGCATGATGACGCCTGGCATCGATGGCGACCACATCCAGCCTTGCTCGACCGTGTCCAGGTCGGCAACGCGCTCTGTCAACACCCCATCAATCTTCACCTCGCCGGGGTCGGTTGACCCGACCAACGCCACGTAGCAGTCCGAATGGTTGCGGAATCGATGGCGGAACTCCAGGTCGAACCGGCCGTTGGGCAGATCGGTGATCCGGCTGCCGTCGCCGGGCACTCCCGCCGACACTTCCTCGAACTGGCCGGGACCGAGCAGGGCAACCAGGGCGTCGCCCCGACGAAACAGCCGCGTGTCACCTTCGGGGTGGTAACCGTCCAATGCGAGTTGGTTGCGGACCAGTCGCAACGGGCCCAGCATCAGTCCCCAGGATATGTCTCCCGTCAACATGCTCCAACTGTCCGGATACAGGCCTTGGTAACCTTCCTTCTCCTGTTGCTGACGCCAGCCGCTCACGGTGATATCGCGGGCGATCGTTCGCCAGTCGTGACTGTCATCGTACGGAGCCAGGTTGAGAAGCGACGCCGCATATTCCAACCCGCACCACTGCACCAGGCGCCCATACCAACTGCCCACGTAGAACGTGGCTCCGAAGATCGGAATCGTGCCGCCCCGCATCGGTTCCAGCCCTTTTATCGGCGTTTGCCAGAAATAGACGAAGGGTAGACCTGTCCGTGCCCAGTAAACAGCATCTTCCAGGTACGACTCATCGCCCGTCAGACGGTACCCCAAAAGAAATGCCTCACAGCAGTGAGACGACGCCAGGATGTCGGGAGCGTGCAGCGGGATCTCCCACACCTGGGCCCCTCGCGGAACCCGCCACTGCCGTATCCACTCGAGCCCTTGCAGGCCCTCCTTCAACAGATCCGCGTCGGCTGACTGGGCGGCACAATACAAGATTTGGCGTACGTGTCCCGCTGCCATTCCCACGTTCGTATCCCCGGCCTCGCCCAGACTGGCGGTCTTCTCCGTCGGGTGGAAAACCCAATTGCCGTCCGGCTCGCGCCGCTTGAGAGCATTGAACCCCGCACTTCGCGTATTGCGAACCGCACCAGATACGTCTCCGAGATGCAGAGCCAGGGAGATGTCGCGGTGCTGACCGATCCGCTCGATGGCGGTCTGCCGCAGCTCGGGACGCTGCAACTGCTCGGCCAGGTACAGATAGGCCTCGGCGGTGGCCGGACTGGGCGACGGATCCCAGCCTTTCACGCTGGCCCAGCCTTTGCCCGGAGTGTAGAGAATCTCTTCGAAGCCTCGTAATGAAAGCGCATAGTGCTCGCGAAGGCTCTTGGGCGGATCACCGATCGGCCCCGGTTTTGACCACTTGAGCCATTCGGTCACCGCATCGAGAACCTCGGCCTCCGACCGTACCAGGAGAATGCTCTGCAAGGTGATGCTCTTCCCCGTTTCCAGAACGACTGGCTCCCGCGACCGCAGTCCGTTCTCATCCAGAAAATCAGGAATCGATGGTGCAAAAAGTCCTAGCAGATGGTTGTTGCCGCTACGTTCGACCGTGAACGCGCTCGGCCCCAGGCGAGGATCGCCACTCTCCACCAGGTTGGGTGACGCAAACACCGCAGCCGGCTGATCGTGGTCTTCCAACCAATGTTGCTCGTTATCCCAGAGCAGAGCCACCAGGTCGTGGTCGGGCGACGTGATCGCCATGGTTGGAATGCAGATGCGGCGAGGGTCCGTTACCGCCCGCAAATCCCCTGGCGGAAGAATATCACGATCGCTGGAAGAAACCTCGTGGGCCGCAAGATACTCCAGCCCCGGGAACAAAGCCTCGTACTTCGCTTTGCCAAAAGTGCCGTCACCCACACGAAGTGCCGGGCCATCGTAACGATACAACGAGCCGTCGCGATCGCACCGCAGCGTGTGCGTCATGACAATGCGGTCGGTCTCCTCGACCAGTCGGTATTCGGCAGTACTGGCCCAAAGTGTGCCATCTGCCGCCTGGCGGACCGCAGTGAAGATCAAACTTGCCTGCGAGCCGGGGGCGGTCGATTCGGTCACCTTGCCCCAAGGCAGTTCCTTGTGCACATCCGCACCCGTCGCCAATGCCCCGCATGCCGGCAGCACGCCCACACGCTGCCACTGTCGGCCGTCGCGCAGAACCTCGACAACCAGCGGGCCGTAGTGCCCCGTTCCTGGATGGGCCGGAGCGCGAAGCCGCATCGTGCCCGTGCTGATCTTGGCGCAGGACTCGGTGACGAGTGCACCGCGCACTGTCGACGAGTCGGCATCGAGAGCCGGGGCGACCGTAACCATCACGGCACGCGGCGGGTCCTCACCCGGGGCGGACAGTTCCAGTTTGGGCCCCTTCACCGTCAAGACGGTGCTCACCTCGGTCTCGGTTGCCGGCTCCAACCGCGGCGTCTCCAAGACGTGCACGCCGTCTGCAACTCCCGTGTCCCTTAGCTGAAGCTGTTGAGGTTCGAGAACCTCCCCGCCCGCATTGCGGACCCTTACCGTGAATCGGACCGGTTCGCCCGCAGAAACCAGGTAACGATCCGTCCCGGCCGAGACGATTTCCAGACGCGCAGGCCCTGCCGGACTCATCCCGAGCGACAGTCGGCGGAACTTCATCTCCACCGGTTCCTCGTCGGCCGGCCACTGGAGCCGCAGTCCCGTGATCTTGCCTGTCCAGGAATCGAACCGGTCGAGACGGATGTTGTGGACGGCTCGACCCGGCACCAGCCGCACACGAGCGCGCTCCTTGGAATACGTCTCTTCCTCGTTGCGCCACATCACCGTAAGCACCGTTGGCTCCGTGCTCAACGCCTCCAGGCTGAGCCACGGACATTGCTCGGCCGTCAACTCCAACTCCTCGTTGACCAGCGTCGCCGCCGGGCCGAAACCGCGGAGAACCACGCCGTCCGCCTCAAACCGAAAACCTTCCACGTACTGGCGAGGAACAAAACCCGCCAGCGTACCAGCAAAGCTCCAGGTCGGTTGAGGGCTCGCAGGGGCCGCCGGCAATTGCAGAATCTCGATCGACGCAATCTCCACCACGGTGCCCTCTTCCGCACCTCCCGGCGGGTCAAGACGCAAACGGGAGATATGCCCCGTCCATCCGGGAAAGATGTTGTACTGGTGAAACTGCCCATCGCCATGCATGCGGAACGCCACTTCCTTGCCGGCCCGAAAGCCCGTGTCGCGTCCATTCTGTATTTCCGCCCAGAAGAACGTCGCCGGCATCGATACGTTGCACCGGGCCGTCATCCGAATGAACGTGGACGGATTGGCCTCGATACGGACGTCGGGACCTTGGCTGCTGTAGATGTAGGGGTCGAACCCCGTGACACGTACCTGAAGCAGCCCGTCCTTGACCTCCAACGGGGCACAGGAATGGGCCGCAAACCACCGGCCCTGCCCCTCGCCGAAATCCCAACGATGCAACACCGTCTGCCCACTGCAGCACAGACTGCTGCCAACGATGATCACCAGTGCTTCTAGACACGCTTTCAACGCTATCCGCTTATGGGGCATGATATTCGCCTTCTTGAATACTCTGGCCGCAATGGCCAGAACAATGACCATGGACGTAATGGTGTACACCTTTGCAATTGGGGCATAGTCGTCCACGAACGGCCCTTCCACGTCCCACTTAATCCGGACGGCGCAGCCGCAGGAGGTTCCACCCGGGACTTCGCATTTTGGCTGAGCCTGGAATCACTCCAGGCGTAGTTTGCTCGCTATCTTAACATCGCGCGCTCGCGCTCGTCTAGCATCCGGTGAATTCTCCGGCCGCTGCGGAGGTTCGAAGCACGGCTGGGCCACATCAAACCTCGCCCCAACGGCCGGAGAACCGCTCTTGGTGCGCGAAGCGGCCGGGTTCTACCCGTCGGCGGAGACACGCAAGACGCTCTGCGAAGGGGCCATGCGGGTGATGGCGGTCATCCCGCAGTGCGAGCCATATACCGTGCAACCTAATCGTACACGGCCACCGAGCGGAAGATGTCCAAGAGACGCTTGTCGCCGGTTGAGCCCGAACCATACGCGGCAGTTACTAATGGCACTGTCTGACTGCCTGACTCATCCCGCCTCAAACTGTGCCGGCGGTGCTTCACGGTGCCCGGCTCCGCTGTGAGACCGGCAAGAGTGCTAACATCTGGGCGTTTTTCGGGCATATTATAGTGCAAGGCACTCAGTAGCTCTCCCAACGTGCCGCCGGACATCCTCAAAGCCCCAAAACGCACGTCTGGACGATGCTTGCGGTAAACGTCCAAACCATGCTGGCTGTTTTCCACTCGGAACGCCGGTTTCTTCAACTACGAGCGCGTCGAGGTAGCAGCAGCCAGTCTCTCGCTGCATCACCAGGGGCCAACTCGCTCACAAACCGCCAAGAAAGCGGGCATATTCCTAAGGGAGGGGCCTTTTACCTATCAGCCCCCCTGAGATCCGCTTGAAATGGAGGATTGCCCGCCGCATCCGGTGATCCTCGATTCGTTCGACCGCTGCCTTGCCTGACCAACACGAGCAACTCTGGTTGCTCATTCGGTGCGGCCGGTCTTGTATGGCTGCCCCGCGGTTCGGGGCGGCCCTGTCCACTCACCTGACAGGGTCGTCCTCCGGATGACCCCAAGCCTTTTGGAGGTCATCATGATCGCTCTGAACAAACAACCTGCAAGGGGAAATGCTAATCCAGAAAACTACTCGGGATTCCTGAGACTCTTGCCCAAGATCGAGCGACTTGCCCAGCGGGCATTTCGAGGCCTTGACCCCGCGACGGCCGAAGATGCCATCGCCGAGGTGGTCGCGTTCGCCTTCGTCAGCTACCGGCGGCTACTCGAACTGGGCAAACCCGAGTTGGCCTACGCAACGCCGCTGGCCAACTATGGCATCCGCCGCTATTACGCCGGACGGGGCGTCGCCGGCCGGTTAAAGGCCGGGGACGTCTGTTCGCCGGAAACCCAACAGAAAGGAGGCTTTGCCGTCGAACAACTCAGCAGCCCCCAGAAACAAAACGCAGCCTGGCGAGAGTCACTCATCGAGAACTGCCGCACGCCCGTTCTGGACCAGGTGCAATTTCGGATCAACTTTGCGGCATGGCTCGAAAGCCTTCCGAGGCGGGAGCGACGAATGGTGGTCGAACTGGCCCGAGGCGAACGGGTCGGCCACTTGGCCCGGGCCATGCACGTTTCATCGGCCAGGGTCTCTCCGATGCGCGCGGCCTGGGAGAGGTTTTTGAGAGAAGACGCGCCGAACGAAACGGCTGTGGCGTCGACGGTAATGGTCGCGGCCGGCTAGAGAGAAGCCCGGTGAATCGCTGCGATTCCCCCGACGGCCGAAGCGGCGCGAATCGACTCGCCTGCCGATTCGCCGGTCGATTCGGAGGGCCGCTCGCCCCGTCAACCCCATCGGCCTGATCGGAGAAGACCAACCAACATGCGCTGATCGAAAGCTGCTGACTATCCCCGCGGAAGAATCGAAACCGCAAACCGACCGTTCGACACCAAGACCTGCCGATAGCGGCCAGTCGCTCAGCACGCTCCAGCAGGCAGTCGCCTTGGGGGCAGGGCCGCCGTTGTGGCGGTCCTGCCCCCGGTCCCTTCTTATGTATCAGCAGGATATTCGCCGACCACGGGACGAAGTCAGTCATTCATCTCGTCCGGTAAGGGGGGGGCCGGTCTTGCGGGCGGCCATTCTGACGCGCAGAAAGGGGTATTAGCACGGAGGTTTTGAGCGACCAAGAACTTCAGAGGTGTGCTTCACCTACGCGCCTAACGAGTGGCAATGCACAGGATACGAACTGCCCTCCTATCGGGGGAAATAATTCACCTTCAAGCGTGTCTCATTCGCGCCCCTTTTCACGAGTTTCTGGGATCTTGATTTGCGAGACGAGTTTTTGGGACCGAATCGCCTATCCAATCTCGACTCTGAAGCGGATCTTCCGGGCCTGATTTAGCGTAAGTCGTTTATTCTTAGCAGGTTATTTCATTTTAGCGCCAGAAATGTAGCCACTAAATATTTCCGATATATTTCGAATATAGCCTTGATTTATGGAGTATAATTCGCTATAATGTGGACACTATGTACGTCGACTCTTGCGCCTATACCGCGGCCAGCGGAAAGAAACACACCCGGCACCTCCTCCGCGAGTCGTATCGCCAGGACGGAGAGGTTCGCCATCGGACGCTCGCCAACCTCAGCCACTGTTCCGACGAAGAGGTCCAGGCCATCAAGCTGGCGCTGAAGCACAAGGCAAACCTCCATCAACTGGGAAACGTCAATCAGGATGTCCAGGTCCAGCAGGGGCTCGCCGTGGGTGCCGTCTGGACCCTTTGGCAGGTCGCGCAGCGAATCGGATTGATCAAGGCCCTGGGGGCCTCGCAGCAGGCCAAGCAGGCGCTGTGGCAAGTTTTCGCTCGCGTGATGGAGCAGGGCTCTCGGCTTTCGGCCGTGCGCTTGGCCGGCGCCCACGCCGCTTGTGACGTACTGAAGCTGGATGCCTTCAACGAAGACGATCTCTACGAGAATCTCGACTGGTTGGCCGAACAGCAAGAGTCCATCGAAAACCGACTGTTCCAGCAACGCTATGAACACGACAAGCCCGAACTCTATCTCTACGACGTCACCAGCAGCTACCTGGAGGGCGCTTGCAATGCCCTGGCGGCCTTCGGATACAACCGCGACCGCAAATCGGGAAAGTATCAAATCGTCTACGGCCTGCTCTGCGATCCCCAAGGGCGACCGGTCTCCATCGAAGCGTTTCCCGGAAACACCACCGATACCAAGACTTTCGGTTCGCAGGTCCGTAAAGTGGCCGATCGTTTCGGCGGCAAGAGAATAACCCTGGTCGGCGATCGGGGCATGATCAAAGGGCCGCAGATCGAGCAAATACAGGCCGAGGACTCGCTGGAGCTTCACTACATCACGGCCATCACCAAGCCGCAGATCGAGACGCTGCTGAAGCAAGGCCTGTTCCAGATGAACTTATTCGACGAGACGGTCGCCGAGGTGGTGGACGAGGAAACGCCGGTTCGTTACGTGCTGCGACGCAATCCACAACGAGCGTCTGAGATGGCCCAGACGCGGCAGTCCAAGCTGGCCAGATTGCAGCAGTTGATCTGCCAGCAGAATACGTACCTGGTGGAGCATTCGCGGGCCGATGCTGAGGTCGCCCGCCGAAAGGTCAAAGCTCTCCACAAGAAGCTGCGGTTACCGGCCGTCGACGTACTCCTGGCCGGGCGGACGATCTCGATTACCAAGCAAGACGAGGCTTGGCGAGAAGCGGCGAAGCTGGATGGCTGCTACTGCTTGAAGACGGACCTTTCCAAGCAGCAGGCCTCGAAAGAAACGGTTCACGATCGCTACAAGGACTTGTCGCAAGTCGAGTGGGCCTTCCGAACCAGCAAGACGACGTTGCTGGAAGCACGCCCGGTGTATGTGTGCCTGGAGTCGCGGACACGGGGGCACTTGCTGGTGGTGATGTTGGCCTACCTGCTGGTTCAGGAGCTTGCCCGATGCTGGCGAGACCTGGACCTGACGGTAGAAGAAGGGCTCGACGAACTGAAGTCTCTATGCACGACCCAGGTAGTCGTTCAGGGCCGCTCCATACTGCACAATATTCCCCGACCGCGAGCCAGTGTCCAGCAGCTTCTGGACGCCGCCGGAGTCACCTTGCCAAAATCGATCGCTGACCGCGGCGTGCGTGTGTCCACTAGGAAGAAACTCACCGAAGAACGCAAAACCGCTTGATACTAAACAACTTAGAAGCGGTACTCTTGGTTGATTTCACTGGAAGATCCGCTGAAGGATGGGGGCCTCGGCGTCCCATCAAAGGAACCTTTTGCAGGATACAACTCGAAGGGTACTTCGAATGCCCTCCCAGGTGGGGATGGCTCACGCGGCTGCGTCAGCCGCCCGCTATAATCGTTGACGCCGGTACTCATCCGAAAGCTACACCTATGACCGACGTCACGCGAGTCCTTTCTGCAATCGAGCACGGGGATCCCCAAGCCGCCGAGCAGCTCCTACCCCTGGTTTACGAGGAGCTGAGGAAGCTCGCTGCCGCCAAGCTTGCCCATGAGATGCCGGGACAGACGCTCCAGGCGACTGCCCTGGTCCACGAGGCTTACATTCGCCTAATCGATGTTGGGAAGGGCGAGTGCTGGAATAGCCGAGGACATTTCTTTGGGGCGGCGGCCGAGGCGATGCGTCGGATCTTGGTGGACAGCGCCCGCCGCCGCCGAAGCGCCAAACACGGTGGCGATCGACAGCGCGAGGAGATTGAGGCGTCGCAACTCGTCGCGCCCGACCAGTGCGGCGACCTGCTCGCCCTTGACGAGGCTTTGAACAAGCTTGCATGTGAAGATCACGCCGCCGCTGAACTAGTGAAACTTCGCTACTTCGCGGGACTTACGGTGAAACAGGCTGCCGAAATCCTGGGCGTTTCCGCTCGCAAAGCCGACTTCGTGTGGGCCTATGCTAGAGCGTGGCTCCGTCAGGAGATTGAGGGAGATTGACGGTAGCCAGCCTGCCCCACGAAAAAAGCCAATTAGTTTTGCGCGACCGGCGTGCGATTTTCGCACTGTCATCTAGAGGCAGATAGTTGGTGTTCTGAGGAGGTGAAGTCATGACCGAGCGCGAGATCTTCATTGAAGCCCTGCAGAAAGCGACTGACGGGGAGCGATCTGCGTTTGTGGCCGGCGTCTGCGGCGCCGACGCCGGGTTGCGGAAGCGGGTCGAACAGCTCCTCGCCAAACATGCGAAGGAAGACGGCTTCTTTCTTGACGTGGCTGCGACTGGTATGGCTGCCACGATCGACACGCCCATCGCGGAAGGCTCGGGCTCGCTCGTCGGTAACTACAAGCTCCTTCAGGAGATCGGCGAAGGCGGCATGGGTGTGGTCTACATGGCGGAACAGCGGGAGCCGGTCCGCCGCAGAGTGGCCCTGAAGATCATCAAGCCGGGCATGGACACCAGAGAGGTGGTGGCTCGCTTCGAGGCCGAGCGGCAGGCGTTGGCTTTGATGGACCACCCCAATATCGCCCGCGTGTTTGACGCGGGCGCCACAGATTCAGGGAGGCCCTATTTTGTCATGGAGCTGGTTCGCGGCGTCCCGATCACCCAGTACTGCGACGCAAACCATCTGCCGGCGCATGCCCGCCTGAAGCTGTTTGTCGCAGTGTGCCAGGCCGTTCAACATGCGCACCAGAAGGGCATTATCCATCGGGATCTCAAGCCGTCCAATATCCTGGTCACACTGGCTGACGGTGAACCGATCGTCAAAGTAATTGATTTCGGCGTCGCGAAAGCCATTAACCAGCGGCTAACGGAAAAGACATATTTCACGGCTCACGGACAAATGGTAGGAACCCCGCAGTACATGGCGCCCGAGCAGGCGGAGATGAGTGCATTGGACGTAGACACAAGGAGCGATGTGTACTCGTTGGGGGTGGTCCTGTATGAACTGCTTACAGGCACAACGCCGTTTGAAGCCGATCGCCTGCGGACAGCCGGATACGCCGAGATGCAGAGAATCATTCGCGACGAAGAACCGCCCTGGCCAAGCGTTCGGCTAAGCACTGCTGGAGAGAGGCTCACGATCATCGCAGACTCTCGCGCTATCGAGCCGAAAAAGTTGCGGCAGCTCGTTCGCGGAGAACTCGACGGGATCGTGATGAAGACTCTGGAGAAGGCCCGCGGCCGGAGGTACGAGACCCCAACTCATTTAGCGGCTGATGTGCAGCGGTTCCTGGGTGGCGAGGCGGTGGAGGCTCACCCGCCATCACATGCGTACCGATTGCGGAAGTTTCTTGGCCGCAATCGTTTTTTCGTTGCAGCCGCTTCGGCCATTCTAGTGACACTGCTGCTGGGTATCATTGGAACGTCACTGGGTTGGGAGGCTGCTCGGCGAAACGGCGACGCGGCCACCGCCTTGGAAAAAGTTGCCAGAGCGGAGGCAACTCGGGCGACTGACGCTCTGGCACGCGAGTCAAAGGCGCGGCGAATCCTGGATCGCCAGAACCTCGCGTTGTCAATGAGTGAAGCCTTTGCAGCCTGGCAAGTTGGGAACTTGACTCATGCAGAAGAGCTGATGTCTTCGTGCCGAAGTCGCGCCGAACAGGAAGGTGCAACGCTCGAGATTCAATTGCTGCAAACTCTGCTGAACAACAGTCGCCCGGCGCAAGTGTTCCCATCGGACGGCGAGGTTAAGTCGCTAGCCTTTTCGGCCAACGGCCGATATCTGGCGATTGGGTTGCTAAACGGCGGCGTCACAGTCTGGAACCTGGAGACGCAACAGGCGGACATTCTCTTAGCTCCCGGAACAGACGAAATCGCCTACAGCGTCGTCTTTTCGCCCGACGACATGTTTCTCGCTGCCGGCAGAAAATGCGAGGAATCTCGCGGCGAGGTTCTGCTTTGAGAACTGCCGGCAGACGGAAATTCGAAGTTCATGAAGAGAGCGTTTTCAATTAGGCACCTAGCACCAGTGAGCGACGTTGTGGCTTTCCACAGTGACGCCGGCTTGATGGGAACAAGCGTCAGCCTAGACGGCGTAGTCCAGCGTTGGGCAATTCCATCCGGCATCATTAGCACATCAGAGAACGTGCCGTTGCCACCCGAGTGCGCGGAGAAGGGCTGTGTGGAGAACGCCCAGCTTTCTGCGAACGGCGACACGTTAGCCTTGGTGTGCGATGGCAAGGTGTTCATTTCGGGTTGGGAAAGTCGGCAGTTGCCAAGTGAGTGTGAGGTTGGGCAGATGAGCTTTAACAGTCTAGCTTTGTCCCCCATAGACAATTGGCTCGCCTGCGGCGCCGGCTGCACAATCAGGCTTTCTCAGTTCGAAGGTGGTGGGCTGCGGACGTTGCCAACACCGCTTTTCTGGAACCGCTGTTTCTCTCTCTCGTTCTCCCCTGACGGCAGCCTTCTCGCGGGCGGTGGTGATGGTGGTAGACCGTTTGTTACTCTATGGGATACGCGTACTTGGCGGCAAATCGGGAGGGTTGTTCACGGCGACTCAGTCCGCTGCAACGCCGTTTCTCCGGACGGTAATTGGTTGGCATCGTCGGGCACTGACTACACCGTCAAGTTATGGGACCTGGACCGGCTAAGGAAAGATGCAATGCAAACCGTTGAATCCGTCCCACGTTCTTTGGCGGTGTCCCCCGACGGCAAGAGTATTGCCTTTGCCGGCGAAGACAACACCGTGGTAATCTGGGATACCAACACGGGAGCAAAGTATGTGCTGCACGGACACGCAGGCCCGGTGCACGGCGCTGTGTTTTCGGACAATGGAAGCACTTTGGCAACAGCAAGCGACGATAAATCGGTGAAACTCTGGGACATGAAAAAAAGGGAATGCACAAAGACGCTGAAAGGCCATCTCGGCAAGGTTCAGTCGGTAGCGTTCCTGTCCCGCGATGGCTTCACACTCGCTTCTGGAGGGGCGGGAGGTGAACTGTCGTTATGGGACGTCACATCAACCAAGGGACAGCCTTGTCCGGGGCATCGGCGGGATGGCACCGTCTGGTGCATTAAGGTGTCACCAGATTACAGGGTCTTAGTATCAGGAACTTGCTGGACTCCGGACAGAAAGGAGGAAGCCATACTTTGGGATATCAACGGTTCGGAACTCAAGATGAGACGGGGCAGCCCCTTGCCTAGCCCGACATTCAATTCGATCGCTTTCTCTCCCGACAGCCAGTACTTTGCCCTGGGGTGCGTTAGCCCGATGGTGAAGATTTGAAAAGCAAGCGATCTGACCGAGGTGAGCACTCTTGGTGGCGAAGGCACCTGGATGACCGGCGTCTCTTTCTCACCTGATGGCAAATACGTAATCACCGCAGGAATGTCAGGGGAGATACGCATTTTCCGTAATTGGAACCGGGAAGGAGTGGAGCAAGATGTGACAATGATCCCGGGTATAGACCAACTCAGACGAATCGAGTTCCTTCCCGGCGGAAACGCATTTGTGACCGCTAGCATGGTACGCGCCGACAATGGTCTCGACCCGGAATTTGCGGCTGTGTCTCATACGACGGTCGCCGGCGAGGCCTTCCGATACCGCTGACGGTGGTGCGACAGCCGCGGCACGGAAATCAGAACCCCAAGGTTCTTCGTACATGCTGGCGACTGATCTTCAGGCTTTCGCGCAACGGGCGTGTGGCCGTGAGATCTCGCGGGTGAGCCAATTCGATGACCGCGTGGCCTTGGAAGTTGATCTTCTTCAAGACGCCGCTGACGGCTCCATAGTCCATGTCGCCCTCGCCCATGGCTTCGACCCAGGTCTTGTCCTGCTTCTGATCGCGGAGATGGAGGAAGACGATGCGGTCGCCGAAGTCGAGCAGGAACTTGACCGGATCGACATCGGCCTGAACGAGCCAATCGAGATCCGGGCCGAGCTTGGCGTCGGGGATCCTTGCAAGTGTGCCGCGAAGATCGTGGAGATCGTTTTCGACCTCGTACTTGTGGTTGTGCAGGTTGAGGACGAGCCCCTTGGACTCTGCCACGGCGATGATTCGCTTGAGGAGATCGGCTTGGGCGTCCAGTTCGTCCTCGGACTTCTTGTGGCCGGCCGAACCGACCGAAGTGCCGAACGTCGTGCCGCCGAGTTTGGCTAGGCGCGTGATGACCTTTTCGGCGTCTTCGAGGATGGATGCATGCTGATTGCGGTCCCACATGGCGCCCCCAAACGACGTTCCCAGGACCGGCAGAGCGTGTTTCTCGGCAAGATTCCCGATCCGAAGGACCGCGTCGTCCGGATACAAGGCCGTGTGCATCAATTCAATGCCGTTCATGCCTGCATACTTCATGTCGCTGAAGATCGAATCGAGGATCGGCGTGATGTCGTGCTGAGGCTGGGCGGCGGCGTAGACCCAAGGGTGTGCACCGACGATGATCTTTCGAGAGGGGTTGTCTTCGGCCGATGTGCCGGACGCAAACAGATGCCCCGTGGCCAGAGCGGCCACCGCGCTTTGACGAAGGAAGTCTCTCCGGGATGTGATCGACGCGGACTTCTTGTTCATCGGTTGGTACTCACTGACTTGGACCTGTTGACCGTTGCGCGATGCATTATACAACAGGAGAGACCCGGTCTCGATCCGATCGCGAAAGAAACAAGCCCCCGCGGTGCACGACCGCGAGGGCTTTTCTTGTCGAAACACAGGGCGGCAGGGCCGCCGGCCAATACGAGCTACCGCTCGGCTGAAATGGTCTGCTCCCGTTGGTCGCGAAGCTTTGTGAAAAACTTCACGATCTTTGAGGTTAACAGAGCACTGGCAGGCAGATGGCGAAGATCTGCGCTGTTATTCCTTCTTTTCCTCAGCCTTGGGTGCCTCAGGTGCGGGAGCTTCAGCCTTGGGGGCTTCGGGTGCAGCGGCCTCAGCCTTGGGTGCCTCAGGTGCGGGAGCTTCAGCCTTGGGAGCCTCGGGTGCGGGAGCCTCAGCCTTGGGAGCGTCCGGCTTCTTGGGCTCGGCTTTTGGAGCCTCGGGCTTCGGCTCTTCTGCCTTGGGAGCGGGCTTGTCGGCCGGTTTTTCAGCCGGCTGCTTTGTTTCGGGTTTCGGTGCTTTCTTCTTGGGAGCAGGCTTTTCGGCCTTGGGAGCCTCTGCCTTGGCTGGAACTGGTGCAGGCTTGGGAGCCTCTACCTTGGCTGGAGCCGGAGCGGGTTTGGGAGCCTCGGGCTGCTTCACCGGTGCGGGCGGAGCCTCTTCTGCCGGTGCGGGGGCCGGTTCGGCCTCGACCGCGGGCACAACTGCATCACAAGCTGCCGGGGCGCAACACGCCGGTTGGCATGGTTCGCAGCAGACAGGCACGCAGCAGACCGGTTCGCAACAACGCACGCGAATCTTGCAGCATCGCGGAGCGCAGCGTCCAAACAGGCCGCACGCATCCGCCGTCTCAGACACAACGAACGCCGTTGTCAACAAGACGGCTAGTGTTACGATCAATCGTCGCATGGAATCGTCCTCCATCTCAAAAAAGGTGTGAACGGAGAGCAGCCAACAGTTGCCGTGGGCTTCGTGCCGCGAATCACCCGGGTTTCAAGGTGGGAAAGCGTTAGGTGGCGGCTCATCATTTACGAGCAGAACGCAGCGGCGTCTCCACGTCGCAGGGTGCTCAGGGGTGTGGGTGTATCTACAACTACCCTAGCTTGAGCAAAGTGACGATGCAACCTTTCTGCCCCTAAAAAACGATGAAAAGCGCGATTCGGGGATCTGGTCGCAAACCTTTGGGGAGTCTGGATCTACGTCACGGAACATTTGTGGAGGAATCCCGGTTTTTTCCTGCGGCTGCCTTGCGGCCCCGCTGGTACAGCGGCTCATTATTCGCGATATTGGGCGATTCTGGTCGGTGTTTCGGTCCGTCTTGGTAGGGGCCTTGCGATGACATTCCACGCGACGACGATTCTAGCCGTAAGGCGTGCCGGAACGGTTGCCATTGGGGGCGACGGGCAGGTGAGCCTGGGCAACACGATTATGAAGGCCGATGCGGCCAAGATTCGCCGGTTGGCCGAAGGGAAAGTCATGGTCGGCTTTGCCGGGTCGGCGGCGGATTCCTTCGCTCTGATGGAGCGGTTCGAAGCCAAGCTGAAAGATCATCCCGCGAACCTTCCCAGGGCCGCCACGGAACTGGCCAAGGAGTGGCGCACCGATCGCGCTCTGCGTCGTCTCGAAGCCATGCTGATTGCCGTTGATACACGGCATACTTTGCTCCTGTCCGGAAGCGGCGATGTGATCCAGCCTGCCGACGGGGTTGTCGGCATCGGTTCGGGAGGTAACTACGCGGTGGCGGCGGCGCGAGCGTTGGCGGGCCACTGCGATCTGGGCGCTGCCGAGATTGTCCGGGTATCCCTGGAGATTGCGGCGGGGATCGACGTCTATACGAATACGAACATTACGGTGGAGGAAATGGCGTGCGAGACTTGACGCCGCGAAAGATCGTTGCCGAACTGGACCGCTATATTGTCGGGCAGGACGACGCCAAGCGTGCGGTCGCCATTGCGGTACGCAACCGATGGCGACGCCAACAGCTATCCGAAGAGATGCGCCCCGAAGTTGCGCCGAAGAATATCATGATGATAGGTCCAACCGGCGTCGGAAAGACCGAGATCGCCCGGCGGCTCGCCAAGTTGACCGGTGCGCCCTTCATCAAGGTCGAAGCGACCAAGTACACCGAGGTTGGATACTACGGCCGCGACGTGGAGAGTATGGTGCGCGAGCTGGTGGAAAACGCCATCGGCCTGGTGCGCGACTCGGAGCGTGCCGGGGTCGAGGAAGAGGCGAAACGGCGCGCGCAGGAGCGGCTGCTCGATCTCTTGGTTCCGGCACCAGCCTACGATGCGCCGGGCGACGGGGAATCGGTTCACGATCGCCACGAGCGGACGCGAGAGAAGTTTCGCGCGATGCTCGTTGCCGGCGAGTTGGAGGAACGCCGAGTCGAGTTGACGACCGAACACAAGGTGATGCCCATGATGCTCACTGGGGCCGGCATGGAGCAGATGGACCTGGACTTGCAGGGCATGTTCGAGAAGATACTCCCGAAGAACACGTCGCGGCGCGAACTGCCGGTGAAGGAAGCGCGAAAGGTCCTGTTCGAGCAGGAAGTCGACACCCTGATCAATAAGGACGACGTCCAGGCTGACGCGATCACATTGGCCGAGAATTCGGGGATCATCTTTATCGACGAGCTCGACAAGGTGGTGGCCAGCGAGCAGTCCCATGGTGCGGACGTCTCCCGTCAGGGGGTCCAGCGCGACCTGCTTCCGATCGTCGAGGGCACCACGGTGCAGACCCGTTATGGGTTCGTGAAGACGGACCACATCCTGTTCATTGCCGCAGGGGCGTTTCACCGCGCGAAGCCGAGCGATCTGATGCCGGAACTGCAGGGCCGCTTCCCGATCCGCGTCGAGCTCAAAGATCTCACCAGGGAAGACTTCGTACGGATTCTCACGGAGCCGAAGAATTCGCTCACATGCCAGTATGAGGCCCTGCTCGAGACGGAGGGCGTCAAGCTCGTCTTCGAGGAGGATGCGATCGAGGCCTTGGCCGACTATGCTTTCAAGGTCAACCAGTCGTCTCAGAACATCGGTGCCCGGCGGCTTTATACGATCATGGAACGATTGCTGGAAGAACTCAGCTTCGAGGCCCCCGAGATGAATGCCGGCCGGGTCGTCGTCAACGCGGCCTACGTCTCGCAGCGACTGGACGAAGTGGCACAGGACGAGGATCTGAGCAAGTTCATTCTCTAACGTAATTCCGGTATCAGAGTATAAGCGCCAGTGCAACGTTCATGTAGATAAGGAATCCCAGCACGTCAAGGACTCCCGCAACTACTGGATTGCTCATCAGGGCCGGATCGAGCCCTAACCTGCGAAACAGGAGCGGCAACATCGAGCCGAGCACCGTGCCGCTGAGAACGACGAGTATCAGGGTGACGGGCAGAACGAGCGCTGCGTATGCGCTCACGTCCGATCGCAGTATGGCACAGAAGTAGCCGCAGGTGCCAAGAAGTCCACCGAGCAGAATTCCCATGGCAGACTCGCGTTTGACAATCCGCCACCAATCGAAAACCGAGATTTCTCCCGCGGTCAGTGCTGTGATCACCAAAGCCGCCGATTGATTGCCCGAATTGCCCCCACTGGAGATTACGACTGTGATGAATATGACGAGCCAGGGAATGGATTCGAGGTTGGCCTCGTGATGATTGATTGCGATAGCGGTCAACATGGCTCCAAAGAACAGGATTGTCAGCCAGACGGCGCGCTTCTTGGTCAGTTCGATCAATGGCGTGCTCATATAGCTACCGTCGAGCGGTTCGACGGCTGCCGCGCGGTGGGCGTCTTCGACGGCCTCTTCGGCGATCACGTCGATCACGTCGTCGTGGGTGATGATGCCCAGCATACGGTGCTCGTCGTCGACGACCGGAATCGCCAGCAGGTCGTACTTCGCCACTTTCGCTGCGACTTCCTCCTGGTCGTCTCCGGCGTTGACGGTGACGAGATCGCGCTCCATGATCTCGCCGACAGGGCGATCGGGATACCGAGCGGCCGAGAGCAACTCCCGCGCGGAGACCAGCCCGTGCAAATGGCCTTCTTCATCGACAACGAAGATGTAATAGATCGTTTCGAGTTGCTCGGCCTGATGGGCGATCTGGTCGAGAGCTTCTTTGACCGGGGTCGATTCGCTCACGCGAGCAAACTCCGACGTCATCACCGCCCCGGCGGTATCCTCCGGGTAGGCCTGAAGGCGCTGGATATCGCGCCGCTCCTCCGCCGCCACGAGCGGCAGGACCTCCTCAACGACCTTCGGAGCGACTTCCTGGAGAAGATCGACACGATCGTCCGGCGGCATTTCGCCGATTAGCCTGGCTGCGTCTTCACGATCCAGCGATTCGAGAATCCTGACCTGAAGGTCTTCCTCGAAGAAGCAGAAGATCTCGCGTCGGAGATGCTCGTCGGCGTGACGGATGACCTCCCAGGATTCTTCCGCCGTCAGACCGTCCATGAATTCGACCGTTCTCGCCGGATGCAGGGCACCGCAGAACTCGCGCAGCCCCCCCACGTCGTTGTTCGCCAACATTTCGCGCAGTTCGGGCAAGTAGAGCGGATTGGCCATGGGGACGATCTCCTGGTGGACGGAATCCTCCCAAGTGTAACATTTCGAGCGGGAGACGCGTAAGACCTCCTGGCGGCATCACGATCACGACGCAATCTGCCAGGGATCGAGAATCGCCACAGATCGGCTCGACGGCTGGAAGAAACGCTCGAGGATCTCCGGCAACGCGGAAAACTGAAAGTGAATCAGACTTCCGACCACGCAGTTGCAGCCCAAGAGATCGGGCTGGCAACACATTCTTTGATTCGCATCCAGCCGGCAACCGAGGGTTTCGAATCGCCAGCGTCCCGAGCGGTAGCCGCGAAGCTTGGCTCCTTGAGGAGCCAGCCAGTTCCCCTGGGAAACGGTGATTTCCGCCGGCTCCGACGCGGCAGCGGCCGAGTGAAATCGGGCAACGGAAGGAAGAATTCCGCACATGCGGTACATGTCTCCCGAGGGTGTTTCGAGCGTCTGACTCAGATAGGCGGCTCCGTCGACTTCGCCGTAGATCCGGCCCCCGCAAGCGACATGGCTGCGCAACGCAGACTTCATGCAGTGGTTCTCGGAAAGTGCCCGAGCAAAGGCCTCCGGTCGCCCGCACCCGAGGTAGACGATTTCTGTTCCCGGCGGCAAACCTTCGTCACGAAGAGGCGAGAAATCAACCACCTGAGCTCCGAGCAATTCGAGTTGATCGAAAGTACTGGGAAAATAGCTGAAGAACGCTTCATCGTAGGCGACGGCCACGGTCGGCTTGCCGGCGGGCAAATCGTGGACTGGGTGCGCCGCCCGGACCTCCAGCGGCGCACTTGCGTCGACCAACTGAGCGAATCGTTCGGGACGCCAATGTTCGTAGAAGTCGGTGCTCAGTCTCTCGCACAGCGCCGGCGGGACGTTGTCCCCCGGGGCAAGCTCTGCCAGATGGCGGCGCGCTTCTCCGGCGCGACCAAGGGCACCCACCACCGGCAGACCCCAAAGGGTCTCGATGTCGGTGACCATTCCTGCCAAGGAACGTTGCCGAGACGTGTGGTCGAGGAGCACGGCATCGACTCGAGGCCGTTCCGGCAGGCCATGTTGATCGATCAAAGAATCATTGACCACCGCCAACCGGGGCAGATCGAGCCAATTGCAGAGCATGTCCAGGCAACCGCCGGCGACTTCGGCGCGGGAGTGAGAATCGAATGCGCCCACTACCACGGCCAAGTCAGCACTGCAAACGGCTCGTAGCAGGTGATCGCAACAAACCTCGCGGGACATGAGCCAACTGTCAAGATACCGCCCGGGAAGACCTGTCACTGCGTTGGCAGTCCATTGTCCGGGAAGACTCGCTCGTGATGCGAAGCATTGAGTTTGGACGCCGCCCCGGCGGAGCGTCTCAAACAGCGCCATCAGGACGGCTTGCTGGTCGGCCCCCGCTTGTATTGTCCCGATCGCAAGACGTGGCAAACTTGGCATCCGGATCCGCTTGGAAATCAAGGTATGAAACGGAGAAACTCGAACCGTCGCAAGTCCGTGGTACCGTCGAATCGGCAGAAGAGCCAATCCAAAGGAATTGTTTCTGCCGCTCCGAAGAAGTCAACCGGGGTGGAAGTGAAAAAGGTGCCTCGGCCGTCGAGGCGGGGAGGAAAAACGGTCGGGAGATTCAGTTGGACTTCAACTCGACGCTTCGGGAGCCCGTCTGGGTGAGGACTTCGAGGGTAACACCTTCAGTCAGGGAAGCATCCTTCACGGCCTCGATGAAGTCGGCCACCCCTGAAATCGACTTGCCGTTGACCTCATAAATGAGCATGCCTTCGGCCAGGCCCTCCCGTCCTGCCGGTCGGCTCTTGTCGACATCCATGATGAGGGTACCCTTCTTCCCTTGGAAGCCGAGTTGCCTTGCCATGTAGTCGCTCAGATCCATAACCGCCACGCCGAGTTTCTCATCCCGATGGAATTTGGGTGAACCGTTCCAAACGCGAGCCGTTCTGCCCAGATTCTCCGGCATGGCTTCAACGACAACCTCCATTTTCAACGACTTCCCGTCACGCACGACCTTGAGGTCGTGTTTTGTGCCCGCGCCCGATCGTTCAACGATTTCCTGAAGGTCGGCAACATCGAGTGTAGGGCGTCCGTCGAAGGAGAGAATCACGTCGTTCCGCTGAAGTCCGGCCTTTGCTGCCGGGGAGTCGTCAATGACGTTTTCGACCACCACGCCCTGATTGGGAGCCATCCCCAACTCCTCGCTTCGTTCCGCCTTAATTGGCGCGATGTTCACACCAAGGTAGGCGCGGCGAACGCTACCGCTTTCGGCGAGTTGGGGAGTGACCCACTTCGCGAGATTGATGGGGATCGCAAAGCCGATGCCCTGGTAACCGCCGCTCCGAGAGAAGATGGCCGTGTTGATGCCGATCACTTCTCCGGCCAGATTGACCAAGGGGCCACCCGAATTGCCTGGATTGATGGCCGCATCCGTCTGCAGAAATCGCGTCCGCTCGACCGAGCTAAGCGATCGTCCTTTGGCACTGATGATACCAGCACTCACGGTCTGCTCCAATTCAAAGGGGTTGCCAACCGCGATCACCCAGTCACCAATATCGAGCTTATCGGAATCGCCGAGCCTTGCGATCGGTAGCGGCTCGTCGGATTTTACGTGGAGCACCGCCAGGTCGGTCTGGGGATCCGTCTTGATATTCGTGACCGGCAATCGGCGACCATCGGACAGATCGATGGTTACCGTGTCCGCCCCTTCAACCACGTGGTTGTTCGTGAGAACCAGGCCTTCTCCGATGATGACACCCGATCCCATTCCGGGCAGCGGCACCATGGGGTGCCGCCGGTCCGGCGTACCGAAGAAGTCCTCGAGGGGAGTCCCGCCAAGAGGGTTGTCGCCACGAGAGACACTCGCCCGGGTCGTTGTCCGGACGGTGACCACCGTCGGGATGACTGATTTTGCGGCAGCGCGGAAAGCTCGGGAGAGACTGTTGGCCTGGGCGATCGCCTGTTCGTCCCCTTCCGCCGGTGTTTGGCCCACACAGGCTGGGGGAACGTGACAGAATGCCATCCAAACGACGGTTATGCCCAGGACTTGAATCCAACAACGCTCCAACGGCAATGCCTGCTTTATCATATTACCAACGCTCCTCAAAGTTAGATCAAATGTCTCTGTTCGCATGAAGACAACGGCCGCAGCGCACACTGGACACCCCCCTTGACGAGCGAGGCATCTGTAGGATGTTCAGTATACTACGTAAGAATTGTCGTGTTGCCGGGTCCGGTCGGCAAGCCCGATTCGGGGAACAATCCCGCCCGCGCCGGGATTCACAGTATTGTCGGGTACCGCCTTTCCGATGGAATGTCCAATTCGTTGCGGGTGAGCCGCGTTGACAAAACGTACACCCCCTGTTAGGTTTACGTTGACCTCGCAGCAGTGTCCGGTGGCGAGCCGGGTCGATCGTGCCCTTGACGATTTGCGTGTTCTTCTACCCCGCACAGGGTGACCCATGCAGTCGCTCGTTGTCTATTGTGTCACCACGAATTCAGTTGGGAATCGGAGTCATGGCAGAGGCTGCCGGGGCCGATGGAATTGACGATGTTCTTGTTCAGATGGCCGCTTGCCAGGAGCGGCTGTGCTACCGATTCAAGGACCAGGATCTTCTTCGAGCAGCCCTGACCCATGCTTCCGGGGCGGAGCACCGGCTCGCTTCCAACGAGCGTCTCGAGTTTCTTGGCGACGCAATCTTGGGTGCCATTGTCTGCGAATTGCTTTTTCAACAGTACCCTGACTATCTTGAAGGCGATCTGACAAAAATCAAGTCGATTGTTGTCAGTCGTCAAACCTGTGCGAGAATTAGTGAGGCCCTGGGGCTCGAGAAGTTCCTGATTCTGGGAAAGGGGATGACGACCCATCCCAGCGTGCCGTCCTCACTCCTCGCGGATGTTTTTGAATCGCTCATTGCAGCGGTCTATCTGGATGGCGGGAGCGAAACGGCAAAACAGTTTGTTATTCGCTATATCGGGCCGGAGATTGAGGCTGCCGTCGAAGGCGACACGGGTGGGAATTACAAATCACTTCTGCAGCAACTCGCACAGCGCGAGCATGGCACAACCCCTACCTATCAATTGCTTGATGAAAAAGGCCCCGACCACAGCAAGTGCTTCAAGATCTGTGCCCAGGTCGGCAGAAGAAGGTATCAAGCCGCCTGGGGACGAAACAAGAAAGAGGCTGAGCAAAGGGCTGCGCGCAACGCCTTGAGCCAATTGAATCAGGAAGCGCCCCCCTTCCCCTCGGACTGAGTCTTGGTGTGCGAAAGGATCGGCCACTGTGACTCAGGCCCGCTGCCCTGAAGTATCCCTGACACTTCCGCCAAGTGAAGAAGCTGGAAAGGTCGGTAGGCGGCAGAAGCTCGGTCGATTCGAAGGACGCTTGGTTGCGAAGATTCGCTTTGTCAGTCCAACCCGCATTGCCTACTTTCCGGCCGAGACTCCTGCCACTTGAGTTGGCTGAATCAATACCAAGAATCTACCAGTGAAACCCGCAAATCGGGCTGGATCGCCGGGCGGAACCCATGTCTATTTCACCGAAGCGCAAAGCCGTTGCCCTTTTTTCGGGTGGGCTCGACAGCATGCTGGCCATTCGAATTCTTCAGGAGCAAGGATTCGAGGTGGAAGCCTTGAATATTCGAACCATCTTCGATTGCTGCAAGGTTCCTGCAGCGCAGGCGGCGACGGACTTGGGAGTCCGCGTTACCGTGCTGAGTGTCGGGGACGACTATCTCGATGTCCTGCGGCACCCTCGTCACGGCTACGGCAAGGCATTCAATCCCTGTGTCGACTGCCGCGGCTATATGGGACGGATGGCGCGGCAGTTGATGGAGGAAATCGGCGCTTGCGTTGTGATCACGGGGGAGTTGCTCGGTCAACGTCCAAACAGCCAGAAACGGCCTCAATTGGATATCGTCGCACGCGAGGCAGGATTACGGGGGCGCTTGCTGCGGCCGCTGTCGGCCAAACTGTTGCCGCCGACGATTCCTGAGACGGAAGGGTTGATCGATCGCGAGAAACTTTACGATTTCACGGGCCGAAGCCGCAAGCCGCTGATCGAGTTGGCTGAGGAATTGGGGATTGCCGAGATTCCCACGCCGTCACCGGGCTGTGCCTTGACGGAAAAAACGTTTGCGCCGCGCGTAAAGGATCTTCTGGATCGGCAGCCCCATGCAAGTCGATGGGATTTCGAATTGCTCAGCACGGGCAGGCACTTCCGTTGCCGAGCTGAAACAAAAATCACCATCGGTCGCGACGAGCGCGAAAACGCGATGCTTCAGGCCTTCTTTCGTCGACGCGACGCATCGGTCGCGGCGCTCGTCGAACCGGATAATTTCATCGGTCCTGTCGGCCTGATTGTGGGATGCCCTGACGAGGAAGCGATTGGGCTTGCAGGCGCGTTGTTGGTTCGTTACACGCGGCAATGCGACCCGGAAAACGCGTTCGTTCGCGTCTTCACAGCCGAGGAAGAACACGTGTTCCAGGCTCGGCTCAGTGAGGCGGTCCATCGCCTGGAACTCCTATGAAGGCCTCCAAGAAAACAGAAACGCCCTGCCGTAGTGGCGGGCGTCCCTTTCTCGTCGGATCTTGATCGGGCGGAAGAAGCCCTGTCGGGAGAGCGGGGCCGCGAGGCCTCACTTCCCGTCTCACTTCTTCTTCCGAGCGGCTTTCTTCTTGGTCGCCTTCTTGGCTGCCTTCTTGGGTGCAGCTTTCTTCTTGGCTGCCTTCTTGGGAGCAGCTTTCTTGGCTGCCTTCTTGGGAGCAGCTTTCTTCGCCGCTTTCTTCTTGGCCACCTTACGTCCTCCTAACTAGGTTACTGGCGAGCTACTTGCCGATAGTCGGGCTGGGGACCGTTCACCGGCAGGTCAGTCGCCGCAGAAACAAGACAACAAGTCTCTATACCTCCCATCGCGACAACCGTCTAACGCCGCAATGAGTCAAGGTCTCGGCTGGTCGGAAGCAGAAGAGTCAATCTGAGTCGTTGGTGTCCGTCAACATATGCTTCCGAGTTGTTCGAATCTCTGAATGAATCCTTCTTCGCTGAGAACTCCCAGTGATGTGAAGTCGTCTTTCGTTTCCCGCTTCATCCACTTGGTTGTATTCGACAATCGAAAGGCCAGCATCGCTAGCACCTTGATTTGGAAATATCCTACCTTCTTTCATGAATCTTGCAAGCACAATTCTTGCTGCTTCCATAAAAAACGTGCGTCATGTTTCCCTCGCTAACCTGAATTTGCGATGTCATGAAGGTCGCTGCAACGACTGAGAAAGACTCGTCGAAGTGCCTCGGCAGAATACGTTGATCGTCCGGTGTGATGCTGCATCGGTCCAGTGTTTCTTTTAACTTTCTCCGTACAGATACAGTAAAGGGAAATAATCATGACGGACGACCGAGTGGAATCCGCTCTCACGCCATGATGCGAGAGAGATATCTGCCGTGTGCATCTGCTCGCAGCAGCCCTGATATGCGGCCTTCGCACACGTCCGGTGCCGGTGTCGATCGATGTTGCTTGAGGTGAAATCAGAACGCGTCGATGAATGAAGTGTCGCCGCAAGTCATTGAAAATTCATGACTTACTCACTCGCTTGTTTTTCCCTTTCCGATTTCGATCAACAAGACTGATCGATGACCACGGCAGCTCTTCAGCGTGTGGCGGACACATGAGGCAAACGCTTTGATGCTGACGCGGAGCGTACTTCCGGTGGCGTTATCCGGCTGCACTGAATGCATGTTTCGGATTGGTGCGCGCTGATGCTTGATGATGTGTTTACTTGAAATGCCAAATCGCGATTCAAGGCGCGTGATTGGCATGAGTCCGGGAATGCAGGAACCAACCGGTGCGCGCCGAGAAAACGTTCCCGATGACGCTGAAAAAAAACTCGCTTGCGGCAGGGTGACGACGCGAAAAAAATTCAGAAAAATTTTGCCGCAACTCGTCGGATACTCGCGCCGGATGTGAATTTTCAGAGGACTCGCGGGTGCGAGCAAACTGTTCGCGCAACAACCACGGTACGGCGGCGAAGCTTCGAGAGACCGTTCCAACCGCACGTCAAGGGACTCTACCCGACCTTGAATGGCATGCCGACGGGCGGTCGAGTGCTCTCGGCACTCTTCGGGGAGCTACTTTAGCGATCGACGGCGAAACAACGCATACACGATTGCAAGGCCGAGCAGATTCGGACTTTTCCAGGCCAACAGCCACCATGGCTTGTACCAGCCGCCGGTCTGAATCTCGACGAAATCGGATAACCCGAAAGTCGCGAACAGCAGTCCGGCGGCTGCCATGAGATCGCCGTTCTGGCGGCGCCTGCCGTAGACGAAGGCGAACCCTAACGCGATTCCGATCCAAAGAACTCCTTCACAAATGTTGAAGAAGTTGAACACGTGTTGGGTGACGGTCTCGAGCGTCAATTGTCGTTCCTCCTCGGAAGGCGGCCAATCATGCGTGGAACGCATAGGTGCTTGCCGCTGTCTTGCATGATACAGATACAGTAGATATCCCTCGAACCCGCAGCTTGGTTCCCTTACGAATCTCGGTGGGCATTCCGGCGTCGCCGAGGCTCGCAGAGAGCCTGCAAATCCGGACTCAAGACCTATGTTATCGACCGCAATTGCGGAATTACGCACCCAGGATGGGGGGCTGATTCCTGCTGGAACCGGCTGTCCTGGGTTTGCGTCACGGGGCCAAGCGGGTTATTATCAGTATTTGCTGTTTTAATAAGCGGGCCAGGCTTGGGCGGAACGCTTTCTCGGCAGGATGAAAGACCGTCACGGGAGCCCCAGACTGGCAGATTTGCCAGTTCGATCGGGCGTTTTTCGTCCGGTGACGTACCAAGAGCAAGAGAGTGTGGCCATGTCGGAATCGGCAACGTTGGATCAGGTCAGTGTCAGTGCGGCGGGAATGCGTATTGTGCGGTTGCTTGTGGGAGCGCCACCCCAGACCGTTGCCGACTTGATCAAGGCAACCGGCGTCACGCGAACCGCGGTTACCGAGCAGTTGAATGAGTTGGTTGGGGCCGGCTACTTGGAACGCAGGACCGAGCGGTTGTCGGGGCGCGGTCGGCCGCGGCACCTGTACTCCGCGACGGACGCGGCCTTGATGCTCTTGTTTGCCAGCAATCAACGCCTGCTGATGCCTGCGGTATGGCGAGCGGTCAACACGGCCTGCGATCGCAAGACCGTTGATCGGATTATTGCCGAAGTAAGCCACTCTCTCGCGGCTCACTACCGAGCGCAGATCACCGCCAAGCGGCCGGATACTCGTCTGAGGCAGATGATGGAGTTGCTGCAAGAAGAGGGAGTCCTGCTGCACGTCGACGAGGATGGGGACGGCGGTCTGGTCGTGCACAAGCGGAGTTGCCCATTCATCAGTATGTACGAAGAGACGGGCGCCGTGTGTTGTGTCGACCTTCAGATGATGAAGGAAGTTGTGGGCGCCAACGTGGTGCAGACCGCCTGTCGGCACAAAGGCGCCCCCTGTTGTTCATTCGCCATCGCTTCGACCAACGGTCGCAGTTCGTGAGCCGTCGTTCCCGCCCCTCCCAGTTGCCTGCCTGCCACCGATCATGCCGCGTTCCTCCCGTCGCAATCTGATGCTCATTGTGTTGCCTCTCGGGGGCGCTGGGTTTGTCCTGGCGGCCGTGTACCTCTTCGACTGGTATTCCGCCATGCCTGTTGGCCGCACGGCAACCTATGTGGGACGCCAGAAGTGCGCCGAGTGCCACCAGAAGGAACTGGATCTCTGGCACGGTTCGGATCACGACCTGGCGATGGACCACGCCACGCCGCAGACCGTCTTGGGCGACTTCGACAATGCGGAGTTCACGCACGTTGCTTTCGACGATCTCGTCAAGTTGACGGACGCGGAGCTCGCCGAACTCGTGCGTGCGGTGGCTCCTGAGGTGTGGACCGTTGCCCTGACAGACTCGCAATCCGAGCTGAAACGCAAGGTGCTTGACGCTTTAAGCGACGAGTATCGCAAGCAAGTCCTCGCCGACCTGGCGTGGCTGGAAGGAAGGCGAGCGGAAGGGCTTCCCAGGGCTTCCGAGAGTGGTGCAAGTGGGCCGTCGACCGACTCTGCCGGGTTTCTCTCGGCCGGGCACAAAGTCGTTCGGCCTTGCGACGTGGCCGATGCCCACCAGGCAATCGGCGATGCGGCTCGGCAACTGGCCCGGGAGGGACGCGTAACGGTCGACTTCGCCGTCACGTCGAGGATGACCCGCGAAGGGGACAGGTACTTTATTACCACCGACAACCGTTCGGGAGAGATGGAGAAGTTCCTGGTCAAATACGTCTTCGGAGTCCGGCCGCTTCAACAGTACCTGGTCGAGTTTCCCGACGGCCGCATCCAGTGTCTGCCGATCACCTGGGATACGGAACGTCAGCACTGGTACCATCTCTATCCGAAAGAGCCGATTCCCTATGACGATCCCCTTCACTGGACGCGATCGCTGCAGAATTGGAACTACATGTGTGCCGAGTGCCACACCACGAATCTCCAGAAAAACTTCGATCTGGCCACGAACTCCTATCGGACCACTTGGTCCGAGATCGACGTCAGTTGCGAAACCTGCCACGGGCCGGGTAGTCTGCACGTGGAACTTGCCGAAGGGGACGGGAAGTTCGGCTTCTGGGATCGCCGCTACGGATACGGGCTGCCCTATCTGAAAGACGAGAATTCCCGGGTCGAGATCGAGACCTGCGCCCCCTGCCATTCCCGCCGCAGGATCGTCTATCCGAATGATCGTTCCGGTTCGACCTTTTGCGATCATTACCTGCCTGAGATAATCGACAACAATCTCTATTACGCCGACGGCCAGGTTCTCGAGGAGGACTACGTCTACGGGTCGTTCATCCAGAGCCGGATGTACGACGAAAACGTGCGATGCACGGACTGTCACGACCCCCATTCAGTCCGGGTGAAGTTCAACGACAACCGGCTCTGCACGCAGTGCCATATCAAAGCCCAATACGACACGCCGCTCCACCACTTCCACCCCGATTCGACGAAGCCGGGTACGCTGTGCGTCGAGTGTCACATGCCCGAGACGAAGTATATGGTGGCCGATCCCCGTCGCGATCACAGCCTGCGCATTCCTCGACCGGACCTGACCGTGGGCCTGGGCATTCCCAACGCCTGCAACGGCTGCCACAGCGACCGGGCCAAGGGCGAGACGGCGCAGTGGGCGACCGACCAGGTGCGCACCTGGTACGGAGAAAAACGGAATGAGCCCGAACACTTTGCCTACGGGATTGCGGCAGGACGAGAGGCGGCGCCCGGTGGGGAAGAGAGACTCTTGAAAACCGCCCGCGATCCCAACGTCCGCGCGGCGATCCGCGCCAGCGCGGTTTCATTGCTCTCGCGTTACGGAAGCGATCGAGCCTTGGCGGAAGCCGTGCGAGCCTTGAACGACAAGGATCCGCTGATGCGGGCGACCGCCGTCCGCAGCCTGCAATATGCACCGGCCGAAGTGATCTTCCGGCGGCTTACTCCTGTTTTGCGCGATCCGGTGCGAGCTGTGCGTGTCGAGGCGGCACGGTTGCTTGCCCAGATTCCCCGTTCGGCCTTCACCCAGAACGACACGACCGCCTTTGACTCAGCCCTCAAAGAGTACCTTCTCGGCCAGGATGCGGTAGCCGATCAGGCCGCAGCCCATTTGAACTTGGCGGTCGTTTACGCGAATCTGGCCGAGGCACACTATGGCGCCCCGGGCAGAGCCGATCCCAAGTATCTCGCCTTGGCCGAGAATGAGTACCGGACGGCTTTAAAGATCGAACCGGATTTCATTCCGGCCCGAATGAACTTGGCCATGCTCTGCGATACGCTCGGCCGCAAGGACGAGGCAGAGGCCCTTTTCCACGAGATCATTGATTTGGATCCCGAGATGGCCGAAGCCCACTACTCCCTGGGGTTGCTGCTGGCCGAAAACGAGATCCGTATGGAGGAGGCGGTCAAATCCCTCGGTCGAGCTGCCGAGCTTTCGCCCGAGAATGCGCGGATTCACTACAACTTCGGCCTGGCCCTGCAGAAACTGCAGCGATGGACTGAATCGGAAGAGGCCCTCAAGCGATCGGTGCGGATCTCGGGTACAAGCCAGCAGAGTCTCGACGCGCTCCACGCCTTGGCGATCCTCTATGCTCAGCAAAAACGCTGGGATCGGGCGATAGTATGTGCCGAGAATCTCGTCGAGATACAGCCGCTGAACAGCCAATGGAACCAGTTCCTCGCGGCATTGCGAAAGCAGCAGGCAGCGAGCGAGTGAGCTGACCTGTTGGCAGGTCCGTTCATACAGACGCTCCTTTCCCGCGTCGACGGCGCGATTCCGGCAATTCACGACTTTTTGTCCGCTTTGAGTATCCGCTGCCACCGCTCGATGATAAGCAATGCCTCCATCGGAGTCGTCTTATTAAGATCGAACTGCCGGATCTCGCTCAGCAGGGGGTGGTCCACAGGACCAAAAAGACTGAGCTGGACTTCGCCCGCTCGGCGTTTGTTTTCCTTGCGGGCAATCTTGGGGCGACCGGCGGCGTCGACGTGCTCCGCCTCCAACTGGGCCAAGATCTCCTTGCTGCGGTCGATTACGGTGCGGGGCACGCCCGCCAGACGGGCCACGTGGATTCCGTAGCTCTTGTCGGCCGCCCCTGCCACGATCTTGTGCAGAAACACCACCTCGTCCTGCCATTCGCGAACGGCCACGTTCAGATTGCCGATCCGGTCGAGCGTTTTCGCCAGGTCGGTCAGCTCATGGTAATGGGTGGCGAAAAAAGTGCGGCAGTTCAGATGATCGTGCAGAAACTCGACCACCGACCAGGCCAGGGAGATCCCGTCATAGGTGCTCGTGCCCCGGCCGATCTCGTCGAGAATCACCAGGCTCCGCTCGGTGGCCGTGTTGAGAATCCGGGCCGTCTCGATCATCTCGACCATGAACGTACTCTGCCCCCGCGACAGTTCATCGCTCGCTCCCACACGGGCGAAAATCCGATCGGCAATCCCCACGGTGCCTTCCGACGCCGGAATGAAGCTCCCGATCTGGGCCATCACGGTGAGCAGGGCCACCTGGCGGATATAAGTGCTCTTGCCTGCCATGTTCGGGCCCGTGATCAATAGGATATTGCCCGAGCCGGCATCAGCGCGGATGTCGTTGGGCACGAAGGTGCCGTCCGGCTCGGTGATATCGAGCACGGGATGACGCCCGTCGCGGATGTTGAGGACCGGTTCGTCGACCACGACGGGACGGCAGTAGTTCCGTCCCCTGGCCAGTTCCGCCAGAGAGGCCAACACATCGACCTGGGCCAACGCGGCGGCCGTCGCCTGCATCGGCCGTCGGTGCGCCACGACGGCGTCGCGCAGCTCCAGAAAGAGTTCGTATTCGAGCAGTTTCGCCTTGTCTTCGGCCGTGAGAACCTTTTCCTCGTACTCTTTCAGTTCGGGAGTGATGTAACGCTCGGCGTTCTTCAAAGTCTGTTTGCGAATGTAGGTTTCCGGCACCTTTTCGCGATGGACGTTGGTGATTTCCAGATAATAGCCGAAGACCTTGTTGAAGCCCACCTTGAGGCTGGGGATCCCAGTGCGTTTGGTTTCCTCCGCCTGGTAGCGGGCGATCCATTGTTTGCCGCCACGCTTCAGTTCGCGGAGAGCGTCCAGCTCCTCATGGAAACCGTCGCGGATGAATCCGCCCTCGCGACTGGTCAACGGGCATTCGTCGGCCAGCGAATTTTCGATCCGGCCGCGAAGATCCTCGCACAGGTCGATCCGGGCTTCGAGTTGCCGGAGAAGTCCGCTCCTGCATGCCGACAATCGCGTCTTGACGGCCGGGAGACAGGCCAATGTGCGACCAAGAAACGCCAGATCCCGCGGCGTCGCCCGGCCCGTAGTGACTCGCGCGAGCAATCGCTCGACGTCATAGACATGCTTCAGGGATTGCCGAAGATCGTCGGTCAGATCGGCATCTCCGGCGAACTCTTCGACCGCATCCAGCCGGGATTCAATCGAAATTCGATCGGTCAAAGGGTTGGCGATCCAATCTCCCAGAAGCCGTGACCCCATGGCGGTGACGCAGCGATCGAGCACGGCCAGCAAAGATCCGCTGCGCCGTCCTTCTCGGATGGTGCGCGAGATCTCCAGGCTGCGACGGCTTGCTTCGTCGATCTCCAGTGTCTGACCGCTTCGGTAGGGGAGAAGCGAGTCGATGTGTTCGAGAGAACTCTTCTGGGTCTCCGACAGGTAATCGAGCACCGCTCCGGCGGCTCGCACGGCCGCCTTGTCGGCGGGGGTGTCGAAGAATCCGAAACCTTCGAGGTTTCGCGTGCCGAAATGTTTGGCGAGCCTGTCTTCGGCCGCTGCCTGGGCGAAGGCCCAGGCGGGACGCCGGGTGATCATCGTTCGTTCGCTGACCAGTTCGGGCAGGGCTTCCATCTCCTCCGAGAGCAAGCACTCGGACGGAGCGATTCGAGCAAGTTGATCGGCCAGCCCTTTGGATGAAACACCTGCCGCCACGAATCGTCCCGTCGATAATTCGACCCACGCCAATCCAACGGATTCACCCGGGCAGACGGCGGCAAGAAAGTTGCTTTCCCGAGGATCGAGCAGGCCTTCATCGGTGACCGTTCCCGGCGTGACGATCCGCGTGACCTCGCGGCGAACGAGCCCCTTGGCTTCCTTGGGATCCTCGACCTGATCACAGACTGCAGCTCGCAAACCCGCTGCAATCAGCTTGCCCAGATAACTTTCCAACTGATGATGCGGAAAACCTGCCATGGGGGCCGCATTCTCCCCCTTATCGCGGCTGGTGAGCGTCAGTCCGAGCGTCTTGGCGGCGACTTTGGCGTCGTCGTGAAACATCTCGTAGAAGTCGCCCATGCGAAACAGCAGCAACGCATCGGGGCAAGCCTTCTTGGCCTCGTAGTACTGCTTCATCATGGGCGTGACGTTATCTATCATCACGCCATGCTAGCAAACCGGCAGCGAACCTCTCAAGGGGGGCGGCTACTGAATGAACCTTTCCTCTTCGTCACCGGCCTGGATCGTGATTTCACCGGCGTCTTCGAGGCGCCGAATGATGTCCACGATCTGCTGCTGCGTCTGCTCCACGTTCGATGCCCGGACCGCGCCCAGATACTCCATCTCTTCCTGCAGCAGGGCTGCCGCACGCTTCGACATGTTGTTGAGGATCTTGTTCTTCAGGTCCTCGCTCGCACCCTTCAACGCCATAGCCCACTGAGTGCTTTCCACGTTCTTCAAAACCGTCTGGATGTCGCGGTCAGAGAACTTGGTGATGTCCTCGAAAACGAACATGAGCCGACGAATCTCTTCCACAAGCTCGGGATCTTCCTGGGCCAGGTTTTCCAGGATGCTGCGTTCCGTGGCACGGTCGATGACGTTGAGTATCTCGGCGACAGCCTGGATCCCGCCCGCGTTCTCGAACGACTGGCTCATTACGCTGGCCATGCGGCGTTCGAGACCGTTTTCAACGGCATGGATGATCTCAGGACTCGTCTGCTGCATCATCGCAATGCGGCGAATAACCGAGAGCTGGCGTTCGGCAGGCAAACCACTGATGATGTCGGAGGCCTGGGCCGATGGCACGTGCGAGAGGATCAGGGCGATGGTCTGGGGATGCTCGTCGATGATGAACGTGAGCAGGTTCTGGCTGTCGACCTTCTGGAGGAAGCCGAAGGGGAGAGCTTCGATCGACTGACGCACGTTGTCGATCGTCGAAGCGGCGCTTTTTCCCAGAGCCTGCTCCAGAAGGGAGCGCGCCACGTCGAGCCCGCCGCTACTGCCGGTCAACGCGTTGGGATTGGCCTCGGCAAAGCTCTGAATGACCTGGGCTTGTTCCTCCGGCGGCACCACGCTGGTCTTGGCGATCTCGATGGACACCGCTTCAACCTGACTCGGGCTGAGCATCGATATCAACTGAGCGCCCTGCTCCTGAGGCAAGCTCATGAGAAGAACTGCAGCCTTGTGGACGTCGTTTGCCATCTGATATCCTGCGACAACCTGGTGAGTGTTCCGCGACTGGCGGAACAACCGCCCTGGGGTCCGAGAGAAACGGCGGATTCCGGAGAAGAATTTTTTCTACGTTCTCTAGACTTCCTGAACTGACATGCACGCGCTCGAATGACGGCGCAACGCGTATCGGTTTATCGGTTAGAGAAACTTGAATCCTAGCGCAAGATACGCTGAATGTGGCAGTTCTGGGGGGCTTGGGAAGAAATGGTGATTGTTGTCCGGGTGCCTCAGGCGGTGACCGGTTCCCGAACTGCTTTCAAGCCCACTTCCAATGAAACCGGTCCCCAATCGGTGTCGAAGGCGATGCCAATCGGGGTTACCTCGGAGGGGAAGTGGACTTCATGAGCCGGGCCGGTAATCACGTTGGGGAGACTGACCGCCAGATTGTATTCCGCGAGTTCCGCCTTTGCCGATCCCGCGACCATATTGGTCAGTTCGCCAACTGCGTCCACGACCTCGTCGTCAACCTCGGTTGCTTCCATCATAAGCATGGTTGAAGCGGCCTTGAGGGCGACCTGTGTCGAGAAGCTCACTACGACCGTTCCCACGGCCCTTCCGGACAACCCGATGACGCCGCTCACTTCGTGGGCTGCCCGGGAGTTCTGCTTTACAGCCACTTTGCCACGCCGTGCTTCGCAAGAGAGCATCGTCCGGAAAGTGTTCTTCAAGGCGGCAATGAAGGGGTTGATGTATTCCACTTGCATGGTGGTCGTCCTTGGACTCGACAGTGTCGCGATTTCCCCTGCAAGTCAATGAGAGCGAGGCGATCGGCAAAACCATTCGTCGGTGACTGGTGCAGAGGCTATTACCCCCTTTCGACAACCTCGACCTATCGCTTTCCGTCCCGCGGGGGCTGAACTAGCAAAAGGGTAGGTTTCAGCAAACGTACGTCAAACCGTCCAGATCCATATCCTTTGCATAGAACCGTCATATCCCCAATTGCCGGCGCGATTTCAAGGGAGAGATCGGTGCTGCCGGATTTGCCGGGTGATCGGATCGAACCGTCCGGCGGCAACCGGATTGGAATGGATACTTCCTTCGTTCGGTTGCCTCAGGCCTCCCAAGATCTCTCAACTTCTAAAGACAGGCAGCACGTTGCGGACCATCCCGGCGATTCCGTTACTTCGACGGTCACCCGGATCCTCTTGCGGCCGATCGCCCCGGACAGTCGAGCGAGGACTCCCTGGGCCAAATGACGAGCGAGGAGTTCGACCGTTGTGTTGGCCACCGGCAGTAAGGCACATTCGCAGCGAGGAAAGACCCACCGCCGCCCCGGGAAACGGACCTCAATCTCTTCCCCCTGAACTTCTACTCGAATCTGATCGTGCCCCATCGGCAAGAGCACACGGTGATCCAACTCGGCCAGCAGTTCCCCCACCAACTTCTTCAACGTGAGGAAATCAACCACGCAGTGGTTCCGGTCGAGAGGGCCTTCGACCGTTACTGCCGTTGCGAAATTGTGACCGTGGAGCGCCTCGCAAACGTCGCGATCGTAGGTTATGAAATGGGCAGAAGCGAAAACCGTCGACTCATCGGCCACGCGGACGCAGTATTGCTCGATCATGATGTGAGGTTTATCGAGAGGTGGCAGGGCAGCCGGATCAGGTGCACCGTGCCATCCTGATCCCAACTTGTCTCATGAGAGATCGATGAGACATTCTACCGGGGCCCCCGACCGAGAGAAAGCACGTAACCGTGGGATGCTTCGCTTAGGTTCGGCCGAGAAACTCTTCCACCAGCGGCAGGATCTCTTCGTGCGCGTCCTCGATCACGTAGTGTCCCGCCTGGTCGAGGCGGTGGACGACCGCTTCGGGAAAGAAGTCGAGGAATCGACCCAGGAATTTCGGCGTGAAACACCAGTCGCGCATTCCCCAGACCAGGCAGACCGGGTGATTGCGGAATTGGCCCAGGCCGTCCTCGATTTCGCGAAGCGTGGAATAGCTCGGATGTGACGAAGAGAGCGGAATGTCCGCGACGAACCGGTGCACGGCCAGTCGATGGGCCCACGAATCATAAGGCGCCAGCAATCCCGCTCGCACTTGCGGCGTCATTCGCTCGCGGCGGCATACGGCCATCTTGACCGCGGCTCCAGCGAACAGATTGAGTCCTTGCACGCCCAATTCGCCCAGGAGTGGAATCCGGCAGACACGAATTCGGAGCGGGCAGCGACCCCCCGTGAATGCGGCCGTGTTGAACAACACAAAGCGGCGGTAACGCGTCGGTGTTCTCACGGCAGTCCCCATGCCGATGCCACCGCCCCAGTCGTGGGCCAGCAGTGTCACGTCCTGCAAATCCAATCGCTCGACGAGTGACGAAAGGTCGGCGATTCGGCTGGCCAGGCGATAGTCGTAGTTACCGGCCGTGGGCATCTCCGAGAGCCCGCACCCGATGTGATCCGGCACGATCACTCGATATCGATTGCGAAATGCAATGACCAGATTTCGCCAGTAGAACGACCAGGTAGGGTTGCCGTGAACCATCAGCAGCGGCGGTCCGCTCCCCTCGTCCAGGTAGTGCATCCGCCGCCCCGATATGTCGGCATAGTGCGATTTAAAGGGGTACAACTCTCGCCAATTGGAGACGTCGGACATGGCAGTCAATGCGGAATGCGGCGGATAGCAGAACCTCACACAAACAGTATTCCCCACTATAGCGGCCTGGGGAGACCGTCGGTAGGCGGCAGAGAATCCATTATGGACGTTTGCACGGCGAATGAACCGAGGCCGACCAACGGGAGGCCGGCAAGTGAGCCAAATAGGTTCGCTTGGCCGGGTCATTCTCCAGGCAAACATCAATAGTCCCCTCGATTGGACTGCACGCGAGGTGCACGGTACAACAAAAAAACGCGTAACACTTCAACCAGGGTTATCGATGGAAGTGAAGAGCTTGTTCACCCGGTAGCGGGACCCGTCTACTCCGCATTTGCCTCGTCCACCAGCCTCTGCCAGAAGTCCCGCGCCTGGCGGTGGGCGGCGATCGTGCGGCTCTGTTCGTCGGGATTGTCGAGTTGAATCTGCCGGGCTCGTTCGTAGACCCAGTCGAGGAAGAACTGCGCCGACAGCCGGCTCACACACGGCTTGCCGCCGATCTCAACGTAATAGGGTGCCGTCATCGTGAACCGATGGTTGTTCTGAATCTCACTGATCGCGCGGATCAGGAACCAGCCACTTTGCTCGAACTTCAGAGGTAGTAGTTTGCCCTGCCGCTCGACGTATTCTTCGAGTTTCAGCGTGTACTCGACTTGCCCGTTTCGGACCACCTCGAGGTAGCGAATTGGCTCCTGGCCGCGGTAAGAAAGCGAGAGGACCGGTTCGAGTTCGAGGGCAGTCCCCTTCGGCGAACGAAACACGTGGCCGGGACGCTGCCCGTCAACCCAAGGTTGAAGGAGTGACCCGTTTCCTGCCGTCACACGGCCCGCTCGCAACCCGGCCCACCAGGCTTCGGCCGAAAACGGTTCGTCGAGAAAAACGTAGACGCGGTTGTAACCGACCGGATTCGGTGCCGAGCCGGAATGGCTTGCGGCCGTCGGCGGAATGCGAAAGCCGCAATTGAGCAGATGGAAATAGATGTCCTGTGACCACCGAGCGGGTCCATCGACGCCCGGGTATCGCATCTTGTCGCGAGGTTTCAGGCCGGCCTCCCAGGTCAGAACTTCATTGCGGCAGAACTGTTCGTGAACGACGCGAATCGAATCGAGTCCGCCGTGAGCGACCAGCAAGGGCAAATCCCGCGAGGCTGGATGCGTCAAGTCGATCCACGCTTCGGGCCAGTTGCGAATCGTCGCGGTCATGTCGCTCAACGGTGGGAATTCACCGCTGGATCGAGACAGCGGCGGCTGCTCGCGCAGCCCGTAAAC
>Ga0351849_10017_pt1 | contig 67687 bp, 58 predicted proteins | sample TotcelHFGM3001N3_FD_206792 | JGI IMG/M metagenome (GOLD analysis project Ga0351849, IMG submission 206792) | Enriched cells from coal bed in the Powder River Basin, Montana, United States - Total cells FGM rep1 HSBNCT.FGM.300.1.N3 ... | reverse complement strand
TCGGAACTCGGGATCCGGAAAACCGTAAAATCCGGGATTCGTGACTCGGAAATCCGAAAACCCGGGTAAGGATCGACTGAAACAGCTCTTTCCTTGGCACGTCCGCTGCGCATAAAAGGAGAAACTATGATCATAGGCATAGGGATCGATCTTGTGGATGTGGCGAGATTTGAGTCCATAATTTTTAGATGGCGCGACAGATTTTTAAGAAGGGTATTCACCGACTGTGAAATCAAATACTGCAATAACAAGAAAAATCCGGCCCAGCGTTTTGCCACAAGATACGCCGCTAAGGAGGCCTTCATAAAGGCGCTTTTTCCGCGCGGTCAAAAAGGGGTAAGGCTTACGGACGTGGAAATAGACCAAAAAGATTCCAGACCGGTCATAAATCTCTACGGCAGACTTCCCGAATTTGCCAAAAATGCGGGCGTGAAAAACACGCACCTTATGCTTTCTCACGACGGCAACTACGGTATAGCCAATGTGATTTTAGAGTCCTGAAATGAAAATCGTTACAGCAAGCCAGATGAGGACGTTAGACGATGCCGCGATAAACGCTCATGGCATACCCGCTCTTGTACTTATGGAAAGGGCCGGCGTTGGACTTGCAAATGCCGTGATGCGACTTTTTAAAAAAGAGCGCGGTCAGATAACGATCGTGTGCGGACGGGGAAATAACGGCGGGGATGGCTTGGTCGCTGCAAGGCATCTTCTTTCAGCCGGCTACGACGTGCACGTTACGGTGCTTGCCGGCATCGCCGATCTGTCGCCTGACGCGAGGGCCAACTGGGAAGTTCTTGCCCCGATGACCGCTCATCTAGAACATCTTCAAAACGAGACTGAACTGCAGCTTCTGGCGCAGACCCTTGCAAGATCGCAATGTGCTGTCGATGCCATATTGGGCACCGGACTTTCAAAAAGTGTTCAGGGCCTTGCAGGTGCCGCGATCAATCTTATGAATTCGCTCAAGGTGCCGGTCGTGGCCGCGGATGTGCCCTCGGGTCTCTCCGCCGATACGGGGCTTCCCCAAGGTAGCGCTGTGCGGGCCATCGCCACGGTCACTTTTGGTCTTCCTAAGGCCGGGCTTTTTCTGGGACGAGGTCCTGATTTTTCAGGCGATCTTGAAGTGGTACCCATCGGGATTCCGGAAGATGAAATAGCGAAAATTGACACGAAGCTCGAGCTCATAGAACCTGAAATGTTCGCAAATTTGTTTATTCCGAGACGGCCCGATTCGCACAAGGGTAATTACGGGCACGTGGCCGTCTTTGCGGGTTCCCGTGGGCATCTGGGCGCTGGTTATCTTGTTTGCCTTGCCGCGTTAAGAAGCGGTTCGGGGCTCGCTACCTACTGTATTCCCGAAAAAGCCTTTGTGCGCTTCGATTCGAGCTATTCTGAAATCATGTGTGATGTTATTCCCGACGATGGTCTTGCAGCCTTTGCGCCGGGAGGTCTTGATGCGGCCATCGCTTCTCTAAAGGGGAAAACTGCTATGGCGGTGGGCCCTGCAATAGGCACGGCTAGCGAAACCCGCGAATTCGTGAATGCCTTTTTGAAGAAGGCTGATCTTCCGGTCGTGATCGATGCAGACGCTTTAAATGTCCTCGAACCCGAGTCGATTAAGTCCAGAAAATTTCCTGCCATACTTACCCCTCATCCCGGTGAGCTGGGAAGACTTCTTAGAAAATCTGTCGATGAAATCCAAAAGGACCGCATAGCTGCGGCTGTTGAATTGAGCAAGTTAACCGGCGGTATATCGGTGCTGAAGGGGCGGGGGACGGTGGTCGCTACCCCCGATGGACGTGCGGCGATAAATCTTACGGGAAACGCTGGCATGGCTACCGCCGGAATGGGCGATGCGCTTGCCGGAATAATCGTTTCGTTTTTGGGGCAGGGTATGGAGGCGCGCCCGGCGGCAATGGCTGCTGTCCATATCCACGGGCTTGCAGGAGATTTGGCCGCTGCGGAGGTAAGCCAGCGTGCTCTCGTTACAGGAGATGTCATCAGAAAGTTGGGCAGCGTTTTTAAACAGTGGGAACAGGGGGTCAAGTCTTGACAAGAGACAGGTTCAAAAACCCGTGACCCGTAACTCGTAAACCGTGACTCGTGACCCCCATAACATACAATGACAACCATATATACAAAATCTCCCGATGAAACTTTCGAGATTGCGCAAAATTTTGCGAAGGGTCTTGCCGTAGGTGATATCTTGCTTCTCACCGGCGATTTAGGCGCGGGCAAAACCTGCTTTGTTCAAGGGCTTGCCTTCGGCCTCGGAGTGCCGGAACACGTCTATGTGAGGTCGCCGACCTTTACGCTGGTCAACGAGTATCTAGGGGGCAGACTGCCGCTTTATCATTTCGATTTTTACAGGTTAGACAATAGCTCGGAGCTTGGGGATATAGGTCTTGATGAATACGCCTCATCAGGCGGTGTTATCGCGATAGAGTGGGCTGAGAAATTTCCGGATGCACTGCCCGCCCGAAAGCTGATAAAGATAAAAATTGAAATTGTAGATGAATGCGTTAGGAAATTGTCAGTAATCTGATTCAAAGGAGATATCATGTTCGACATAGCGATAATAGGGGCTGGTCCCGGAGGCTACGTTGCGGCGCTAAGGGCTGGACAAAACGGTGCCCGGGTGGCGCTTATCGAAAAAAACGAGCTAGGTGGTGTGTGTCTCAACCGGGGCTGCATTCCCACCAAGGCATTTATCGCCTCGGCCCATGCGGCTTTTGCGGTTAAAAAAGCGTCTGAATTCGGCGTGCGCACAACCGGCAAAATCGAAATAGATATGCAGGCGGTACTTGCCCGCAAAAACGCTATCGTGGAGACTCTTCGAGGCGGAATAGAAAAACTCCTCAAATCCTGCAACGTGAAGCTTTTAAAGGGCGATGCGCGATTCGTTTCCGAAAACGAAGTGGAGGCTGGCGGAGAAAAAATAAAAGCCAAGAATTTTATTATCGCTACCGGTTCGTCGTGGGTGGAACTGCCAGCCCTAAAGATCGACGGAAAAAACATTGTCACAAGCGATGAGGTTCTCGATTTTTCGCGACTTCCAAAAAGCATCGCGATAGTCGGAGGCGGAGTGGTGGGCTGTGAATTTGCGTGCATGCTAAACACCTTCGGCGTGCAGGTTACGATAATAGAAGCGATGCCCTCGATACTGCCGATGATGGAAAAAGGCATCACGAGGTTTCTTGCAAGGTCGATGAAATCAGACGGCATAAAAATTCTCACAGAAACCAGAGTGGAATCGGCGGTCGTTGAAGAAGGCCGGGTTTTTTGCAGGCTTTCAAATGGAGAATCGATGGAGACGTCAAAACTCATGGTCGCTGCGGGAAGGCGGCCTGTTTTTTTTGATCTGGGGCTTGATGCCGCTGGCGTCGTTCTTTCCGAACGCGGTTTTATAAAAACCGATGCATATTTAAGGACCTCGTGTCCTCATATCTTCGCGATAGGCGACTGTCGGGGCGGCAGAATGCTCGCCCACGAGGCTAGCGCCGAAGGTGTCGCGGCTGTGGACAATATTCTCAATGGTTCGTCAGTCGAGATAGAAACGGATTTTATACCTTCGCCCGTATTTACCTTTCCGGAAATAGGATCGGTGGGCTTCACATCTGATGAATTAAAGGAGAAAGGGATCGTTTTCAAAACCGGCAGATTTCCTTATGCCGCCTGTGGCAAAGCGCTTTGCGATGGAGAATCGGAAGGGCAGGTTATGGTTCACGCAGATCCGCAAAGTGGCAGGATCTATGGTGTGCACGTGTTTGGCAAGGACGCAACTTTGATAATAGCCGAGGCGGTGCTTGCCATTAAAAATGCCCTAAACGTTGCCGCCATAGAACGCACGATACATTCGCATCCTACGCTATCCGAGGCCCTTGCCGAGGCCGCGGCAGACGTGCTAGGGATGGCGATACATAAACAGAGGGCACAGGGGGTCAAGTCTTGACAAGTGCATTTTCCTCGTGGGGTCCCTCGTGGGGTCAAGTCTTGACAAGAGACAGGTTCGAAAATCCGTAACCCGTAAACCGTGACTCGAAAACCCGGGACCCGTGACTCGGAACTCGGAACTCGAAAACCCGTAACCCGTAAAATCCGGGATTCGGGACTCGGAACTCGGGATTCGGAAAACCGTAAACCGTAGACTCGGCAGGGGGTCCCCCATAGAAAAGAAAAGGTGTTTTTTATGAACATAATTGTGCAAAAATACAAACCTGTCTCTTGTCAAGACTTGACCCCATAGAAAAGAAAAGGTGTTTTTTATGAACATAATTGTGCAAAAATATGGTGGAACGTCGGTTGCAAATCTGGAAAAAATTCGCACTGCGGCTGTTCGAATAAAGGAAAGCCTCAAGGAAGGTTGCGTGGCGGTAGTTCTCTCCGCCATGGCCGGAGACACCGACGGTCTTTTGAAACTTGCCTCGGAAATTACCCGGACCCCCGATCCTAGAGATCTAGATCTTCTGCTCGCCACAGGCGAACAGATAAGCGTCGCGATGATGTCGATGACGCTAAAGGAGATGGGCATAGCTTGCGAAACTTTTTTGGGTTTTCAGGCAGGAGTGATGACCGATGAAAACCACGGCCGGGCCAAGATAAAAAGACTCGATGAAAAAAAAGTAAGGGCTGCGCTTGAAAAGGGTTGTGTGGCCGTAGTTGCGGGTTTTCAAGGAACCACCGAGTCGGGCGAAATTACGACAATCGGTCGCGGCGGTTCCGATACCACCGCAGTAGCACTGGCCGCAGCCCTTTCCGCCAAACGTTGCGAGATCTATACGGATGTAGAGGGCATCTTCACTGCCGATCCGGCGATCTGCAAAAACGCAAGACTTCTTGAGAAAATCTCCTACGAAGAAATGTCTGAATTAGCTGATGCCGGAGCGAAGGTGCTTCACGACCGGTCAGTTGAAATTGCGGCTAAAAACGGTGTTTTGCTCGCCGTGAAACCGGCCCATTCGCAGGGCATAGGAACACTCGTGGTTCCTGAAAAGGATGCCGTGATGATGGAGGGCTCCTTCGTTTCCGGGCTTACCTGCAATACCGGCGAGGCGAGAATCTGCATAAGAAAGGTGCCCGACAAGGTTGGAGTGACGGCGAAGATATTTGCGCCCATTGCGCGGGCGGGCATAGACGTGGATCTTATCATACAAAATGTCTCTGAAGATGGATTTGTGGAGCTTGCTTTTACCGTACCCAAAGAGGACTTGAGAAAAGCGCTTGCTCTTACCGAGGCGGCTGCAAGAGAGGTTAATGCCGGCAAAGTGAGAGCTGAGGGAGATATAGCCAAGATTTCGGTCGTTGGCCTTGGCATGCGATCTCATGCTGGAATAGCCCATCGGATGTTTGCAGCGCTTGCGCGCGAGGATATATCCATTCAAATGATAGGCACCTCCGAAATAAAGGTATCTATAGTGATAGAAGAACGTCGGGCCGTAGATGCGATAAAAATTCTGCATGACGAGTTTTCGTTAGCCTAGCGACAAGAGATGGGACCGGGAATCGGGGATCAGGAACCGGGTTCCGGGTCCCGAATCCCGAGTGCCGGCTCTTACCGAATCCCGAATCCCGAGTGCCGGCTCTTATTTTCCTCCGTCTGCTGTTTTTTCCGGGTTCCGGGTCCCGAATCCCGAGTTCCGGCTCTTAAGTAACTACCTGAAATCTAAGCTATAAAAAATCTTTTCGACGATTTTTGTAAAATCTCTGCAAAATCCCCGCAACTTTTTTAAGGCAACTCCGATAATAGAGATGGAGGAGAACGGATAAATATAAACAGCCTTTTTTGGGGGATATTTAAAGGAGGAAAAGATGATATCAGCCGGTAACATTAAAATTGGAGAATGTACGAGAGCAAATTACGAAACATGCAAGGTTATATCAACAAAGGTGAATGACGGCGCTGGAGCAGTCGCCGTTGAATTTATGACACCCGGAAAACGTAAAGCACTCAATCCCTTTTTACAGCGGGTTTACGATGTTCAGAACGCTAAAGCATTGATGACAGAGATCGATACAGATGGCGACCGTACCGTTTCTTCTGCTGAATCCCGAGTCATTCAAACTCGAATATACGAATATTTTGCCGAGATGACCGCAATGCCTGAAAGCGATAAAGTACTCGGAGTCTTCTACAAAAAAGCCGGAATAACCCCACAGCAAATAACCAGAGTGAACAGCGAATTACCCGTGATCACTCAAGCAGAAGCCAGAAAAAAAGAAGAAAACGCCGCTCGTCAACGCGAAAGGGACGACTATTTTGCACGCGAAGCAGCCATCAAAAGAGAAGCCGATAGTCGTACCTTAAGCTTTGGAGTCGGATGGCGCCATAGTGGTGAAGGTGGAATCATAACGACGACTGAAAACGGCTTCGGCGATGGTGATATGAGCTATCTTGGAGATTTAGGCGGAACCGGCGGGGAGGTCGAACATGCCATCGCTGTCCGAGGGACGTGGAACCTAAATCTAGCTGGTGGTTCTGCTCCGTCTGGTATGAATGGTTTTTTTCTCAACCTCGGAGGAGAACTTGAAGTTCCCATTGCCAATCGCGTCCGCTCCTCTAACGGCGCAATCGACACGGAGGCTAGGTTAGGGTTTGGTTGTGCAGTAGTGCCCGGTCTTAGCGGTGCAATCCCACTGGGAACCGATTGGGTGTCGTTGCTTATCGGCGGAAATATCGCATTAGGTGGCAGATACTATAACTTTGTTTCCACATCAGGTGGAGATCTTTCAGGATTGATGGGGCGACTTGATTTTGAGGCGTATGCCGGACCTAAGTTTAAACTTTCTGACGAAATGACGCTTAGCTTGGCCGGATATGTGGGGCTCTCTCCAGCAATTCCCGGGTTTACCAGCGTCATCGGCCGGGATCCAACATCTGACGATGTAGGAGGTTCCCAGACTGAGGTCTTACCGGGATTTCTGCAGGGTGGTCTTCGATTGATGTTTGAGTTCTAAAAGGAATTTTTGCAAGGGGGATAAAGTTGACTGGAGGAAATTATGATTCATAAGATGAAACAGGGAAACGCAAAGATAGTGATTGTCGCAACGGTGATTGCCGTCGTTACGTTTTTCTCTCTATCCGCGATGGCTGGCAGCTTTAAAATGTCTCACATGAGCCTTGATAGTTGCACGGTTGGCAACAGCCAGTGGGACCAAAAGAGTGGAAGCGACAATCTTCCATTGCCGGTCGCCATTCATTCGGCTAATCTGGGGATGACCAGCCAGCACTATGCCTGTGGCAAGGAAATCGGTCTTGCCGTCGATACGATTGCTATGCGAGGTCCTCTTGTAATTCGCGTAAGCGGTAGCAGCACCGACGCCCCGTTTGTTTTAAAAGGGGGATGCATAGGTGATAGAAATGATGATGGTAAATGTGATAGCTATGACGGTGACGATTTGACCGTTCTTGATGCCGGAAGAATTTCTTCAAAATTTGGTTGCGTTATCGATATCCAAAGCAATGCTAGTTTTGTCAAACTGGAGAATATTTCCATTATAAACATCCCGGACGGCATGAAAGGCGTGTGCATGAATGGGAGCAATGCCAATCTTAAAAATGTGCATATAGCAAGCAGCACAAACGTCGATACGGCGGGTTTTTTCGTAGCGGCTGGTTCCAAAGGCAATTACATCAGCGCCACGAGCAGCGTTAAAAACGTCACCCGCGGTGTGGTGATAGACGACACCAGCTTTGCGTCTCAAAATATCGTAAATCCGTTTGTCGGAACAGTCGGCCAAAGCGTCGATTCAAATGGTTTTCTTCCGTTAACAAATCCAGAGAATGTTTTTAACATGGAACTCGTAGGCAATGGTCCCGAAGACTGGTTTGTTTCCAAACATCCGGTTAAAGTGAAAATTATTGAACAAAAACGTGTGGACGATCCTTCGTCTGGCTCCTACATCAGGGTGAAAGGTTTTGTGGTAAAAGAAAGCGAAGCTGAGGAAGTATGCGGTGCCGATACTTTTAAAAACATTTCGCGCATACAAGTTTATTCGACCGGAGGAACAAGCAATGATGGTGAACATAGAAGTGGCGGTTTTTACGGCTATATTGGAGAGAGAAATACCCTTACGGCCGATGCATGGGGACTTAATCCTAAAACCGGTTTTTTCAAATTCAGGCTTCCGACTGAAACTTCTGATTCGAGGCTTATTCTTATACCGGAGATTAGGGGTGGAGATGAGATAGGTTCTCCAAGTCTCGTGATTTATGCATCAAACGACGATTCAGCGGTTGAATGTCCCGATAGACCATGGAATTCAGAAGGCTTTGGTCCGGAAGGTCAGGCTGGCGGTGGTTATAATATACTTAATCGCAAAATGTTTTTCGGTATCGAACACTGCAGAACGGTAAAAGGCATCACCGATGGTTCCACGGAACTCGCCGATGATGGCTATGACTCTGACGGCGACGGCATCCTAGACATGCACGAAGATACAAATGGCGACTGTATATGCAACAAGGGCGAGATAACGTTCAACGAAAAATCGCACTATGAAACTTGTTGGTATGAATTCGACACCGATGGCGATGGAATACCAGATGGTGCTGGCCGCGAAACGATGGCCTTCGACGATAACTGCAATGGTGTTCCAAACGCGCTGGACACCGATTCCGACGGCGACGGCATCCACGATGGTAAAGAAGACCGCAATCAGCACTTTTTTCAGAAGGTCGGAACGGCAAAAACCAAAGGCATACTCTACAGATATCAAAATATACAGATTACGCCCATACCGGATAAGAAGTCCGAAAACGGCACGGATCCTCTGATCTGTGAGCTTGGCAACAACGCGGAAGTTGGCGTCAGGTATGACTGGTATCTGCTAAGCCAGACTGAAAATCCTAAGAAGGTGATTTTCGAACAGGTGACACCCGATTATAGCAAAGGCGAAACAATGGAAGTCCTCGTGTGCAGAAACGCGAGCCTCGGTTCGAAGTCCAATTTCAACGGCTACTATGAAAACGAAAATCGTGAGATGAATCCGTGGAAGTGGGACACCGATGGCGACGGCTTTTGCGACGGCACTGGAACCGGCTGTGGCAATGAAATAAATCAGGAGGGAACCTGCGGACCTTCGGCAACGCCAAACGGTGGAAAAGATAACTGCCCGAATTTTTCCGATGTTACGAACGCGCAAAACTGCGGCCCGCGCTGCTGGGAAAATGCGGTGTACTGGGGTGTCCAGAGAAAGTATGTGGAATGGGGTACTGACGGTGAACCTATCGGGTTTGTGGACACCAACAGCAATCAAATACCCGATGTCATTGAACTTGGCAGTCGCGAAGAAATAATGGCCGCCTGTCCCGCCGATACCGACGGTGATGGAATACCGGACTGTGTTGAAAATCCCAAGGCCGAGTGCCAAGACGAGATGGGTGCGATAGATCATACCGACAGCTCGACATGGTATCTCAAGTATTGGACGGATGACTCCGATGGCGATGGTGTGCCAGACGGCTATGACGTGTGCCCCGAATCGCGCGGTCAGTTAGCCTCCGGAGGCATACTTGCCCAAGACGAATATGACCCGGCCAATGAAAGCAAGAAGTATAGCTGTGAGCCCTACAAGAGCGTGTACGCCAACGACGACCATAAGAAGGTCTTGGCCTTCTTCATAGATCGTGACAAAGACGATCTGTTCGACGCCGAAGAGGACAAAAATCGCGATGGCATGGGCTTTGATGGCAACGACAACACCCAAGGCGCCATCACGCTCGAGATGCTTGCAAATATTGAAACCAACCCGCTAAAGAGAGATTCCGACGGCGATGGACTTCGCGATTATGAAGAGGTCAACACACACGTGAAGTTAGATGCTGGTGGTAAGCCGATATTCACGAATCCCAGAAACGCCGACACCGATGGCGATCAATTACTAGACGGTGAAGAAAACAGCGACGGACAGCCGGGTTTTAATCTGGTCAATCTCAACATGACGGGCTCAGAAGGGTGTGTGGGGTTTGCTACGGTGGATACGGATCCAACAAATCCCGACACCGACGGCGATGGGTTGTCCGACTACATCGAGCTTACCGGCGATTACTATTCTCCTCAGGATTTCACCAAGAAGATACTAGACGACAGCATCTGGAGAACTCTTGGCGGATTTAATCTAGTGTCCAATCCCCGTTCGAAGGATTCCGACGGCGATGGGCTGCCAGACAACATGGAATACAACGGGTTTGCGACCTTCAAGGACTCCAACCCCTGTATGCAGGATTCAGACGGCGATGGACTGCTCGACATAGATGAAGAACCCGGCTGCAAATTCAATCCCGATCCGAATTGTGTGGGAGGGACGGATTATAAAGGCCGCGACACGGACGGCGACGGACTGTCGGATCTCTGTGAAGCCAAGCTCGGCACGGATCCCAAAAATCCTGACCACGATGGTGACGGGGTGTGGGACGGCGACGAGGACATCAACCACAACTGCATCTATGAACCGCACCTTGGCGAATCCAATCCGCTCGATCCAGATACGGACGGCGACGGACTCAGTGACGGCATGGAACTTAAATACGGCACCGATCCGACAAACTCCGATACCGACGGCGACTGCTTGCCCGACGGATTTGAAGACCGCAACAAGAACGGCCAGTACGACATGGGCTCTGAGACCAATGCCCTTAACTGGGATACCGATGGCGACGGACTGCCCGACGGCTGGATGGCCTCGATGGGACTTGGCGAGGACATCAACTGTAACGGCATCCGCGACACCGATAGCCGAGGTAACTTCACCGAGACCGATCCTATGAACTGGGATTCCAACGGCAACGGTAGCAGCGACGGTGAGGAGCTAGGCGGCAGGATGTCCAACGTCTCCCGCGCCATCAACAACGAAGGCTGTTCGATGGCAGGTGTAAGCGGTGGCGCACCGACAAGCATGTTCTATCTGCTTGGAATGCTCCTTGGTTTGACCAAGGTCGTCTCTCGCAGGATGAAAAAGAAGACCTCTGCTTAAGTGAAGGAAGGGTGTTAGGGGATCGAAGGCAGACGGAGGAGATAACGCCAGACGGAGCGAAAGAAGAAAGAATGATGTAAGGAAGCGGTAGAAATAAAAGTACTCCCCCAAAGGCCCCGGGTTAAGCTTCGGCTCCCGGGGTTCTTTTTTTTTGGCAGACGGAGGAAAAAATCGGGGACCGGGAAAACCCCAGTGTCATCTTACCGTTCTCGAGTCACGGGTTTTACGGTTTTCGAGTTCCGAATCCCGAGTCCCGGATTTTGTAATCCCGAGTCCCGGAATTTGAGACCCGCCAGACGGAGCGAAATTGGGCGGGGTGTAGCGAAACGAGGCACCCGGCGATCTCTGCTTTTTTAAATAACCTCGAAAAATCTGGGCGTTAACAAAGACATCGGCTTGGCATGCCTCTTGCTCTCGTCATCTGTAATGGCACATCTTCCAAGATACGAAATCATCTGCGACGACGCCTTCTTCCACGTCACTTGGCAATGCCACAACGGAGAGTGGCTCCTCAAACACGAATGGGCCAAAAAGGCCTACTACGACCTCCTACTCAAATATAAAGACAAATACGGAGTTGAAATCTATGCCTACAATCTCATGGATAATCACCCTCATTTGACGGGTCATCTAAACGGCAAGGAAAACTTTTCGGACTTTTTCAGGGTGGTCAATAGCCGGTTCGCAAAGATCGTAAACTGCCAGCTGAAAAGACGGGGACAGGTAGTCATGGACCGATTTAAATCCCCGCGGATAGAGTCAGACGAGCATATGCTAAAGGTCATGGCCTATGTCGATCTAAACCAGCATCGCGTCAAAAAGGTGCTGCATCCTCGCAATAACGAATGGTCATCTTACAGATATTATGCCTACGGCGAGGACGATCCTCTTTTAACCCCCTCTCCGTCGTATCTGGCGCTTGGGGAAACGCCGCTTGCCAGACAGGTTGAATATCGGGCTATCGTGCAGGCGCTTTTGGAGCATCGCCGGGAAATCAATATTTCGCACACTTATTTTATAGGCGATCCAGAGTGGGTGATTTCAAAACATCGTGAGCTGTGCGAGAAATTGGGCCGAAGGGTTGGCGAGGCTAGGTGTTTGCACCCTTTGATTTCGTCTGGATAAAACCTTTTTTTCTCTTAAATCCAGTTTTTTCAAGAACATCGGTGCCGAGGTCTGCGTGCGAGGGGCGATTATAGCTAAACAGTCGCAGCCAAATCGCATTGACTTGGAAATTTATCTAAAAAATCGCGAATAATCTTTGCGGTATTTTCCCGATCACAAGACCCAAGCCCTAATAGACGACATTTGAACCGTTATCTGGCGAAATATTCATCGCCGCGGGCCATCCGCCTCCGTCTGGGAAAATCTGGGAAAACCGGTCCTCCGTCTGGGATGCACGTTCCCTCCGTCTGCCTAATTCCTAATCCCGTCACGGATTTTACGGTTCACGAGTCACGGTTCACGGGTTACGGGTTTTCCTCCGTCTGGGGGGGGGCACTGTTTCCTAGAAATGGCACTTTACTTGCATTACATACGCCCGAGGCCCGGCTTTTATGGGGTCTGCAATGCAAAAGATGCAGTCATTACAGCTAGTTAGGTTAGAACGAGAACGCAGCATGGTGGTGACAGGAGTCCCGTTATGGGTAAGGTAGGCAGCAAAAATTTTGCGGATGGCTGGCAGCATCAGGCCAAAAGGGTCTCCGAAAAGATGGCGGAGAGTCGCGAAAAAGCGACAGCCCGAGAAATATCCAATACTTCTAAGGTGATGGACAAGATAAAAACAATGGCTTCCCTCAAAAGCGAAGGAGCTAAGAAAAGCGTTGAAGCTCGATTGAAAAGTGGGGTGGGAACTACTCAAAATCGCTCCCAGCCCTTTGAACGTGCCCGCCCCGAGCCGCAAGATCGCGCTGCAAGGCAGGCCGAAACCATCCAGACGCAGGAATTTACCCGAAACAAGCAGGATGCGCAAAATCTCAAAAAGCTCCAATCGCGCGAGGCGTTTACGAAAAGTGAAAATACAGCAGCCACGCCAAAAGCGGTGGTTCAGAAGCCCTCCGCAGATCGCTCGGATATGGCCCGCCAGAGCGTTCGCCAGCCTGTGGAAAATCTGGCCGAAGGCGCCCGCTATACCGCTGAAAGAAACGCCGCGAAGGCAAAGGCGGCCAGACAGCTAGCTGAAACGTCAAAAGGAGTGAAGGGGCGAGAGGGGGATAAAAAACCTCCCCAAACAAAAACTACCGACCCCAACAGACAGAATGCGGAAAAAGATCTTAAGGAAACGGCCAAAATTCCCGCAGCTTTGAACGTAAAAGCCGCAGAAGGTATAAAAAAGAAAGAAAGACCTTCAAATCTCGGCAAAAAAGAAGGCGCGAAAAAAGATGAAGGCAAAAAGTCGGGCTCTCTGACGCGTTCGGAAGGCAAAGAGGCGAGCCGTGATCTTGGTTCTCTTCTGGGCGGTTTCGGCGGTGGCGATGGCTCTGATGCTCCTTTGGACGCCGGAGAAGCCGTCAGCGCTTCTGCTAAATCCGGCGATGGGCCGGGCGCGGGCGCCGTGAAACCTGAAAAAACCTTGCCCGAAAAAGATCCGGGATTTGCGGTTTTTAACGAATTCGACGAGGCAAATCCGGGAATCGAGGAGGTAAAATCCAAGGCCCAGCTTTTTGCAAGGATGGTCGAAAAAAAGGTGAAATTGGCCCAGATAGCAAGGCTTGACGAAAAGCTCGGCGAAACTCTCATGGATACGATGAAGAAATCTTTTGAACAGGCCCCGCTTTCCAGCCGGATAATCGGAGAGCTCAAGGAGGAGTTTAAGGAAGAGCTTAGTCTCGCAAGATTTCTAGGCTCGAGTTACGGAGGTGTCCGTGGTTAATCATTTACCGGGTTTTGGTAGCTCGCTAAACAAAATGACCGACCGCATCGAAAATATGCGACGAGAGGTTGCTGACGAAGTTGCGCGTGATCCGCTTTTTAGGAACGAAGGCGGGCTCGGTCGTAGCGAATATTCTAGAAATGCCACCGATGGTTCGAGATTTATACTGGAGATGTTTGGAAAACTTGCAGGCAATCTAGGCGGCGGAAGTGTCGTGGGCGGTCAGGCCTCCGATTATACCGACCAATTAACCGGTACTGCGGGGATTGGCGATAAGGCGGCCCAAGCGGCCATAAACGGCCTTGGTCTTTTGGCAACGTCCATGGCCTATCCTGTCTCTGCTCCGGTTTCGGCAGCGCCGCCAGCTCCTCCGGCGCCGGCTTCGGGCGGAATTTCTATAGAAGGAGGAGGAGACAGTCCGGAAACTCAGGCCGCCCTAAGAGACAAAATCAAACCGGAAGATGAAGCTAGATTCGCGAGCGCTATAGGGGGCAAGGGATATGGAGATCCTGAAATAACGAAAATACGCGAGGCAATAACGACGAAGGCAGGCGACAGCAGATCAGCAACCGATAGACTCATCCAATCGCTGCCGCCAAGGGGCGATACGGCTAATACCGCCAACTGGCAGAAGAAATTTGCCGAATGGTATGTCGGCAATGTGCAAGGTAAGACAACCGCGGAAGTTGAAAGAGTTATAGATGAACATATCGCAAAAAAGGGTGGAGAACTGAAGCTTAAAAGAGACACGCGCGTAGGCGGCAATCCTCTTCGAGGCGCGGTGGTTGAAGCAGACTGCCCTGAGCTGGGGCTTAATGCGGGCGACAAAGTAGGCTTCGACGCTAATGGTAAAATGTATAAAGTTGGGCCGAGGAACGCCAAAGATGCTGAGATTCCGGGGATTACGGGGATTACACTTCCAGCCAACGGTGCTACTTTCACAGTAAATCACGATAAAGGCACGACTCCAAATTCAGCGGTTGCAGACAAAAAAGATGCTGAAGCGATGATCGCATATCTTACTGGGTTTTCTCCCACGACCGCCGCTGCCTCAGTAGATCCCGCCGCCGCTCCTACGGCACCTGCGCCAGTACCGACAGCATCGCCAGCACCGCCAGGACCGCCAGCATCGACATCACCGCCAGGACCGCCAGCATCGACATCACCGGCACCTGCGCCAGCACCGCCAGCACTATTCACATCTGTCGATGAGGCAGTTGCGGGATTCAATACAAATCAACCCATTTCGACATTAACAGCCAGTAAGGGAAACGGTAACACAGTTACTCTCACAACAGGCGGTAATGAATATTTCTGGCGGGGGCTAGCAAGGGATAGCACAGGAGTGAAAACATTATTTTTGCAAAAAATGAAAACCTTTTTGGATCGCATTCCTCCGGGAACCATCGTCCGTTATGGAAGCACAAATATTACCGGCCTGCGTGGAGATGCTTTAATGACAGCAATCATTCGGGAGGCAGCGGCAGCATCCCCTGTGCCAGCACCGACAGTACCGCCAGCAGCAGGGCTAACAAGCCCCGGGGGATCGTCGATTTAAAATTATTAAAAACTTGTCTCGATTCCCGGCTTTCCGAGTCCCGAATCTCGAATCCCGGCTTTTCGAGAACGCCAGACGGAGGAGAATTTCCGAATCACGGTTCACGGCTTTTACGGTTTACGGTTCACGATTTACGAGTCCCGAATCCCGAGTCCCGAGTTCCGGCTTTTACGAGTCCCGAATCCCGAGTTCCGGCTTTTCGAGAACGCCAGACGGAGGAGAATTTCCGAATCACGGTTTACGGTTCACGATTTACGAGTCACGATTTACGAGTTCCGGCTTTTCGAGTCCCGAATCTCGAGTCCCGGCTTTTTCGGGTTTTCGAACCTGTCTCTTGTCAAGACTTGACCCCACGAGGAAAATGCACTTGTCAAGACTTGACCCCTTGTGCCTCCTTGTGCCTAACGACGGCGAAGAATAAAAACTAAAGCACTGGAAAGCATTTGCAGTAAATTGTTTCCACCCGGTGCTATTGAGCAGTCGTACCAATGGTCGTCATCTTTTGTTGTTGGTGTATACAGTTCAATAGAATAAATTCCGCCTTTGTGGTCCATTGCCAATATATTGCCATTTCCAGCATCTGGCCTGACGAAATAAAATTGGGTTGGATCACCGATAGGCGCTTGATCTCTCCAAGGAGCTAGTGCGTTTCCGCTATTTAGTTCGATGGTATCGTCTTCAGACCAAGCCAAATCGTAGTTTTCTGCCAATGTGCAATCCTTTTCTTGATTGCATTCGTAAGTATCTCTTCTCAACGTAACTTCTGTGGCAGCACCAACTGCCTGATCATGTTCGACTGACAGCTGATATCGTAATAAAGATTTCCCATGTTGTACACCAGCATCTTGATCATTAGGATGGATGATTATTCCAGTGCCTAATATATCATTGCCATGTAATGAAAAGTTAACAGGACCGCGACCGGCCGTCGTTTGGGCAGAAAAAAGACTGGCAGGGGAGGCTTCAACGCAAGAGATATAGTTCGAATGATACTCATCTTGACAAGCAGCACGATCGGCTGCTGCTGCTTCAGATTCGTCATAGGTGGGGATTTTGCCAAGGCAAGCAGCATAATCTTCTTGCACCATCCTTTGACATTCGCCCACCTCGGGCTGTATGGATAATTCTCCATATTTTGTAAATAGCTCGCGGAGATCATCATAATTTGAACCATTAGTAGTGAGTCTGACAGGTCTATAGTAATCGCGATTAACTAGCCATACCATATAAAATCCTCCCGGAAAAATGATGTAATCTTTCTCCCTGTCTTATTCTCGTCAAATTTTCAGAAAAGTTGCTACAATTCGGTCCCTGAGTAAAAAGGGACGGAGTAGTCACGCTAAGTATCTGAAAAACAACAAGATAGAATGCGAGGCCAAGTTCGGAGCAAGACAATAACTTGTCATTTCTCGTCTTATCATCGATCCATCATCGCTCTATCATCGTAGGATTTTCCCGGTTCCCGGTCTCCGGTTTCTGAGTCCCGAATTTCATTAGATGCGCGATTCTATAATCTCCATCCTTTTTAAGAGATATTTGCTGCTGCGCCTTTTGTCGTAATAACATGGCCTTGGCAGCAGAGCCGCCAAAAAGGCCGCCTGATTTTTGCCCAGCTCCTTTGCGGAGATGCCGAAATAGTGCCTAGCTCCAGCCTCGGCGCCAAATATCCCGCAGCCGAACTGGACGTAGTTTAGGTATAGCTCGAGTATGCGTTTTTTTGAAAGCGTACGCTCGAGCTTGAGGGCTATCAAAATCTCCATCGATTTTCTCGGTATCGATTTTTTAGGACTCAAATAGAGATTTCTTGCCAATTGCATGGATATCGTCGAGGCCCCGTAGGCGAATTTCTTTTTTTTGAGATTTCGCTTGAATGCTTCTTTGGCAGCTTTGGTATCCACGCCATCGTGCTCGAAAAATCGGTCGTCCTCTGCGGCGATTACCGCGTTTCGAAGATTTTTGGATATCGCGTCAAGGGGCACAAACTTGTGTTTGATCCCGTGAGTGCTCAAGGCCATATAGGCCGACTGTTTTGGATTTATCCATTTTAGATGAAATATATCCGGCAGGGAAAAAATGGACGAAACGAAGCAAAACCATGCAAGCCCGATGAGGATTACAAACAACGTCAAAAATTTCATAAAGTGGCATCTCATGGCCGGGCAAAGTAGCCTTCTTGTGCCGAAGGTTCAAGCTGGAAAATTTTATCAATGCGATTTTTCGCTCATTTTCCTTGTTTCGGCTCATGATCCTGTGTGATATGTCCATACTATTTCGAGTCTCTTCATAATTGGGAGCATTGAATATAAAGGTCATCTTTTGTTCAGATTTTTCATGAGATATTCATAAAAAAGGGGGGATGGTGGGAGTTAAATCGGACAGATGGATCATAAAAATGGCGAAGGAGCACGGCATGATAGCACCGTTTGCCGAAAGCCAGATAAGGGAAGGCATTTCCTTTGGGGTATCTTCATACGGCTATGATTTTCGTATTTCCGGGCATTTCAAGATTTTTGATCCTTCAGGACCGAAGATCATGGATCCCAAGGCGGATATGAGCACGCATTTTCGCGATTTCGAGGGGGCGGTATGCGACATCCCGGCCGGCAGCTATGTGCTTGCGCAGACAGTTGAATATTTCCGAATACCGCGCGAGGTTGTAACGATTTGTTTTGGTAAATCCACCTACGCAAGGTGCGGAGTAGATATCCACGTTACGCCCTTCGAACCCGAATGGGAAGGTTATGCCACCATAGCGATATCCAACAGGACGCCGCTTCCAGCGAGAATCTATGCGGGCGAAGGAATGGGGCAGCTCCTATTTCTAGGCGCCGACGAGGTTTGTGCCGTTTCCTATGCCGACAAAAAAGGGAAATATCAGGCACAAAAATCCATTACTCCCGCAAAGGGCAATGGCTAGCGTCAAACAGGGACCGGGAACATTGGGGCAATCTTTAATAGATGTTTTTTTGGTTTATTATTGACATAGGGTTATTCAAAATCGATTATCCACGGCCATGAAAGACTACTATCAGGTGCTGGGGCTTCCAAGGAGCGCAGGGCTGGACGAAATTAAAAAGGCCTATCGAAGGCTCGCAAGGCAGCATCATCCAGACGTCAACAAGGGCAACAAAGAGGCCGAGGATAGATTCAAAGAAATTTCCGAGGCCTACAACGTCCTTTCCGATCCTGAACAAAAGAAAAAATACGATATGTTCGGGGCCGCTGGTTTTGGCGGGGCGGGCGCGGGGCCGGGTTTTGGCTGGCAGCAGACGGCAGGAGGCGGGTCGCGAGGGGCGAATTTCGATTTTGAAAATATGGGAGATCTAGGCGATCTCTTTGGCGAACTTTTCAATATGGGCGGTGTGCGTCGGCGCAATTATGCCGAAGGCACGCGCCGGGGAGAGTCTTATCAGCCTGCGGTCAAAGGGCAGGATACCTTTGCGGATGTCGAGATAGGTTTCGAGGAAGCGGTGTTTGGCAAGGAAGTGAAGATTTCCGTAAAACGAGGAGATAAAGTGGAGCGGTTGACTGTGAAAATTCCGGCCGGCGTTGACAACGGTTCAAAGGTAAGAGTTTCCGGCAAGGGTCAGCCCGGTTTTGGAGGTGGCAAGGACGGCGATCTATACCTTCGCGTTCACGTCACGCCGCATACGTCATTTTGGCGTGAAGGCGCGGATATCTATATCGAGGTTCCGGTTACCATTTACGATGCGGTACTTGGCGCTACTATCGAAGTTCCTACGATTGAAAGCGAAGCGAAGATGAAGATTCCCGCCGGCACGAAAGGCGGACAAAAATTTCGCATATCGGGAAAGGGTGCGCCGATACTTGGTAAAAAGGGGAAGACCGGCGATCAATATGTGATAACCAAAATTGTTCCGCCAACCAAAATTTCGTCCGAAGCAAAGAAAGATTTCGAGCGCATGAGGGAGTTATATCCGTACGATCCCTGTGATAAATAGTTTTATTGTCGATTTTTCATCACTTTATTTCAATGCTAGGCAGATCTTGCTCCGTATGGCGGGTCTCAAAATCCGTGACTCGAAAAACCCGTAACTCGGGATTCGGGATTCGGAAACCCGTAAAATGGTTTTTTCCGGTCCCTGATCCCCGGTTCCAGGTCCCCTGTCCCTTGTCCCATCGCTTCATCACGTCGAGTAGCCGGAGGGAGTTGCCTCCCCCCGGCCCTCACGGAACCGTACTTGTGGATTTCCCACATACGGCTCTTCGGTAAAACGAGAGCAGACGGAGGAAAACGAGAGCAGACGGAGGAAAAAATCGGGGACCGGGGACATGGGAAAATAGCAGACGGAGGAAAAAAATAATTCAACGATAACAGATTGTTATCTTGCTCCGTCTGGTGGTTTTTTTCTGATTTGTTATTTGGCGTCTGGCGTTTTTCCGGTCCCCGATTTTTTCCTCCGTCTGGCCGGTTTTCGTATGGTGGTTTTTGGAGGGAGGTAATCTAGGATGTCGATTACCTTCGCTCCGTTATGTAAACCCCGGAAAAGACCAGAATCGAACCCAACAAGAGCAGGATACCTGATGTCTCTTCAAAAAATAACGCTGCAGTGATGTAGGTTATCACCGGAATGGTGTACAAAAAAACGCCGACCTTTTGCGATTCAGTCTTCTCAAGCGCCTGCATATAAAAAAGCGTCGCTAGGAAGGAACAGGTGATGCCAAGGAAAGCGATGGCCAGCCATGCACGGATCGTCACCAACGCAAATGAAAAATCATATTTCGCAATCTCCCAGAGACCGACCGGTATCATGCTCAGGGCACCCCAGACGGTCACCGCTGAAGTTAGTTCAAGGGGACTTAGTTTACCCGTCAGTTTTTTGCCATAGACCGTGAATGCACCCCACAACACAATGCTGACGAGGACTAAAATATCGCCTAGCAGGTGACCTTTTATGTTAAAAGAAAGAAGCTCGTCGGGGCCCATTACAAGGATAACGCCGCCGATCGCCAAAATAATTCCCGTAGCCTTTTTAATGGTCACCTTTTCATTCAGAAATAGGGCAGAAATAATGATGATCGAGATCGGTCCGGTTATCGCGTAAATTGAGGCATTGGTTGCAGTGGTGAATTGTAATCCGACGGTCTGCAAACTGTAATGAAAACTAGTACCAAAGAGACTGAGCAAAATGATCTGCCAAAAAAGTCCTCGAGGCCCCAGAGCCAAGCGCCTTTCCTTGATGGCGAACCAGACGACAAAACAAACGGCGGACACGATCAGGCGCAGGGCCACAACCGTAAGCGGGGGCACGGCAGAGAGCGCCATCTTTGTGGCTATAAAAGAGACACCCCAGAAAAAACAAGCACTCAGAAGATATATGATCGCTGTAGTAGGCATATTTAAAAAACACCATAAAACACCAGACGGAAACAAGCACTCAGAAAACACCAGACGGAGAAAACACCATAAAACTCCAGACGGAGCAAAAATAATTCAATAATAACAATTTGTTATCTTCCTCCGTCTGGCGTTTTTCCAAGTCCCTGATCCCCGGTCCCCGGTCCCAGATTCTTCCTCCGTCTGGCGGATTTTCCGGTTCCAGATCCCCGGTCCCCGGTCCCTGTTAGTGGATTTAGATGAGTTCTACGATCATGGCGGTTGCTTCACCTCCGCCGTTACAAAGCGTTGCAAGACCAAGCTTTAAGTTGTTTTTCTTCATGGAATGGATGAGGGTTGTGAGGATCCTTGCGCCCGATGCGCCTATCGGATGTCCTATTGCCACCGCTCCCCCGTTTAAGTTGACCTTTGCCGGATCAAGTTCGAGTTCTTTTATAGCTGCTAAAGTGACGCACGAGAATGCCTCGTTGATTTCGAAGATGTCTATGTCGTGTACGGAAAGCCCCGCCTTGCCAAGTGCGCTTCTTATGGCTCCTATGGGCGCTGTGGTGAACCATTCAGGTTCGTGGGAGAAAGATGCGTGGGAAACTATTTGAACGATCGGTTCGAGGCCCTGCTTTTTTGCCTGTGTTTTCGACATGACAACAAACGCTGCAGCGCCATCGGAGATTGAACTTGCGTTCGCCGCTGTCACCGTCCCGTCTTTTTTAAACGAAGGCTTGAGGGTGGGAATTTTGTCAAATTTAACCCTTTGGGGTTCCTCGTCGGTGTCGCAAACAACCGTTCCACCCTTTTTTTGCGGTATCTCTATGGCTGTGATTTCTTCCCTAAAAGCGCCCGCGAGCATTGCTGCCCGGGCCTTTTTGTAGCTTGAAATTGCAAATTCGTCCTGCAACTCACGGGTAAATCCATATTTTTCGGCACACAGTTCGGCACAGTTACCCATATGTTGATTTGTGTGAATGTCCCAGAGGCCGTCGAAGACCATCGTATCGACGATCTTTCCGTCACCCATGCGAAGGCCCTCTCTGGCCTTGGGCAAAATATAGGGTGAATTAGTCATCGACTCCATGCCACCGGCTATGGCTGTGTTATATTCGCCAAGCCTTATGCCGCAATCGGCAATCATCACGCTTTTAAGACCGGAGCTGCATACCTTGTTGACCGTTAGGGCCCCAGCTTCTTTGGGAATGCCCGCGCCAAGTGCCGCTTGCCTTGCAGGCGACTGGCCAAGCCCTGCAGGAAGTACGCAGCCCATGATGACCTCGGCAATTGAAGATTTTTCCACTCCCGCTTTTTCTACGGCGGCCTTTATTGCCAAAGAACCGAGTTCGGTGGATTTTAGAGGCGATAAGCATCCCTGAAAACTGCCTACGGGCGTTCTTACAGCCGATATGATTACACTCTTTTCCATATTGATCTCCTTTTGTTTGCGACTTCCAAAATATTTTTTCTCGATAAGTTGAAATTACAAGGGTTTGTCCAAACCGGTTGTCATCACAGCGGTTTTTTAAAGATGCCCGGATTTCAAGGAAGCGCCGTCACGCGATTGCGACCCTTGTTCTTGGAAACATAGAGTCCCTCGTCGGCCTTTGCGAGAATTTTTTTTGGCGAATTGAAATTTTTATCGTCAAGAGTCGCAACGCCTATAGAAATGGTTATGGGAATTTCTTGTTTCTCGAATTTAAAAGGGTTTGCCTCTATGATATTTCTTATCCTCTCGGCCAATATGAACGCGTTTCTGGCATCAGTCTCGCGCAATATCACGGTGAATTCCTCTCCGCCATATCTGGCAACTATGTCTTCGTCTCTCAAGGCCTCGCTGATGCGTTTGGCAACGCCCGCCAGCGCATAGTCACCGGCCATGTGCCCAAAGGTATCGTTGACCGATTTGAATAAATCTATGTCGATCATGAAAAGTGAAAGAGGTATGTTGCGCCTGGCTGCGTAGCTAAATTCCTCCTCGAGTCTTTTTGCGAAGGCATGTTTATTTAGCACGCCTGTTACGGCGTCGTAGTTGGCCATCTGATGCATTTCCTCTTGAAACATGCGCTCGGCAGCATCGCCTATTGCGAATTTAAAAAATGTTTCGCTCGATACATGGACCTTGTCGCCGTTTTCCAGTATTCTTCTCCGGATTCTTTCGCCGTTTACGAAGGTGCCGTTGGTGGAGCCTAAATCCTCGAGCGTGGCCCGTCCGTTTTGTAAATGGATGGCCAGATGATTTCTCGATATGCGGGTGTCGTTTATAGTGATATCCACATCGGGAGATCTGCCTATTATCGTTTTTTCGTCTTCAAGGAGATACATTTTACCGATGAGTGGACCTGAGATGAATAGTATATACGCCTTTTCATCATGAGGAATGGAAACCTTTTCTATTGAGGTTATGACCGTTCTGTCGGAGAGATCTTCTTTGCTGTTAGGGGAGTTCTTCGTTTTATTTTTACCGCGAACCATCTTTTTCCTCCCTTGCTCTAATCTCAAGCTCAGCCGGAGTCGGCATTTTTTTTAGGGTCGTGCGAATTTCGTGGGTTTTCCCGGCGGTGGCGCGGAATTCGCCGGAATGAGGCTCATATCCTTGATGCCACATTTCCACCTTGTATATCCGGTCAGGTTCAAGATCGTTTTTCTCCAGAGGGGTCTGCCCCGATGGAACACCGTCTATGATAACCAGCGCCCCCTCGGGCACTGAATCAACCATCACCGATCCCAGATCTTTGGTAAGATGAAGATCGAAGGTCCGGCGTTCCCCCGGGTGCAAGGTTATCTCTCTCGACCAAAATTTGTATCCTTTAAGATAAAGACCAATGGAATGTGGTTTTGTCGGCTTGAGATCCTCTATAACCAGTGGGGTCCTCTTTTGAGTTTCGCGATCGTTGATGAATATGGTAGCCCCCGGGGGGCTCGTTATTATTTCAAGCGAAGCGGTTTTCGGCGTTATTGGTGTGAGCACCACAGAAAGGCTTACAAACTGCATGGAATCCAGGTGCAAACTTCTTTCATGCGGAATAAACCCGTCTTTCTGAACTCGCAAAATGTGCTCCTTGCCGGCAGCGAGATTTTTCAGACTCACAGGCGAACCTGTGCCTTGAAGTTTGCCGTCTAAAAGCACCTCCGCATCAGGAGGATTTGTTATGATCATCGCTTCAGCAAATTCTGCGGACGTATCAGGTTTTTGGATCGACTCGTTTTTGTTCATTATAAAGATCAGGAATACGGCTATGGCTAAAATTGCTATCGAGGCGCTTATCATTTGGATCTTTTTTAGTTTTGCAATTCGTCCCTGAAAGGGTTTTGCGGAGGTGGCCTCCTCGGATTCATAGGCATGATCAAGTTCTTTTAAATGGGATTCGTCGAAAATTTCATCATCCCGGTCCGATGAATTGTTTTCGTCATCTATCATGTATTCTTTCAGATCCACCGGGGCCTTCATGGCGCCTGTGGTTTCAAACTGGCTGTCATCTGCCAACGCGGAGTTTGTGCCGTCTATTATGAGATAGGGTGTTTTTGAATCTTCGTCTTGATGCTTTTTGTTTTGCATGTCGTCTTTGAAAAGTTCCTGCAGGAATTTTGCCGCTTCGGATGCTCTAAATTCAGGATAATTGGCATGCAGAAATTTGCTGAGCTCGTCGCGCATCTCGCAGGCTTGGGAGTAACGGTACCTGCGGTCTTTGGCCAGCGCCTTCACCGTTATCCGGTCTAGTTCGTCGGGGATTTCGGGGCGCAGGGAGGACGGCGGAGCAACCTTGGCCTTTCTCACGTTTCGGATGGTTTCACGGCTGTCATCGGCTTTGAAAAGTCTCTCTCCGGTAAGCATCTCGTGGAGCATTATACCCGCCGAAAAAATGTCGGAGCGGTGATCGATCGTGTCGCCGTAGGCCTGTTCAGGCGACATATATGCAAATTTGCCCTTGAGTATGCCTGAGTCTGTGGCTCCGACCCTAAAACCCGATTTTGCGATGCCGAAATCTATGATCTTCACCGTTCCCGAAAAAGATACCATGATATTTTGAGGGCTCATGTCCCGGTGAACTATGTGCAACGGAGTTCCACTTTCGTCGGTGCGGCGGTGTATGTAATCCAGCCCGCTTAATACCTCGGAGATGAAGAAAACGAGATATTCCACTGGTATCGTTTTGCCGCTGGCCAGACAGCGTTTGTTTATCTGGGAGAGCGACTTTCCATCGACGTATTCCATGACCATAAAATAATCGTCGCCGACCTTTCCCAAATCATAGGTCTGGGCGATATTGCCATGGACGAGTTTTACGGCGATTTTGGCCTCATCTATGAGCGAATCCATGAACTCCGAGCTTTCGGCTATATGGGAGAGGATTTTTTTGATGCAGACGGTTTTTTTTATGCCGTGCACATCATAGGATAGCCCCTTGAATATCTCGGCCATCCCTCCTTGGGCAATCTTCTCCATGAGGTAGTACTGGCCCACTTGACGCTTTTTATCGTGTGATTTGGCAGACATTGGTCGGCAAGATAACGATATTCATCCTGAAAGGCAAGCCTCGGGAAAGGCTAAATAGGCCCCTTATGCATATTGCCGTAAGAGGCAATATTTGCTACGGTGCCCGCCACTATCTAGATGAGGGCCTACAAATGGGAGACTCAAGCAGTCAGGAAAAAACCGAAGAAGCGACCCCTAAGCGGCTTAGAGACGCCCGGAAAAAAGGGCAGGTAGCCAAATCTCGCGATCTCAATACGGTCGTCATCCTTATATCCGCCTTTGTCATAATTCTCTTTATGAAAGACTATATAGGAGAGAGCCTGCGTAGCGGGCTTATCTCCAGTTTCGAACTCATTTCCAGAAAGGATCTCAGCATAGAGATGCTCTTTTTACAGGGGCAGAGCAACTTTATGACCTGTGTGAAAATCCTTGGTCCTTTCGGGGCTGCCATAGTCGTGATAGCCGTAGCGGTATGTTTTTTTCAGATAGGTCCGATTTTTTCGGGCGAACCCATGAAGCCACAGATGAAGAGGTTAAACGCCATCGAGAACCTCAAAAATATGTTCAAGATGACTACCTTCGTAGAACTTTTAAAAAATATAGCCAAGATGAGTCTTATCTTTTTGATCGCCTATCTCGTGGTCAGCGCAAATATACGCGATGTGGTTTTGACCGTTAAGGCCACCCCTGATCAATCTATGGCGCTGGCAGCCAGAATGGTGGTCGAATTTCTGATAAAAGTTTTCATAGTGTTCATAATAATATCCATAATAGACCTCTTCGTTCAGCGCTGGAACTACAAAAAACAGATGAGGATGACAAAGGATGAGGTCAAGAGGGAGTATAAACAAGACGAGGGAGATCCCCTCATCAAAAGTGCAAGGCGTCAGTTGCATCAGGAGCTTGCAATGAGCGATACGCGGCAGGCGGTTAAATCGGCCGATGCCGTTGTCACCAATCCCACCGAGATAGCGGTCGCTATAAAATACAACGAGTCGGACATGGTCGCCCCTCAGGTGCTTGCCAAAGGGCAGCGCCTCTTTGCCCAGACTATACGTGACTACGCCGAGGAATTTGGCATTCCTATAGTTCGAAATGTTCCCTTGGCGTGGACTTTGATAGAACTCGACATCGGAGACGAAATTCCCGAGGAACTCTATGCGGCCGTAGCCGAGATACTCGTATATGTGTACCGGTTAAAGAAAGAGAACGAAAATTCTTGAAGGGTTTTCTGGCATCTTCTAAAAAAATCACTGCTCAAGCGCCCGGCCTTTCATTGGAGTAAACGATGCCGGGGCGAGTTTTCTTATTGCGACAAGTTCACCGGCCAATTTCTGATACAGAATTAACTGCTGAAATTTCTGGTTTCCTCCAAGCGGCAATATCAGGAGACCTCCTTCGGCCAGTTGGCTCACGAGGGGTTTTGGCACTTGCGACGGGCTGCAATTGAGCACGATTTTATCGAAGGGGGCATGTTCCTTCCAGCCGATGAAACCATCGCCGACTTTAAGCGTTACATCGACGATGCCTAATGTTTTGAAGTTTTCGGCGGCGAGCTTTGCATATTCCGCCTCGATTTCTATGGTATAGACTTTTGCGCCGAGGTTGGCCAAAAGAGAGGTCAGATAGCCTGTGCCGGTGCCTATCTCCAATATTTTGTCTCCGGCTTTTATCGAAAGCGCTGCCAATATCAAGGCGTCTTCGTGGGAGCGATTGAGGGTTTCCCCAACTGCGATCGGTGTTTCCACGTCGTCATAGGCCGAATTTACAAATTGGGGAAGAACGAATATTTCTCTGGGAACTTTCAAAAAGGCATTGATGATGTTCACGTCATTTATTCCGCGCTTTCGTATCTGATTTTCCACCATGTAGGCGCGCTTTTCCCCGAAAGTTTCAGTTCCGCATCTGCAGGATGGAAGGACAAATAAAAATCCGACCAAGACGAAGAAAAATTTAATCCAGACACAGGGTTTCATCTAATTACCCCAATTGTGCTTCATCTAGAAATGATAGGCGACATTACCCATTATTGAGAATGGAAACAGAGACGTTCCGTTGTTTGCGCCACCTGTAGAATCGATAAGGCCTATTGAGCGGAACACGCCTGACATGCCTACGGAGATTTTTTCAGTTATGTAAAAATCGCAACCTATGCCAAGGTTTGCGCCTATTCCAACCGCCGTCGTTCCGTTTTTGGCCGTGCCTTCGGTAATGGCATATACGCCCATGCCTATCAGTCCGTAGGGATCCCATCTTGACGGATCGGAAAGAATGTAAAATTTGAGGTCAAAAGTGGGTATGCCAAGAAACTCGATGCCGTCATCGCCGTTTGAAATGCCTGTTCCATCTTGGGTTGTCACGACAACCCCGAATTGGGTCGAAAATTGCGGTGACCACCGGTAGTCTAAATAGAGATAGCCGCCAACTCCGGGGTCGAGCTCGGGGCTGGAATCGACGACATAGACGTTTCCGACCGGCCCTAATCCAATCGTGAAATTGCCGGCCGTGTTGCGCGCATGCGCAAAGGATGCCGTGCAGACACAAGCGACAAGAGCCAAAGCAAAGATTGCCTTTTTCATGTTATCTCTCCCCCAAAACAGTTTAATCGAAGCGATATTTTTTAGATGCCTTCAAACTTCCGACCGTTTATCACTGTTTATGGCATTATGCAAACCCGTCTATTTTCAATCTTTAAGCGTCCCTGCGCAAAAAGTTTTATTGCCTTGGGATATGCCTCATGTTCCTTTTTTAATATCTTCGCCTTAAGGCTTGCTACGGTATCTTCCTCTAAAATCGTGACCGCTTCTTGCAGGATTATAGGACCGTGATCTGTTTTTTCATCCACAAAATGCACGGTGCAACCGGTTACCTTGACACCGTAATCGAATGCCTGCTCTTGGGCATTGAGGCCGGGAAAAGCCGGCAGAAGGGCAGGGTGTATGTTTATTATTCTCATGGGAAAGGCGCGAAGCAGGGTTTTTCCTAGGATTCGCATAAAGCCTGCAAGGCATACCAATTCTACTCCGTGTTCTGAAAGCACCCCGACGGCCGCCTCCTCAAAATCAACCTTGGTTTTAAAGGCGCTTCGTTTGAGCACCTTGGAAGGTAGGCCGCTATCTTCGGCGCGTTTTAACGCGTAGGCATTCGGATTATCGCTTATGACAATTTTTATCGAAGCGTCTATTTTTCCGCTTGAAGTTGCATCTATTATAGCCTGAAGATTCGTGCCTTGGCCTGAAACAAGCACTCCAATCGAAAGTTTTCGTGCGGACATTTGGGGTTCCTTATTCGAGAACGACAGCCTGGGTTTCTCCGGCGCGCATGATGGCTATTTTGCCTATCACGGATGCCGGGTATCCGTTGGTGGAAGCTGCGTTTGCAATTTCTTCAGCTTGGGTTTCCGGAACCACAAGTATCATGCCTATTCCACAATTAAAGACCCGAAACAGTTCTTCCTCATCCATTCCGGAATGTTTCCTGATAAAGTTAAATATCTCCGGCATCTCCCATGACGATTTGGATATGACGGTCTTGAGACCGTTTGGAAGTATGCGGGGTAAATTATCCCAAAACCCTCCGCCGGTTATATGCGCTATACCGTTTATCTTGTAGATGTTGCCGAGCTTTTGCAGAAGCTGGGAGTAGATTATGGTAGGACGCAACAATACCTCACCCAGAGTTTCTGGAAGTCCGTCATAGGTTTGCCCCAATTCAAGCCCCGCATCTTTTATGACTTTTCGCACAAGAGAAAAACCGTTGCTGTGAAGTCCCGAAGAATGCAGTCCTATTATAGCATTCCCGGCTCTTATCTCGCTGCCATCTATTATCTTGGATCTGTTTACAGCGCCCACGGCAAACCCTGCCAGATCGAAGTCTCCCGGACTGTAGAAATCCGGCATCTCGGCGGTTTCACCGCCGACCAACCCACAACCGGCTAGAATGCAACCCCGGGATATTCCCTCGACTATGTGTTCGTGCAGGCTGGGATCTAATTTTGAAGTGGCAAAATAGTCGAGAAAGAAAAGGGGCTTTGCGCCGCTGCAGGAAATGTCGTTTACGCACATGGCCACGAGATCTATGCCGATCGTATTCAAAACGCCTAGGTCGATGGCGATTTTAAGCTTCGTTCCTACGCCATCGGTTCCCGAGACAAGAACCGGCTCGGGCATATCTGAAATATCCAGAGCGTAATGTGCGGCATAACCGCCCAGATGCGAGATTACTCCACGCTGGGGAGTTTTTTTGATGTGCGGAATTATTTTTTCGATGAAAGAATTGCCGGCGTCTATGTCAACGCCCGATTTTTTGTAGGTTTCAGTCATAGGTTTTGCCCTCTAGCACAGGAACAAAAAAAAGCAACAGTAGTTGCCAGAAATTAGCCTCGGCGTTCACGAATACAGATGAAATTTGTTTTAGGCCAGAGGTCAAACGTCAAATGTAGAGAAGCTTTCTCCATTTGACCTTGACACTTGGATGCTCATTTCATAACTTCTTTTAAACATTGACGAATTTGGATTTTATATGGTTAAAAAACCTCTTATTCTTCTTTCAAATGACGATGGCATTCATGCCTATGGCATAGGAGTTCTCGCCGAGGCGCTTTCCCATCTGGGACGGCTTGTGATCGTAGCTCCCGACCAAGAGCGCAGCGCAGCCAGTCATTCCATAACACTGCATCTTCCACTTAGACTAAACAAATTAAAAAAGGATGTTTATCAGGTAAGCGGCACACCCACCGACTGCATAATGGTGGCTGTAAACAAAGTCCTTTCAGAAAAGCCCGATATCGTGGTGTCTGGCATAAATCATGGTCCCAATCTAGGCGACGATGTTCACTACTCAGGAACGGTTTCGGCGGCATATGAAGGCGGTATAATGGGCATACCTTCAGTCGCGGTGTCTCTTGTCAAAAAAACAGGAAAGCATTTTGCTACCGCCGCACACGCTGCCGTGGTGGTAGTGAAAAAAGTTTTAAAAGAAGGGCTTCCTGAAGGCATCGTGCTAAACGTAAATGTTCCCGACCTTCCTCAAAAACTTTTGAAGGGCTACCGATTTACCAAACAGGGAAAACGCAATTATGGTGAAATAATAGCCCAGCGGATAGATCCCAAGGGAAGACCTTATTACTGGATAAGCGGCGATGAAAATGGCTTTATGAATATCGACGGATCGGACTGCAATGCTGTCAAAGCAGGCTACGTTTCCATAACTCCTCTTAGAGTCGATATAACCGATGTCGTCACCTTAAAGAAAATTTCCGAATGGAAACTTTGAGATGGATAAAAAGATACTGACCCGCTCTCTTAGATATCATTACAAAAAGAGTTCTACAAAAACTCCTTCGACGGTTTTGTCCGAAGCGATGCCGAAAATTCCTGTTGCGGTGGTTGTAAAGAACACGAATGAACGTAGAGATCCTTATGAGGTGGCGCGGCGTAGAATGATCACCGAACAGCTTCTTCCAAGAGGTATAAAAGACGAGAGGGTGATAGCCGCGATGGGACGGGTCAAGAGACATGAGTTTGTGACCTCCGGCATGGAGAATCAAGCCTATCTCGATCGTCCGCTTCAGATAGGTTTTGGGCAAACTATCTCCCAGCCTCTTATCGTGGCGCTTATGACCGAGGAGTTAAAGCTCTCGGGGAACGAACGCGTGTTGGAGATCGGCACCGGTTCGGGATATCAGGCCGCCGTCTTGGCCGAAATAGTTGAACACGTATTTTCGATAGAGCGAATTCCGGATCTCTCGGAAAGGGCCGCTGTTGCCATAAATGCTGCGGGTTATAGAAACGTAACCCTGAAAATCGGTGATGGAAGTCTTGGGTGGAAAGAAAAGGCCCCCTTCGACAGAATCATAGTTACCGCAGGCGCACCCTGTGTCCCTGACGCATTAAAAGAGCAGCTCTCAAACGGCGGCTTTCTAGTTATCCCGGTAGGCGATGAGGAAATTCAAAATCTGAATATAATCAGAAAAGACGGCGATGTTTTTCAAAAACGTATTGCGACCGCATGCAGATTCGTAAGGCTTGTTGGACAACAGGGCTGGTCTGAAAAATGATGCGGAAAAATTTACTTCCCATAGTTGTCGTGTTGATTGCTGCGGGGTTTTTCGCCTCTTGTGCGACCTCCTATGACAAGCGGGGCAAGTTTCACCGCGTGCGCGGAGGTGAAAGCATCTGGACCATAGCGCGGGCGTATCGCGTGGAGGTGCAGGACCTCGCAGAATTAAACAATATAATGAAACCTTCCGATGTTTTGCCGGGGATGAACGTTTATATCCCGGAAAAAGATCGGCCACCCGGATACAAAAAGCTGCCAATCGACAGCGCCATAGCATCCGAGGAATCCAAATCATCAAGACCGTCTTCTATAAAGAGGGGGCGGACCAAGGCCGGCAGATCCGAACCAATAAAAATATATCGCGGAAAATTTATCTGGCCTTTGAACGGAAAAGTTACCTCGCTGTTTGGCATGCGTGGCGGCAACAGGCATGACGGAATAGATATCTCGGCGCCGCAGGGCACGCCGATAAAGGCATCGGCCTCGGGCGTTGTGGTTTTTTCAGGACAGATGAAGGGGTATGGAAATCTGATACTCATTCGCCATGACAGCAATTTTTTCACGGCCTATGCCCATAATAGAGTAAACAAGATGAAAAAGGGACAATCTGTAAGCCGCGATCAGGTGATAGCCGAAGTGGGCCGCACGGGCAGGGCTACCGGATCTCATCTGCACTTCGAGATAAGGGAAGGGCAAAAGGCCAGAAATCCGCTCTTTTTCTTGCCTGAACGTTGATCTGTAGGGATCTTTATTTGCAGGGGATCACTAATAATCGCCAGTTTAACGTTGAAATATTTTTTAAAAATTGTTAGCCCGTCTCGGCAGGATGTTGTCCATGGGTATTTTATTTTGAGGAATTTATTATGGAAACGACTTTAAGAAAACACATCAGGGATATACCCGATTTTCCGAAACAGGGCATAGTTTTTAAGGACATTACTCCGATACTTCAAAATCACGGGGTTTTCGAAGGTACGATAAAGTCGTTTGTCGAAAGATATCGCAATCGTGAGATAGATTTGGTGGTCGGCATCGAATCTAGGGGCTTTCTCTTCGGCGCTCCTATCGCACATCAGCTAGGGGCCGGTTTCATCCCCGTAAGGAAAAAGGGCAAATTGCCCTATAAGACCGTGGAGATCTCATACGATCTTGAATATGGTTCGGCCACCATAGAGATGCACGTTGATGCAATTGCCAAGGGACATAGGGTGCTTGTTGTTGACGACCTTTTAGCCACCGGCGGCACAGCCGATGCGGCATGCAAACTCGTCATAAAGCAGGGTGGAGTGGTTGTCGAATGTGCGTTCGTGGTGGAGCTGGGTTTTTTAAACGGGCGTTCAAAGATGGGAAATGTGCCCGTTCATTCGCTTGTTAATTATTCATAGCCTTTGTTTGATGATCGTTTGACGGGGCCTGTAGCTCAGTGGATAGAGCATCTGCCTCCTAAGCAGAGGGTCGCAGGTTCGATTCCTGCTAGGCCCACAATAAAGCGGGATGGGTTTTTTACCTGTCCCGCTTTTATTTACGCGCGCTCGATTATATTGAGTTGCAAAATAGCTGATTTTTGTGCATATGTCTGCAAATTGATGGGTCATGTGATCCATCTTAAGTCACATGAAAGGGGGGGATATGATAAGTGCTGGACAAACGACACCACCGGCAGGTCAGGGGACGGGCCTTACGCCAAACATTGCGAGCCTTTTGTGTTATATCTGTACGCCAATTACGGGAATCATCTTTTTGCTCATCGAGAAAGACAACCGGGACGTTAAATTTCACGCCTGGCAATCGTTAGCCTTTGGAGCAGGATATGTCGTGTTGTTAATTGCCCTCCAAATAGTCGCTGCAATAATGGGCGCCATAGCGAGCGTCCTTGGCATAATAGTCGGTTTTTTCGTCCCGATACTCATGCTTGCGGCCTTTATACTGTGGATCGTCTGCATGGTTAAAGCCTATCAAGGGGAGCGCTGGCGCATTCCGGTCATAGGAGATTTTGCAGCGAAAAAGGCCGGTTTGGAATAATGTGAATATGTCAGACGGCATTCTTTTCGATATCAAAAAAGGCTGGGGCGTTCTTATAGGCGTCCCGGCCCTTTTGTTTTTCGCTTATTTATTTCCGCTGATACCGGGACTTATGGATTTGCCCCTTTGTGGCGCAAAACATTTTTTGGGCTGCAAGTGTCCCGGTTGCGGTATGACGGGCGCGTTTGTAGAACTTTGTCGTCTCAATTTAAGGGGCAGCATAGCCAGTCATCCCTTGGGAATTTTTGTGATGGCATGGCTTGTCTATTCTTTTTTTAGGGAGGTATTAGGGCTCGTCTTGGGACGCAGACCGCCGACCATGCTTTCCCAAAAATGTCGGGATGTGGTGATGTATGCTTTTCTAGCCGCTCTTATAATGCAGTGGGTTTTTCATTTGATCATCGATTTTTTTGTTATTTAAATTTTATGAAAATAGCCGTAGCCCAGATCAATACCACCGTAGGCGATTTCGAGGGAAACGCCGAAAAAGTCTTTGAATATTTGGATATGGCGGTTTCTGCCAAGGCGTCAGCGGTAGTGTTTCCCGAGCTTACCGTATGCGGGTATCCGCCCAAAGATCTTTTAGAAAAGCCCTCCTTTATAGATAAAAATTTGGAGACGGTCGAAAAAATCGCCTCCATAACCAAGGACACGGCGGTGATACTGGGTTTTGTCTCCAGAAACGATTCAAAAATCGGTCGTCCGCTTCACAACTCGGTGGGCATATTAAAAAACGGAAAAGTTCGGTTCGTTCAACACAAGACGCTTTTGCCCGAATACGATGTTTTCGATGAAGTCAGATATTTTGAACCGGCGAAAACCCACAATATCTATCAGCTAGAAAATAAGAAAGTGGGTCTTACCGCCTGCGAAGATATGTGGAGCTTTCACAACTTCGAGGGAAGAAGGCTCTATCAAAACGATCCGACAAGTATTTTGGCCAAGGCAGGTTGCGAAGTTCTAATTAGTCTCTCCGCTTCACCGTTTACGCTGGGCAAACAGGCCATCAGGCGCGAATTGCTCAGTCGGGCTTCACGTTTAAACAAAGTTGTTTCCATCTATTGCAATCAGGTAGGCGGCAACGACGAACTCGTCTTCGACGGCAAAAGCTTTGTGTGCGACAGCAAGGGAAGGATAATCTATGAGGGTAGGGCGTTTGCAGAGGATTTCTTCGTCGTCGATACAGACGACCTAAAGCCCGTCGGGGCGCTTCCCGAAATGAAGACCGAGGAAGAGATAAAAAGGGCGCTTGTTTTGGGTCTTTCCGACTACATGAAAAAATGCGGCTTCAAAAAAGCGGTCATAGGTATTTCAGGCGGTTTAGATTCGGCCGTGGTGGCGACAATTGCGTGCGAAGCGGTGGGCGCTGAAAATGTAACTGGTGTGATGATGCCCTCGCCTTACACCTCAAAGGAAAGCGTTAGGGACGCGAAAGATCTCGCCTCTGCGCTCGGCATGGAGCTTGTCGATATTTCTATCAGCGATGCCTACGAGGTCCATAGAAAAACGCTGGGTCTTGCAAATGCGCCAGACGCGCTCTCTCTCGTCGAAGAGAACCTTCAAGCCAGAATACGCGGCAATATACTCATGGCCCTTTCAAATAAATATGGGGCGCTCGTCATCTCCACCGGAAACAAGTCCGAGCTTTCAGTTGGTTACTGCACGCTCTACGGCGATATGGTAGGCGGTTTTGCGCTCATTTCCGATATTCCAAAAACCCTTGTTTACGAGCTTGCCAGACACCTGCGTAAAATACCGCAGTCTATAATCGACAAGCCTCCTTCGGCGGAACTGAGACCCGGCCAGACAGATCAAGACAGTCTGCCGCCCTATGAGGATCTCGATCCTATCATCGCTATGTATATCGAAGAAAGGCGTTCCCTTAAAGACATCATATCTCGTGGATATTCCGAGACTCTGGTTGCGAAGGTCGTGGAGATGATCGAGAAAAATGAATACAAAAGAAGACAGGCCGCTCCCGGAATCAAGATAACCTCAAAGGCATTTGGGACCGGTCGCCGTTTCCCCATAGCCAGAAAATACATCTAATCATGCCCGGAAAGCTCTACATAGTTGCCACTCCGATAGGAAATCTCGAAGACATGACGCATAGGGCCATTCGCATTTTGGGAGAAGTGGATTTTGTCGCGGCCGAAGATACAAGGCATACCAAAAAACTTTTTGCTCATTTCGATATTCATACAAGGCTCATAAGTTTTTTTAAGGGCAACGAAAACTGCAAGGCCGGCTCCATAATCGAAATTCTGAAAACAGACCGGGATGTAGCGCTTGTTTCCGATGGAGGAACGCCGTGCATATCAGATCCCGGATATCCGCTTCTTAAACTCGCAATTGAGGAGGGAATAGAAGTTGTGCCCGTGCCCGGTCCCTCGGCTGTGGCGACAGCGCTTTCGGCAGCAGGACTTGCGACAGATCGTTTCACTTTCATAGGTTTTTTGCCCGACAAACCCGGCAAACGAATAAAGGCGCTAGAGCAGCTAAAGGAAATAGGGCCCACCCTCGTGTTCTATGTCTCTCCGTACAAAATTGTGAAAACACTTTGTGATTGCCGGGCTATTTTGGGCGACAGGCAGGCATGTTTGTGTCGGGAGATGACGAAACTCTACGAAGAATTCATGCGCGGCACACTATCTGAAATTGCCGCACGTTTTGAAAAAATCCCCCCCAGAGGCGAGATGGTCCTCGTCGTAAGCGGCAAGTCATATAGCTGAGAGAGAGTTTTAAATTTTTAGAGCTTATGAGTCCCGGGATTCTTCGAATTCTGCATCCACGACGTTGTCATCCTTCTTCTCCCCGGATTTGGGTTCTTCCTTCGCGGCGCCTGTCGAACCCGCCTCGGGTTCCGGTGAAGCGGCTTTATACATGGCCTCGGCCATCTTGTGAGAGGCTTGGGTCAGCGTCTCCATCGTCGTCTTGATTTTAGCCGAATCCTTGTCTTCGATCGCCTTTTTGCAGGCGGCGGCGGCTTCTTCCACGGTCTTTATGCTGTCGGCGGGAATTTTGTCGCGATTATCCTTTAGCATCTTCTCGGTGTTATAGACGAGCGCATCAGCCTGATTACGCAGGTCGATCTCCTCGCGGCGCTTCTTGTCCTCGGATTCATGGGATTTCGCCTCTTGGACGAATTTGTCTATATCGTCTTTGCTAAGTCCAGATGATGCGGTGATGGTTATTTTCTGTTCCTTGGCAGTCGCTTTGTCCTTGGCCGAGACATGCACTATGCCGTTGGCGTCTATGTCGAAGGTGACCTCCACCTGCGGCACGCCCCTTGGCGCGGGCGGTATACCGTCTAGATGAAAGCGACCAAGCGTTCGATTACCTTCAGCCATATCGCGCTCGCCCTGAAGGACGTGAACTTCGACCGAGGTCTGGCTGTCCGCAGCTGTTGAGAACACCTGACTTTTACGCGTGGGAATTGTCGTATTGCGTTCGATGAGTTTGGTCATCACGCCGCCTAAGGTCTCAATGCCAAGTGACAACGGCGTTACATCCAAAAGCAGCATGTCCTTTACTTCGCCGCCCAAGACGCCTGCCTGAACGGCAGCTCCTGCTGCGACGACCTCGTCTGGGTTCACCCCGCGATGAGGTTCTTTGCCGAAAAATTCTCTTACGATGCTTTGAACCTTAGGAATTCTGGTTGATCCGCCTACGAGGATCACCTCTTCTATGTTGGAAGGAGTTTTGCCGGCGTCTTCGAGTGCCTTCTTGCAGGGTTCGATCGTTTTTTTGAGCAGGTCGTCCACGAGCGCTTCAAACTTCGCGCGCGTAAGCTTTATGTTCATGTGCTTGGGGCCTTGCGCATCGGCTGTGAGAAAGGGGAGGTTGATCTCCGTTTCCATCGTCTGCGAAAGTTCTATCTTGGCCTTTTCAGCGGCTTCTTTCAGCCGTTGTAAAACCATCTTGTCATGCGAAACATCGATGCCCTGATCTTTTTTAAATTCATCGACTAGATATTCGATGAGGCGCTGGTCGATGTTGTCGCCGCCTAGATGGGTGTCGCCGTTTGTGGAAACGACCTCGACTACATTTTCTCCGACTTCGAGAATGGATATGTCGAAGGTTCCACCGCCGAAATCGAATACGGCAACGAGCTCGTCTTTTTTCTTTTCAAGTCCATAGGCCAAGGCTGCAGCGGTCGGTTCATTGACTATGCGCTTGACGTCAAGCCCGGCTATTTTGCCGGCGTCTTTTGTGGCTTGCCGCTGGCTGTCGTTGAAATATGCCGGAACGGTGATAACCGCCTCGGTAACTTTTTCGCCGAGATAGTTTTCGGCCGCTTTTTTAAGCTTCATCAGGACGTGGGCGGATATCATGGGTGGTGCATATTTTTTATCGCCTATGACAACGGCCACATCGCCGCTTTCATCTTTTTCGACTTTGTAGGGAACTATGCGTATCTCTTCGGGGACTTCGTCGTATTTACGGCCCATAAAGCGCTTGATGGAGTAAACCGTGTTTTCAGGGTTGGTTATGGACTGCCTTTTCGCTATTTGGCCGGCTAAAATTTCGCCGTCCTTGGCGAACGCCACAACAGATGGAGTAGTGCGGCTGCCTTCTTCGTTGGGTATAATTTTTGGCTCGCCACCTTCCATGACGGCCACGCACGAGTTCGTTGTTCCTAAATCAATTCCTATAATCTTTCCCATCGCTTACCTCCATGTAGTTGAACTTTCACAAAAAACGAAGTCTGTGCGGGGGATATGGGGATGACTTGCCAAATAGTCAAGAGCTTTTGAAATTTATCGCGTAAAAAAAGCGTTTTTTATCAGTTTTGAATCTGTATTGGGATTAGGCGGGATTTTAAAATTAATTCTGCAAGTCTGGCAAATAGATCACATCGTCTTTTGTTAAGGGTTCTAGTATGTTATCCGCCTCTACTCTAGCCTTGAAAGTATCCACGTTGTAATCGATGCCTGCATAAATATCGAACGACATCGTTACCGTGAAAGGGATGTCGTGCGAAATTAAAGGCACGTTGCATTGCATGCTCATACCGTGATTTTGGCAGGCAGCGCTATTAAATCCCGTCACCTTAAGTCCAACCGGCACATTTATGAATATTTTTGCATTCTTAAGCTGGGAACCTTCATCTTTTACTTCTACCTTTAACTCTATCTTTTTTAGTTCCCGGTTTATCGACCATATAATATCAGCCCTTGGTTCGTCGAAGAAGACGCCTTTTATCGGTATGGCCGGCAGCGAATGCGAGACATCTCCGCACTTGGCCTGGAATTTGAGGCTGAAGTTTTGATCTTTGCCCTTCATTTGGTCGCCGACGACGTAGAGATAGACGGTTTCCTTGCGTGTTTCGGATGCGGTAACCGCAGCGCTAGCGGATATCGAAGATGCCTTTGCGCCGATTTGAGACGCGTTTTCTTTCTTTGGCGCACTCCAAAGCAACCATGAGGGAAGTTCGCGAGGCGGGACCAGAGTGCAGGTTATGATGTCGCCGAAACCCTTCGGCAAGAAAACTTCGATCGCGCATACTTTGTCCACTAAACATTCCTTTGTCATAGGCGGGGTAAGGGATGCTATCGCCGCTTGCTCGTTTGTGCTAAGCGCTATCGTCATATCGACATTGCTGTCTTTGGTTTCCACACACGCCTTGTTTCCGGCTATGGTTACCCTATCTACGGGTTCAGGCGCCGGTTTATCATCTTTTTGCTGAGCGTCTGCGGGTTTTTTGACTTCGTCCCAAATGCCATCTCCATCGGCATCGACGCAGTCAGGATCGTCCTTGTTGAGTTCAACTATTACCTTTCCGCTGTATTTGCATATATCATCTTTCTGCGCGGCTGGAGGCTTGTTTCCGGCCTCAGCGTCTAGTGTGTTTAACTTTACCGAAGATAGCAAAAAGCCTTTGATGGGAAGTTTGTCACCGATGGGGATAGCTCCTGACTCTTCGTCTTCTGGTTCCCGCGCCTCTTCATCACTCTCGCGGTTGGCCGCGTAGTATTGTTGCATCTCCGAGCTTTTTTCCGCATCGACCATCACACATATCTCCCTCGCCTTTCCCGTTCTTTTAAGCGCGGTCCGAAAGGTTCCATCTTCCATCGTAAATCCTTCGGCTTTTTTTTCGCCGTCCACGGCGACTAACACCCGGACAAAGGGTGCTGCAGGTTCGTCATAATCTCTAATTCCGTTTTTATTGATATCGTAGAAGACCTCGCCGGAAACCGCTCCACCGCACGATGTTGTGAAGGCACAAAAGGCCACGACCGCCGCGAGAAGTATCAGACGGATGACGATATTTAATTTTTCACCGTGAGTTTTCATGAAAACCTCGCTTTCACTATATGGGTAGATAAGCAATAACTGTGCCATCGCAACTATTTGTTAAATATGGATAAATTCTCAAATTCCGAAACACGCACAATCAAATTGATAAAAATTGTCACTATTTTGACTGAAAAAGCCGTATAAGCCCTTGTCATTGTTCGAAATATCACCATATATACGGCGGCTGTTTGCTCACCAGAGAGGTTTTGATGATCAAGAGAGACTATTATGAAGTTCTTGAACTTGGCCGCAATGCGGGTGATGACGAGATAAAGAAGTCCTACAGGCGTCTTGCGATGCAGTATCATCCAGATCGCAATAATCACGATCCAGCGGCGGAGGAAAAGTTTAAAGAGGCGAGCGAGGCCTATGAGGTCCTGTCTGACAGCTCGCGAAGGCAGCTCTATGATGCCTACGGTCATAGGGGCCTTGAAAATTCCGGTTTTCACGGGTTTACCGATGTTAATGATATTTTTGCTTCAATGAGCGACATATTCGGCGATTTTTTTGGTGGGATAGGTGGTTTTTCATCGCAGGGCAGATCCGGACGCCGCCCCAGAAAGGGAGAGAATCTGCAGCACGAAGTTTCGATATCATTTTTGGATGCGGCTAGGGGAGTGGAAAAAGAAATCAGGATTTCGAAACAGGTTGACTGTGAAACTTGCTTGGGTAGTGGTCAGAAGCCCGGGACCGGCCGGGAAACATGCAAAATATGCGCAGGAACGGGAAGCGTTACGCAAAGGCAGGGTTTTTTCATGCTGCAGACTACCTGTCCCAACTGCAAAGGAGAGGGTTCTCGCATAGAAACTCCATGTGAAGACTGCCGGGGGCACGGCCGCGTCAGAAAAACTAAAACCATGAAGGTGAAGATTCCTGCGGGAATAGAAAATGCGATGAGGCTTGTGCTTCGCGGTGAGGGGCAAAGTGGCGAATTAAAAGGTCCTGCCGGCGATCTCTATGTCTTTGTTACCGTAGAACCCCATGATTTTTTTGAGCGCTCGGGCAACGATGTCGTTTGTACTGTTTCGATTTCTTTTCCTCAGGCAGCGCTTGGATGTCGGATAGAAGTGCCCACGATAGAAGGTTCGGAGGAAATAAAAATTCCCGAGGGTGCAGAAACAGGCGAGGTGATCAAAATACCCGGAAAGGGATTTCAGTCCGTCGATGGAAGATCAAGGATCGGCGATCAGCAAGTTTTTCTACGCGTGACCACCCCCAAAAAGCTCTCAAAAAAACAGAAAAAACTTCTCGAAGAATTCATGCAGGAGAAGTGACGATCTGTGTTGAATGAAAAAATCACAAGACAAAAAATTCACAAGACCTTGCAATCGAACGCACGTTAATCTATTTTCACCGACTATGGAAATGAACGTCGAGATGAAATTTGCGCGGCTTGAAAACGGATTTCGGTGCTATTATCAGCATTGGCTTCCGGAAAATCCCCGGGCCCTTCTTGTGATGGTGCATGGGATGGGAGACCACATCGGCCGATACAACGAATTCGTATCTTTTCTATCCTCTAGAGGTTATGCCTGTGCGCTCTACGATCAGAGGGGTTTTGGCCAGAGCGACGGGCGGCGCGGACATGTCCGATCTTTTAAAATCTGGCTCGACGATCTGGAAAACTTCATAGCCTTTACGGAAGACCGCATTGGCGGTGCGTTTCCGCTTTATCTGGTCGGGGGAAGTCTTGGCGGGCTTGTCTGCTTCAACTACCTAATTACAACTAAAAGACGTATCGCAGGGCTTATCTCGGCGGCGGCTGCTATAATCCCGGCTGTAAAGGTCGGTAAAATTGAACATAGGGTCGCAAAGATTCTAGGGCTGGTCATGCCGGTCATTACAGTCGATAACCGCCTGGATTACGATGATCTCACAAGGGATGCTGATGAAAAGGAAGCCTTGATAAAAGATCGAATGTTTAGCCGCAGGATAAGCATAGGCACCGCTCTCGAAATAGAAAAAAGGCTTTCGTTGGTGATGACGCTTCCCATGAGGATACGCGTTCCGGTTTTGATGTTAACCGGTTCAGAAGACGCGATATGTCTTTCTGCAGGCAGCAGGAAATTTGCTTCTCTTTTGTCGTCGCCGGACAAAAAACTCGTGGTTTATGAAGGCATGTGCCACGACATTCTTCATGACATCGGGCGAAAAAGGGTGATGAATGACATAGCCATCTGGCTCGATGAAAGGACGGGGGGAGATGTATGAATAGAAAACACCTTGTACAAGCCGTGCTGTTTTTAGCCGTGTTTTTTATGACCGGGGAGGTCTTGGCTGCAACTTATCGTAGCGAACTTCGCAAGGTCACTGAACGCGACAGAATTTACAACTTCGACAATTTTGATGCGAGACTCATCTGGCATGCAACTTTTTTCAGCGATGATTTTAGGCAAGCCTACATCAAAAAACATGCCAAAATAAATCATCTAAATGATGAGGATGCCGAAGTTTTCGCCGCAAAGCAAAATTGGCGGCAGGAGAATAATTGGGATTTTTTTATTGGCGTCTATGCGCAAAGCGACTACAAAAAAATAACCTCCGGAAAAGATTCTTTTTGGAATATCTATCTGATAACTGAAAGCGGTGAAAAAATAGCGCCTAGCTCGGTGGAGCCAATACCCATCTCGCCATATGAACGCATGATGTTTTCTTATCTCAATCGGTGGGCTAAGGGGTACAGGATAAGTTTTCCCAAGATTGAACTTGGGAAAAAATTTCAACTTTTTCTGTACAGTGTGGTAGGCGATTCAACGCTTAAATGGAAGTTGAAGTAGAAACCAGAATATCCGCTGATACGTATAACGCAGTGATTAACCCCATGATTTTCCTTGAGAAGATTGAATCAATCTGATACTCGGGGAAGCCTCAAGGTTCGGAGAAATTCATGCGAAGATATCTCGTTGCAGCCCTAATTCTGGCGAGTTTTTGTTTTTCAAATAAGGCATTGGCCTTCGATCTCTCAGGCAAGGTGATCGAGTATCGCCTGCCAAACGGCATGAAATGGCTCATAGTGAAGAGAAAAGACGCACCGGTCTTTTCAGGCGTTATAATGGTCAAGGTAGGAGGGGCCGACGAGATCGCAGGCAAAACGGGCATTGCCCACATGTTCGAACACATGGCGTTTAAGGGCTCGTCAAAGATTGGCACCAGAAATTATGAAAAAGAAGCGCTGATACTGGCCCAAATAGAGCAACTTGGACAGGAAAGAGAGAATCTAAAAAGCAGGGGGGCTTCTAAGCTCGATTTAGATGCCATAACCGCCCAAATGAGAGAGCTTGAAAAAGGTGCGGACGAGTTTCGCATAAAAAATGAAGTATGGGAGGTTTTAGCGTTAAACGGAGCCACCGGGACTAACGCGTACACGGGCAAAGATCTAACCGCCTATTTTACAAGTATGCCATCTAACAGGCTGGACTTGTGGGCGAGAATATTTTCCCAGATGATATTTGAACCGTGTTTCCGGGAATTTTACATAGAAAGGGATGTGGTCGCCGACGAGAGACGTTCTTTTACCGAAAACAATCCCGACGGTGAGATGGGCGAGGTAATATTAGAAACTGCGTTTAAAGATGGTCCGTACAGGTGGTCCACCATAGGCTTCATGGACGACATACAAAGCCTCACGATAGCCGATGCGAGAAAATTTCATGCAAAGCACTACATTCCATCGAATATGGTAGGCGTGATAGTTGGCGATGTGAATCTAGGCCGGACAAAGAGAATAATAAGAAAGGTGTTTGGTCATTATCCAGACAGGCCTGTTTCGGAAAGTCCTTCTTTAGGGAGTACTCCCATCCAAAACGTCATTAAGCGTTTTCACTTCGATGCGGAGCCATCGTTTGCCTTGGCCTACCACAAGCCGACCTTGCCGAATCAAAAAGAATATGTCTTCGATGTGATAACAAATATTCTCTGTAACGGAAGATCGAGCAGGATTAGAAAGAAGCTCATGTACGACCGAAAGATGATACAAAATCTCTACTGTTCCGACGGATATCCCGGTTCGCGTCTGGACAATCTTTTGATCCTTTGGATAGATCCGATGGAGGGATACTCCATGCAAACCGTACTGGATGCTGTGGTTTCCGAGGTGGACACTCTCTCGGCGATTTTGCCGGATTCCCATGAGCTTGCGCGGGTGCAAAATCAGACCAATGCTTCGGTGATGTTTGCCCTAGATGAGAATATGTCTCTGGCTCAGGCGCTTGGCAGATTCCAGACGGTATTTGGCGATTGGCGCATTCTCGCCGATTACACGCAAAATATATCAGCTGTTACGGCGGAGGATGTTTTAGACGTTGCGCGCGAATATCTTGGCCGGGGAAAACGCATAGTCGTCGAAAGGCTTAAAAAATGACGAAAAGGCAAAAAGTTTTTTTGTTTATTTTTACAGCGCTATTCTTTGCGGCGGGAAGTTCTTTTGCGAACAACCCCTATCTTGCCGGCAGAGCATCAACAAAGTTGCCTAAGTTTAAAAATCCCAAACTGGTCGAAAAAATTCTTCCTAACGCAATGAGATGTTATCTCAAAGAGGATCACACCATCCCGGTGGTGCAGGTGCAACTCTCCTTTCGCGCAGGCGGCATCTATGATCCGCCTGATAAAGCCGGGCTTGCCACGATTGCAGGCATGACCATGAGAAGCGGCGGAGCTGGCGAATTTTCGCCGGAGGCTTTCGACGAGGCCGTAGATGATATCGGTGCAAACATCTCGTCCTGGGTGGGAACTGACCGTGGAGTCGCTTCACTCAAGGTTTTGTCGAAAGATTTAGACCGGGGGCTTGAGCTTCTTTTCAAGATGATCTTCGAGCCTTCATTTGATAAAAAAAGAACTGAACTTTCGAAAAAAAATATTCTTGAGGCCCTACGCAGGGAAAGAGACGATCCCAATCAATACGCAGACAGGCTCTTTATGCAGATGGTTTACGGTGAAAAGAGCGCCTGGGCCAGGGTTCCTTCTGCCGAGGATCTGACGCGCATAGAGCTTGAGGATTTGAGGGAATTTCAAAAAAAATATTTAAGACCGGACAATATTATTCTCGCGGTCTCCGGTGATTTCAGTTCAAACGATTTTCTAAAAAAGATCAAATCGCTTACAAAAGCTGCACCAGACGGAGCAATAATTTTTCCGGAAGTGGCGGAGCTTAAACCATCCTTTACTCCGGAGGTGAAAAGGGTTAAAGGACCTTCCACTCAAGCCTTTGTGAGGCTTGGTCATTTGGGTGTCAGGCGTCATAATCCGGAATGGTTTGCCATACAGGTGATGAACAACATCTTCGGTCAGGGTGGCTTCAAAAGCCGGCTCATGTCGGACATAAGAACTAATCGAGGGCTAGCCTACAGCATAAGTGGCGGCATTTCGCAAGGAAGCGACTACGGACTCTTCGAGGTGAAGTTTTCTACGTCCGCAAAAACAGCAAGCCTCGCCACGGAGCTTGTCCTTAAACATATAGAAGAGATGGCTCTTACAGGAAATTTTTCCGATGCAGAGCTTGATTTTGCCAAGCGCTCCATCCTATCGAGCGCCGTTTTTGAGATCGACAGCGCTTTTAAGATAGCAAGTGGTCGCGCAAGGTTTTATTTTTACGGGTATCCACCCAATTATTGGCGGGTCGCCTATGACGGCGTGAAAAAGGTTTCGGCAGATGATGTTGGACGCGTTGCCAAAAAATATCTGCATCCAAATGGAATAAAGCTGCTCTATCTTGGGCCTAACTAGAATCTGAATGTCATTCCCGCGAAAGCGGGAATCCAGTCACTTCAACAAGTTATGGATCCCCGCCTTCGCGAGGATGACAAGAAAAGCGAATTTCCCGACAAACTCTAATTAAAACGAAAAGGAGTTGATCTAAATGGCTGAAGCAAAATTAAAGAAACTTCTTCTTGAAGCGCTCAAAAAGTGCTGCTGTGAAGGAGCCTTTGAGATTGACGAAGAATTTGAGATCGAAATTTTGGTTCCGGGCATACAGGCGCACGGCGATTTTTCGACAAACGCCGCTCTCATCATAGCCGCACGTTGCGGGAAAAATCCGCGCGATGTAGCGAATATTCTTTCCGGCCATATAGACTGCAACGATCCTCTCATAAAAAAAGTTTCAGTTGCCGGGCCGGGATTTATCAATTTCATTATAAACAAGGAATGCTATCTCGAGGTGCTCCACGAGATAGCATCGGCTGGAGAACGTTTCGGGCATGTCGATATTGGAAAAGGCGGAAAGCTACAGGTTGAATTCGTCAGCGCTAATCCCACAGGTCCCCTTCACATAGGGCACGGCCGGGGGGCAGTCTATGGCGATGTTCTGGCAAACGTTATGTCCGCTGTAGGCTATGAGGTTACGAGGGAATATTATGTAAACGATGCTGGAAATCAAATCAAGACTCTTGGACGCTCGGTATTTCTTCGTCTTAAGGAAATTTCCGGGAAGTCGATCGAGTTTCCGGAAAACTGTTACCGCGGGGCCTATATTTCAGAGATCGCAGGTGAGCTTAAATCCGCCTTTTGCGAAAAAATAGCGACGATGAGCGAGGAAGAAGCGATAGATTTCTGCGGCGAATATGCCGGCAATAAAATCCTCTCCGACATTAAACGCGATCTTGCCGAAACCGGAGTGAAACACGACCTGTATTTCCATGAAAATCTTCTGCATACGGATGCAGCGGTGGAAAATGTCATAAATTTTTTACGTCACAAAGGTCATGTCTATGACGAGGAAGGCGCCATCTGGTTTAAATCCACAGCCTTTGGCGACGACAAGGATAGGGTTTTGCGCAAAGCAGACGGTTCCCTTACTTATTTCGCCGCCGATATAGCCTATCACAAAAACAAATTCGACCGTGGCTTTGGGCGGGTAATAGACATCTGGGGCGCAGATCATGGCGGTTATGTAACGCGAATGAAGGCATCTGTCGGCGCCATGGGTTATAACCCTGAAAACTTCGACGTCGTTCTCATCCAGCTTGTAAATCTGGTGCGTGATGGCCATGCTGTTTCAATGTCAACCAGATCGGCCACCTATGAAACGCTCGAGGATGTCAGAAATGAAGTCGGCAAAGACGTCTGTCGTTATTTTTTTCTTATGCGCTCGCACAATGCCCAGCTGGATTTCGATCTGGAATTGGCCAAAAAGGAGACCCCCGATAATCCCGTTTTTTATATACAATACGCCCATGCGAGGATATCGAGCGTTTTTCGCAAAGCCGCCGAACTGGGATATGTTCTAAAAGACGGTGAAAGACCTGATGTCTCAAGGCTTGTTTTACCCGAGGAGATGCGGATTGCCGGGTATCTGGGGCTTCTGCCTTCGGTCATAACCGAATGTGCAAAGGAACTCGAACCACACAAGCTGGCATTTTATCTTCTGGAATTGGCGCGGATTTTTCAATCATATTACAGCCAAGGCAAAAAAGATGAACGTTACAGGGTTTTACAAGACGATCGCGAGCTTGCGATTTCCAAACTCTATCTCTTGAAAAATATACAGATTGTGATACGAAACTCTTTGAAGATTCTTGGGATTTCAGCACCGGAAACAATGGAAAGGCAGGGGATGGATGTCTGAATATTTAAAGTCCAGACGTTCCGAAGAGGGCGATGTCCATTTTTGTCGTTTTACATTTGGACAGTTTTTCGCCCTTTTGGTGCTCGAAGTATTCACTATATTTTTCGTATTTTATATGGGTGCAAAATACGGACGAGATCTGCTTGGGCTTGATCGCGTATCTCACGTTTTGGAGATCGAGGCGACAGAGTCTCCGAAGGTTCTCACCACCTCAGATCCGGAAGGCGCTATGGCCGCCAGAGAACTTATGGCCGGGGCCAAGACGCCAGAGCTCAAGGACCGCATAAGGGATATGCTCGAAGGTGCGGTTGAAAAAAAATCTCCGCAAAAACCCGAGGTGATAATTAAAAATACCGCAGAAGATGTCGCCCCGCCCGTGGAGCTCCCCGAAGAAATTCCTTACGCGGAAAATGCGTCGGTCGCAGCAGCTCCAGCTCAGACTCCCCAGCTCGATGTCCGCGAAGAAAACAAGGGAACCGAAACGGCCTCGTCTAGCGCCAGCGTGATAAGAGTCAAATCAGCGGAGGGTTCCAGATATTCCGTTCAAATAGGTTCTTATCCAACCATGCAAGAGGCTACAGCAACCGTGGAAAAATGGAAGACCAAAGGTTATCCCGCCTATATGATGATAGCCGACATACCCGACAGGGGGCGATGGTATAGGGTGAGGATGGGCGGTTTTCAGGCAAGATCCGATGCAACTCATTATATGAAGGAGCTCAAAAACCGCGAGAACCTCGAAGCGATAGTGGTTTTAAACGAGCAGTGAACAGCAGATGCCACAATCCCACATAAGAAATTTTTGCATAATAGCGCACATCGATCATGGTAAATCGACTTTGGCCGACAGGATCCTGGAAAGGACCGGCGCGATAACCGAGCGCGAGCATCGCGACCAGTTCCTAGATAGCATGGAGCTTGAGCGCGAGCGTGGCATAACCATCAAGGCCCAGAGCGTGCGCATCAACTATAAGGCCAGCGATGGCAGGGTCTATCAGCTAAACCTAATCGACACCCCGGGACACGTGGATTTTCATTATGAAGTCAGTCGTTCGTTAGCCGCGTGCGAGGGCGCGCTGCTGGTCGTGGATGCAACCCAGGGTGTGCAGGCCCAGACATTGGCAAACGCCCTGATGGCTATGCACAACAATCTTGAGCTGCTGCCGGTCATCAATAAAATAGATCTCCCAAATGCGGATGTACCGGGCACCATGGAGCAATGCGAAGAGATACTCACCATTCCTGCCGAAAATGCCGTGGCTGTTTCTGCCAAGACCGGGCAGGGCGTGGATGAAATATTAGAGTCCATAGTCAAATATCTTCCGCCTCCTTCCGGACGAACCGATGCCCCCACTAGGGCTCTCATCTTCGATAGCTGGTTTGATGCCTATCAGGGAGCGGTGGCTCTTGTTCGGGTGGTGGATGGAGAACTTCGCAAAGGACAGAAGATAGTCTTTATGAATGCCGGCAAACATTTCGAGGTACAAAAACTTGGCATTTTCACACCTCACCCCATAGATGTGGATGTTTTAAGGACAGGAGAGGTGGGCGTAGTTGTAGCAGGCGTGAAGCTCGTAGTCGATACCAAGGTAGGTGACACGATAACCGATGCGGAAAATAGAGCTCTGGCTCCACTTTCTGGTTTTAAGGAAGTAAAGCCCATGGTTTTTGCGGGGCTTTATCCCACAGATCCCGGTCGTTACGACGATTTAAGGGAAGCCATGGAGAAACTGCGTCTAAACGATGCGGCATTTAGTTTTGAACCGGAAAGTTCCACCGCCCTTGGTTTTGGTTTTAGAGCCGGTTTTTTAGGTTCTTTGCATCTGGAAATAATTCAGGAAAGGCTCGAGCGCGAATACGATCTCTCGCTTGTTTCCACAGCCCCTACTGTCGTTTATGATGTAAAAACCACCCGTGGCGCCACGGTGATGGTTGACAATCCTGCAAAACTTCCTGAACCCCAGCACATAGAATCGATAAGCGAACCCTACGCCAAGATTTCGGTGTTATGCCCGGGCGAATGTGTCGGCTCGGTCATGCAGATGTGTCAGGAAAGAAGGGCTGTGCAGAAAAATATGCAGTACTTCGGCCATGACCGGGTCATGATCGAATACGAATTGCCATTTTCAGAAATGATGTTCGATTTTTTTGACATGTTAAAGACGATTTCCCGGGGGTATGCGTCGCTCGATTATGAAATTATAGGCTACAGACCGGCAAAGCTTGTCAAACTTTTGGTCCTTATAAATGGCGATCCAGTAGATGCGCTTTCGATAATCATTCACCGCGACGATGCGCAATACCGGGGCCGGGAGCTTGTCAAGAAACTGCGAGAGCTCATCCCTCGTCAACAATACGATGTCGCCATACAGGCGGCAATCGGGGGTAAGATAGTGGCCCGAGAGACGGTCAAGGCCCTGCGTAAGGATGTTACTGCCAAGTGCTATGGTGGCGATATCACCAGAAAACGTAAATTGCTTGAAAAGCAAAAAGAAGGTAAAAAACGAATGAAAAAAGTGGGGAGGGTGGACATCCCGCAAGAGGCTTTTTTAAGCGTGCTCAAGGCCAAGTAAAAAGGAAACCGGCAGACGGAGCAAAAAAACAAAACTCAAAGTAAAATGTTTAAAGCGATACTTTAAGATAAAAAACGCTTTAGGGGAGATAAGATGGGTGAAGAAGTTAAAAAAAATTCCAAGAAAAAAGGATCGTTTAGAGAATACGTAGAGGCGATAGGTGCAGCTGTTCTTATCGCTTTGATCATAAGGCTTTTTGTAGTGGAAGCGTTTAAGATACCCTCGGGTTCCATGCTTCCTACATTGTCAGTAGGCGATCATATATTCGTGAATAAATTTGTTTATGGTCTTCGGCTGCCTTTCATGAAAACCAAATTTATCGACGGGAAAAAACCAGACCGAGGGGACGTGATAGTTTTTATATTTCCCGAAGATGAGAGCAAGGACTTTATAAAGAGGGTGGTAGGTCTTCCGGGCGATTTTATAAGGCTTGAGGAAAAGGACGTATTTATCAATGGGGAAAGGCTTAAAACCCAGCAACTCAAGGCCAACGAATATCCCGGCGATAAGCGAAGGCTTATTTTAAAAAACTCCATCGAAGAGACTATTCCCTTTGTCCGTGGATGGCGTGATTTCGACTTCTACCACGAATTACTAGGCAGCAACGAACATACAATTCAATATGAGCGATATATGCCAAGGCATTCTTTCGAAGTAACGGTACCCGAGGGCATGTATTTTGTGATGGGCGACAATCGGGACAATTCTGCCGACAGTCGCGAATGGGGCTTCGTTCCCGAGGGCAATATAAAAGGCAAGGCTATGTTCGTGTGGCTTTCGCTCGATAAAGACCATGGCGGCATCAGATGGCATGAATTTGGCCGATGGATCGACTAAAGGACATCTCTATTTCATTGACTTAGAGGTTTTTTTTAAGCTAGAAGCGTCGAAATTCTCGAGATAGGGCGTATTTGACATGTTCCGAAAAGCAAAAGACGCATAGCGGCCTTCCTGTATTTTAAAATCAGGAAGGCCTTTTTTTTAATCGGAGGTCTTAAAAAATGATCAAAACCACAAAAACACTCTTTAACGAATCTGAAATGGACCGGGCCATACTAGACGTCGCCAGAAGGATAGTAGCCGATGGTGTACACGATGTTGCACTTGTCGGCATAAAGACCCGAGGCGTGCCCCTTGCAAACTGGCTTGCAAAAAAAATCGAATCTCTTCAGCACAAGCCCCTGGATGTGGGCAGTCTGGATATAAACCTATACCGGGACGACCTAAGCGAGGTCGATCACAATCCAGTAGTGAAAAAATCTGAACTTCCTTTTGCAATTACAGGAAGAGGGATAGTCCTTGTGGACGACGTCCTCTATACAGGCAGGACCATACGCGCGGCTCTTGACGCGCTAATCGATCTTGGCCGTCCGCGTTTTGTAAAACTCATGGTGATGGTGGATAGAGGATGGCGGGAGCTTCCAATCTACGCCGAGTATGTGGCAAAGGAGCTGAAAACGACCGCCACTCAAAATGTAAAGGTGCGTTTTGCCGATACCGATGGCGTAAATGAAGTCGTAGTGAAAGGGTAAAGAAATGAGCGAAATATATCATGTGTTGAGATCGTCGCAGTTTGATAGAAAATTTTTGGACGAACTCTATGATATAACCAATACGCTGAGAAAAATTTCGCAGAGCAAAAAGGGAACGGATTATCTGCGAAGCCTCATGTCCGATAGAAGGGCGATGCTCTATTTCACCCAGCCCTCGACAAGAACTTTCCTCTCTTTTCTCAATGCCTGCCAAATTCTGGGAATACAATGTTCCGAGATAAGAGATTCAAGCACTTCCTCCGAGATTAAAGGCGAAACGCAGGAAGACGCCCTACGCACTTTTTCTAGCTATGTAGATATGATAATAATGCGCTCGCCGGTGGCCGGGCTTGCCGACCGAGTTGCAGAACTTTTAGATGACACGCCGCGGCGCGTGCCTGTCATCAACGGCGGTTCCGGAAAAGATGAACACCCAACCCAGGCACTGCTTGACGTTTATACGCTTAGGCGCTCGTTTGGAAAAACAGGTGGAGATCTGGATGGCAAGAAAATCGCCATGGTCGGCGATATCAAGCGCGGAAGAACGGTGAGGTCGCTTAGCCGGCTCTTGCGCCACTTCAAAGACGTGCATATCTATTTTGTATCTCCCGAATCTCTCAAGATAGAAGATGACCTGAAAAAATACCTTATTGAGAACGGTATGAATTTCACAGAAACCACAAATTTTGAAGAGGTCATCCCCGAGGTCGATGCGATATACATGACCAGAATACAAGATGAACACGATGAGAGTGGAGAATCGAAAGCTATAGATTATTCAAAATATTACTTCACTTGCGACCATCTCAAGATACTTAAAAAAGATGCCCTGATCATGCACCCTCTGCCCAGACGCAAAGAAATAGACTTTCACGTGGACGCAGACCCTCGAGCGAAGTATTGGCGTCAGGAGAGAAACGGCATGTGGACGCGGGTGGCTCTCATCGCCAAGATCTTCGGCGCGGATAAAGATATAACGGAGCCCTATGGTGCCTAGAAGCATCAGGCACGCCAAAGTGATAGCGGGCGGAACGGTTTTCGATCCCGCAGCGGGTCTTGACTGCGTACGAAACATCTTCATAGAAGCCGGCAAAATTTCTGAAATAAGCGACGATAGACAGGCTTTGGCCGCTGCATCCGACGTTTTTGATGCTACGGGACTGCATATATTTCCAGCCTTCATCGACCTTCACGTGCATCTTCGCGAACCCGGTTTTGAATATAAAGAGGATATCGAATCGGGAAGCCGGGCAGCTTTGGCTGGAGGCTTTGGCACTATCCTTTGCATGCCCAATACAAATCCTGTCAACGACTGTGCGAAGATAACCCGCTATATAATCGATCGGGCAAAATCCGTCGGCCTGGTGAATGTTTCACCCATAGGTGCGATGACGGTGGGCCTTGAAGGTGAAAAATTGGCCGATTATGAAGGCATGCTTCGCGAAGGAATAGTGGCAATTTCCGACGACGGCAGGTGCATTCAAGATTACAATCTTGCCTTCGATGCCTTTGCCAGTGCGAAGGAGCTTGATCTTCTGGTGATTTCCCATCCCGAATTTTTTGCCAAGAGCGCCGGTGGGCATATAAATGCTGGTAGTGTTGCGAAAAAACTTGGCCTTCGGGGTATCAATCGCTCTGCCGAAAACGATGCCATTCAAAGAGATTTAGAAATTGCGGAGAGAACAGGAGCCAGGCTTCATCTGACGCATGTGAGCACGATGGAAGGCATGGAGCTTGTGAGAAAGGCCAAATCCTTGGGGCTTTGTGTTACCTGCGAGGTGACACCTCATCATTTGCTCCTCACCGAAGACGATGTCGAAAGGCTTTCAGGCAACGCGAAGATGAATCCTCCGCTTCGCACAAAGGCAGATCGGCATGCTTTGATAGCCGGTATAAACGATGGTACAGTCGATGCTATAGCCACGGATCACGCACCGCACGCCGCCGCTGAAAAACAGGGAATAGAAAAATCTGCCTTCGGAGTCATCGGCATGGAGAACGCATTTTCTGTATGTATGCGCCTCGTTGACGAGGGGCTTGTCACTCTTGAAAGACTTGTGGAACTTTTTACTTCGGGTCCGGCGAAGGTGTTAAGACGCGACATGGCAATCCTGAAAAGGGGATTTCCGGCTTCACTTTGCATTGTCGATCTTAAAAAAGAATTTCAACTTTCAGGCAAGTTTGAATCCAAATCTTCCAACTGTCCGTTCATAGGATGCCGGGTCAGGGGAGAAATATTTGCGGTAATCATCTGATTATTGTAAACGGGTTCGCTCTATGGCAGAAAAAAACTTATCCAACAAGAAAAGAGACAAAGGCGAAGGCTCTTCGCTTGTCAGGCGTGACCCGATTCATGCCTATCTTCAGGAAGTTGCGCGATATCCCATGCTAACTCCCGTGGAGGAGAGGGATCTTGCGATAAGGTTTAGAGAGTTAGGCGATATAGATGCGGCAAAAAGACTTGTTTCCACGCATCTAAGGCTTGTAGCCAAGATAGCGATGGAATATCGCAGTGCTCACCATAATATTTTGGATCTCATTCAGGAAGGGAACGTGGGCCTTTTGCACGCGGTAAAAAATTTTGATCCTGATAAGGGCGCGAGACTCTCGTCTTATGCGACTTGGTGGATCAAGTCATATATACTAAAATATATAATTGATAATTTTCGCATGATAAAAATAGGTACGACCAAGGATCAGAAAAGATTATTCTACAATTTGATGCAAGAGAGAAAAAAACTCGAATCTGAAGGATATATCGCGTCTTCAAAAGAGCTTTCCAAAAGGCTCGGGGTTGCGGAATCGGCCGTTATAGAGATGGAAAAGAGGCTTACCACGTCTGAATACGCACTCGATGCGCCGGTGGGATCTGATAAGTTGGGTCAAAGTGGATATCTTAAGGATTTTGTCGCCGCTGAAGGCGAAGCAGTGGATGAAATGATTGCAGATCGGCAAACTCAGGATATTTTGAAGGAAAAGTTTGAAAAATTCGAAAAAGAATTGAACGAAAGAGATAAAAAAATATTTCGCGAAAGGCTGTTGTCCGAATTGCCGCTTACACTTCAAGACATAGCTGAACAATACGGCATATCCAAGGAAAGGGTAAGGCAGCTCGAGGAAAATCTCATAAAACGTCTGCAAAAATATTTTGCCGATAGTGGTATAGATGCAAGCTCTTTGAGGATTTAATCCTCCATCCCAAAGTTACAAACAAAACCAGACATAATATATCTTATACGCCACAATCGCATATTTAACCATCAACAGGATTTTCCTCCGTCTGGCGGGTCTCAAAATCCGTGACTCGGGATTCGGGACTCGTAACTCGGAAAATCCGGGACATGATTCCCGATCCTAGGTTCCTTGTCCCTGGTTCTCGGTTCCCGTGTTTCCTCCGTCTGGCGAGTTCGTGCAAAAAAATGTGGCATTTTGGAGATGAATATCTTAATGAATACGGACTTTTAAACTGGAGCAAGGCAAATGGAAAAGACCTGCACTGCATCGCGTTCTGAAATAAAAAAGCCTCATCTATCCGTCGTGGGTACGAAAAACAACCAAGGCGTTTATGCCGGCCTTGAAGATACAGTTCAATTGATACTCTCGCATCAACGCTCGGACGGTTACTGGTGGTATTCCCTCGAGGCCAACGAAACCATAGGCACTGAATTTATCCTGCTTATGCACTATCTGGATATGGTCGATGAGCATATTCAGGAAGGCATAAAAAACCGAATATTAGACGTTCAAAGGGACAACGGTACTTGGTCAATATATAATGATGGCCCGCCCGAACTTTCCACGACAATCGAGTGTTATTGGGCGCTTAGAATTGCAGGTGTGCCGGCTGACGCCGAAAACATGATAAAGGCGCGTCAATACATACTAGAACACGGAGGCATAGAAAAAGCCCGTGTTTTCACAAAGATACATCTTGCCATGTTTGGAATTGTGCCTTGGAACGCCTGTCCATGCATGCCCAGCTGGTTTATACTATTCCCAAGCTGGTTTCCCTTCAATATTTACGAATTTTCCAGTTGGGCACGTGCCACGATAGTTCCGCTGCTTATCTTCATGACCCAGCGAAATACAAAAAAACCTCCTAAAGACGTAATGTTAGAAGAATTGTTTTGCAATAAACCCAAGCATAGAAAATATAAGCTCTCTACAAATAAGGGATATTTTTCTTGGGGAAATTTCTTCATTCAAATCGATAGGTTGCTTAAGGTTTGGAATAAAATGCCTTTTCATCCACTTCTTAAATATTCGATAAATAAATGCAAAAAATGGACTTGGGAACACGTAAAATCCACCGAGGATATCTATCCGGCACTTGCTTATTGTGCTTTAGCGTTTAAATCGCTTGGTTATTCAAACGATTCCCCTCAAATAAAGAAGCCCTTCGAGGCACTCAAGATGTTCCAGCAGGTTTATACGACAGACGATGTGCCTGCACTTCCTGAAGAAATTAAAGATGATGGCGTGAACCCACCTTCCAGACTTCGTGAAATCGGGGTCAATCCTTTTACCGAAGGTTCCAGCGGTCCTTGGGCACAAAATTCCAAGTCCAGCATCAAAATTCATCAGCAATGTTGCATATCCCCGGTATGGGACACACCTTGGTCGGTTATGGCGCTTTTGGAGGCGGGGATTTCGCCAGACGACCCTGCCCTGCTCAAGGCCGGTTGTTGGCTCATTTCAAAGCAGATCAAAGAGGCTTACGGCGATTGGGCCGTGAAAAATAAAAAAGGCAAGCCCGGCGGATGGTCATTCGAGTTCGAAAATGACTATTTCCCTGATGTGGACGATACGATCGAAGTGCTTGGCGTCATAGATAGGCTTGCAATTCCCGATGAAAAAAAACGTGAATGCATGCAACTTGGCATTAACTGGATGCTTTCCATGCAAAATAATGATGGAGGGTTTGGGGCATTTGATAAAAATCAGACCCAGCTTTTAGTAAATCGCATACCTTTTTCCGATCACAATGCGTGCCTAGATCCTTCAACTCCAGACATAACGGGTAGAATGATAGAGTTTTTGGCAACGCAAAACGGATACGACAGAAAACACCCTGTTATCCGCCGCGCGCTCGATTTCATCTGGAAGACACAGGAAGAATCCGGGGCATGGTTTGGGCGCTGGGGGATCAATTACATATATGGCACGTGGAACGTACTTATGGGGCTTTCGGCGATAGGTATAGACCCCTCCGCCGATGACCGCGTCGCAAAAGCCCTCAACTGGATCGAGAAGATACAACGCAAAGACGGCGGTTTTAGTGAATCGCCTATTACCTACGACACCGGGAATTTCTCAACCTACGGCGTAAGCGTTCCATCCCAGAGCGCTTGGGCGCTAATGGGGCTCGTGGCCGGCGGGAGAGCCAGCGGTAGCGCTGCACGCCGTTGTGCAGAATATCTTTTGAGTTCCAGAAATGCACAGGGTGGCTGGAACGAAAGACATCATACCGGCACCGGCTTTCAAGGTCATTTCTACATCCGCTATCACGGTTACCGTCATTTCTTTCCGCTACTCGCTTTAGGCAGGTATTTCAGGGCTATAAGCTAAAATAGTAAACAGGGATCTCTAAAAACGAAAATTCTGTCAAAGAATGCCCTCGGCGCGCTGTTTGAATTTTTCGAGCATTCTTGGGAGATGATCGTTTAAAAGCATTTCAATCACCGAAGAAGGCAGCCATATATTGAAATCAATGTCTAGATGGTAGGTGAGATCACAGAGGTTTTTATCGAGCTTTTCAATTTTCCAAAATCCGGAATTATCCTTTATAACGGAATCACCTTCCACAAAAGACCACGGCATGAGGTTCTTTTTTTTCAAGTCGAACTTGAGGGTATATTTAATTTGCTGCATGAGGTTCATATCAAAGGTCACTGTTATACTTCTGGCTGAAGATTTTATGATCTTCACTTTTTTCATCTCGGGCAGAAAATCCGGATAGGAATTAAAATTTGTAACTACATTCAGGAGTTTTGAGGCATTTGTGTTTACAGTGATGGACTTTTCGATCGATACCATGTATTTCCCTTTCAAAATATTCTTAAAGCAAGACTTTATCTGCCATATACGAACTGCGCACAAAAGGCCCACAAAACACATATTTAAATCCAAGTTTCAACCCTAACTTCTCATATTCACGGAAGGTTTCAGGATAAACATATTCAGCGACCGGCAACGCGTCCTTAGAAGGCATAAGGTACTGACCGATAGTTACTATGTCGCAACCGGCATTTTTCATCTCTGAAAGCGTAACCGAAATTTCTTCAGGGGTTTCTCCAAGCCCTGCCATTAGTCCAGATTTTATAAGACCAGAAGGCAGGGCCTTTTTAGCTATACGAAGCACCTCGAGTGACCGATGATATTGGGCCCTGCTTCTTATATATGGCGTGAGACGTTCGACAGTTTCCAGATTGTGGTTGAATATATTGGGCATCGCAGCACAGACGGTTTCAATATCCCAGACGTTGCAGTTAAAATCGGGAGTTAGAACCTCGATTGTGGTCTCGGGATTTAGTCGCCTTATCGCGCGTATGGTTTCTGCAAAATGCGATGCACCCCCATCTATTAGATCATCGCGCGTAACCGAGGTGATGACGGCATGGCTAAGGCCCATCTCGCGGATTTGCAGGGCTACACGAGCGGGTTCGTCAGCTTCTACTGGATCTGGAACTCCAGAGCTCACATTACAAAAACCGCACGATCTCGTGCAAACACGTCCCATTATCATCATGGTGGCCGTACCGCGTTTGAAACATTCCCCGATATTGGGACATCTAGCCTCCTCGCACACGGTGCAAAGTCCATATTTTCTTAGACCGGTTTTTAATGAATGAACACCCTCCCCCGAAAGCACCGATTTTTTAAGCCAAGAGGGAAGGCGTTTTGAGTCGGCCACTGACATATCGATCCTCTAGCACAGGCTTTTTACACATACAAGCATGAATGACCAAATCTTTTGACACTTTGCGCACCCAGATTTAAGATGCCGCCCCAAGGAGGTATTAGATGGCACTTGAATTAGCCGGCACCGATGTAATGGAAAATATATGGGAACAGCTCGAAAAAACTTCCGACGGCAAACACATACGCTATACCAGCATCGAAGTGGAACAGCTTTGGCGTATGGGCTTCGTCGATGCTGAAAAATACGATCTCCCCGCTTGGAAACGACTCTTCGAACCCTACAGGCAAGACGATGGAAGCTATATTTTAAATCGGGATGAATTTTTCGCGCTCGAACAATACAGGTATGTAGGCGAAATACATGTCCCCTTCGATGCCATGCGCATAAACGAAGGGAAGTACACCGACGAAGGGCTAGACGAGCTTGTAGCTGTATCAATAAAACCGTCTTGTGGGCTGGCTGCCGACAAATTTGACGAATTTTTTCAAAAAATAAAAAAAGATTACCGGCAACCAGATAATTTGATACTGATAAAATCTCCCGCAAAACAACGGATAAAGGCCCTTCTCGATACATTCCCATCGCCCCTTCGAAATCTCGAGTTCATCTTGGATGATATGATTGAAAAGCACGGTGACGATATCGAACAGTTTTTGGATAACATCGATGCCGGGGCCGTTGCGCAGGAAGCTGCCAGACAGGTGTCACGTTTTTCTTCGACACCGACATCCAAGGTGGAAGCCAAAGCCTTGCAATTTGAAAAACTCAAAGGCACAAAAAAGGGCAAAGAAAACCCAAGCGACCCGATAGATGATGATAAAGACAAGGTGATCCTCAAAAAAATCAAGCGTTCCCGCAAGGGATTTAGGGGATAATCTTTTGCGTTTTAAATTTCACGGTTGGCGCTGCAACTGCAACGTTTACGTTTATAGCCCCGTAACGGTACGCTTTATTTGGAATTTACCGATCGGCCGTCCCTCATAAGGCGGCCGGTCTTTTTATTGATTTAGTAGAGATAATGTGACAAAAGTCGCGACTTCGGTGGATACGAAATTTCTCGTTTCACTCGAAACAAAACATTCCGCGGAATTTTTCGGGTTGGTGAGGATTATCATGAATCTCAAAAAATACATAGGTGCCGATGCAATAGTCACCGAGCTTAAAAGCGAAACGAAAGACGAAATACTCTTAGAGCTTCTCGAGGCCATGTGCAATTCCGGCAGGCTAAATTTTAACAGGCTAGATGAATCTATGGCTGCGATCCTCAAGCGCGAGGGCAAGATGTCCACGGGCATTCAAGATGGCATCGCCATCCCCCATGCGCGAATCTCAGGAATCAAAGACATCATAGCGGTTCTGGGAACTAAACCTTCTGGCATCGATTTCAATTCGCTAGATGCCAAACCGGCCAGGATATTCATAATGACACTCTCTCCTGTCGAGCTTCCCGTCCCGCATGTTCAGTTTCTAGCCGAGCTAATGCAGAAGCTCAAACACAAATCCGTTCGTGATGGGATAGCTGCGGCAGCTTCTCCCAAAGAGGTCCTTGCGCTTTTGTTCGCCGAATAGGAATTTAATATGCGAAATTCTCAAAAATTTTTAAAAATCGCACCTGCGTTGTTTTTGTTAGTCATTTTTTTTGCCGTCGATGCAAATGCCTCAGACGACATCTCACCCCACAACATGGGCCAGCGGATGACGAGGCTCGTTTTGGAACTCGCGGTCATCATAATAACCGCGCGCTCGCTGGGCTATTTTTTTCAAAGAGTGCTCAAACAGCCCTCGGTTTTGGGTGAGCTCTGTGCGGGAATGATAATAGGCCCCTACGCACTTGGATCTTTCGAACTGCCTGTAATAGGCTCTCTTTTCTCCCTACCCCACGGCGCGATAGCTGTAAGCCCTGAACTCTACGGGATTGCCACCGTAGCCTCGATCATTTTGCTATTTCTAGTCGGACTTGAAACCGATCTGGCCACCTTCCTTAGATATTCGGCCGCAGGGAGCGTGGTGGGTATAGGCGGTCTGGTGGCATCGTTTGTGTTAGGCGACCTTGCAGCCGTGGTTTTTGGAATAGCGGAAAACTACATGTCGCCTTCCGCCCTCTTTCTAGGCGCGATATCTACGGCTACATCCGTAGGTATCACAGCCAGAATACTTTCTGAAAAAAGAAAACTCGATTCCCCCGAGGGGGTGACGATACTCTCAGGCGCCGTAATAGACGATGTTTTGGGCATCATAGCGATGGCCGTGATCATAGGCATATCGAAGAACTCCGGCGGTTCTGAATCCGGTGTGGATTGGAAACACATCCTCTTTATCGCCGTGAAGGCTTTTGGGTTTTGGATAGTGTGCACGGTGGGAGGGCTTTTGCTCGCTCGCAAGATCACCGGCTTTCTTAAGTGGTTTAAATCCGAGGAGACGATAGCGGCAGTATCGCTGGGGCTGGCATTGCTGCTTGCCGGCCTTTCGGAATTAGCCGGCCTTGCGATGATAATAGGTGCCTACATCACGGGGCTGTCCCTCTCCCGTACCGACGTTGTAAACGAATTACACAACAGGCTGCGTGGTATCTACCAGATCCTCGTTCCGGTATTTTTCTGCGTGATGGGAATGCTCGTTGACTTCAAGGCGATGAAAGGGGCGATCGTCTTCGGCATCGTCTATACCCTGCTTGCCATAGCGGGCAAAGTTTTAGGTTGTGGAATTCCGGCGCTGTTCCTTAAATTCAATTTTAAAGGTGCTCTCAGGATAGGCGTAGGCATGATGCCGCGCGGCGAGGTAGCGCTCATCATCGCTGGCATAGGCCTTTCCACCGGAACCATAGGGCCTGAGGTGTTCGGCGTAGCCATAATGATGACGCTGATAACGACGCTCATAGCCCCGCCTATGCTCATCAAGGCGTTTGGCGGAGGTGCCGGAACATCAAAAACGAAGGGAGGAGAACTTCAGGAATTCAAGCTCACCCTTTCGCTCCCCCATGTCGATATCGCCGAGTTCGTCACTTCGAGACTTGTAAATGCCTTCCGCAGGGAGGCATTCTTCGTCCACAGGGTGGGCACGATGGCCTTCATCTATCAGCTAAGAAAGGACGACATGCTGATGACGCTCACCCGTCGCGGCCCCAATATTACAATAGAGGCAGCTCCGAAACATGAATGCATAGCGAGGTATATAATCGCCGAGGAAATGCTCGAACTAGAGGAAGCCTTTGAGTCTCTAAAGAGCATGGGCGGCACCTCGAAGCTTTGTCAGGAGCTGATACTCGGAGGCGAGCGCTAACCCAAAGCACGCCCCAACGAAAGGATCTGCCATGTTTCAGGATTTCGACATAGTCGCATTCATCGAAAAGATACCTCTCCTGCAGACCGGAGCAAGTATCGGGCTTTTTTTTCTGTGTGCGATCACGGCCAAAATTCTAAGGAGCCTTATAAATAAACAAATTCAAAAACCTCTAAACGAACATTCGTTTGCAAGCAAATTCATCCATGAGGAATCGAAGTTCATAAAAAAGAGCATCAGTACCGCGATATGGCTTATCTTCATCGCGACGGTCATCTACATCTGGCTAACCTATGTACAGCGCTTCTTTGGCGTTGTAGAAAATTTCTACGCTCCCGTAGCGCGCTCAATAATAGTCGTGATAATTGCGTTCTTCGGTTACAAGGCATCGATCATACTCACCGATTTCATCATAGAGAGGGTTTCTCCACTTACCGAGAGAACAAGCTCCAGGGCCTCCCAGCGGGTGATCACGCTAAGGCATATTTTCAAATACGGCGCGTCGATATCGATAAGCATAATCTCCGGCCTGATGATAATAGGAAACTTCGGAATAGACCTCAAAGCGATATTGGCAACAGTTGGAATCGCCAGCGTGGCGATAGGCTTCGGTGCGCAGAGCCTCGTAAAGGACATCATCAGCGGAATATTCATCCTAAGCGAGGACCAATACGGCGTTGGCGACGTGGTGATCATCAACGGCGAAGGCGGTTTTGTCGAAAGGATGACGCTTAGAATAACCCAGCTTAGAAATACCGAAGGCACGCTCATCACGGTGCCAAACGGCTCCATCACGAACGTGAAAAACCTAACCAGCGAATGGTCGCGGGTGGATTACAAAATAGGCGTGGGATATTCCACCGACATGGACAAGGCCGGAGCTGTGCTTTTAGAGGAAGCGCGGAAGCTAAAAGCGGATATGCCGGGGGAAATAATAGAAGAGCCGGATTTTCTTGGGGTGGATGAGTTCGCCAATTCTTCTGTGATTCTTAGAATATGGATAAAGACAGCACCTCTCAAGCAGTGGGTGATAAGACGCGAATATAATCGCAGAATTCACATGCGTTTCGAAGCCGAGGGGATAGAGATCCCTTTTCCACAAACAACCTTGTGGGTCAGGCAACCATCGGAAGAAATTTTCGCAAAACTCGCAGAAAAAGTGACGTTGCCTGGTTGACTTGCCGGGCGCATTAACCTATCCACCTTCTATGGCAAACACAGGGAAAAATTTTGAAGGGCTTGTAGAGATCATGGCAAAGCTTCGAGCGCCTGATGGCTGCCCGTGGGACCGGGAACAGACCTACAAAGACCTGGCTGCTCACACGCTTGAAGAAACTCACGAGGTGCTTTCCGCAATAGACGATGAAGATTTTGTTTCCTTAGCCGAAGAACTAGGCGACCTCCTTTTGCAGATAGTCTTTTATGCGCAAATTGCCTCGGAAGAAAAACGTTTCACAATCGACGAGATAATAGACGGCATCAAGAAAAAACTCATTCATCGTCACCCGCACGTCTTCGGAGAGGCAAAGGTTTCCGGTACGGAGGAAGTCCTTAAGCGCTGGGAGGAACTCAAGAAGGCGGAAGGGAAAAAATCGGTGATTGGAGGCGTGCCAGAAGCTTTGCCGGCGTTACTTAAGGCCTTCAGGCTTGGCGAAAAGACCTCGAGAGTTGGCTTTGATTGGAACGACACCGAGGGGATACTTGCAAAAGTCGAAGAGGAAGCTCGTGAACTCCATGAAGCGAAAAAATCCGGCGACGTGAAGGCCATCGATCACGAATATGGCGATTTGCTCTTCACGCTAGCAAATCTCGGACGCTTTTTGAAAATCGATCCCGAGGGCAGTCTCAGACGTGCCACAGGCAGATTTATGAAGCGTTTTCAGCATCTAGAAAATAAAGTTGAAGCCTCAGATTTGGAGATGAAAAATCTAAGTCCCGAAAAATGGAATGAGTTATGGGAAGATGCCAAGAAAAATGAATACTAAGGAGAAATATCTAGAATGGAATGCAATAAAGACCAGATAATAAAGAAGCTATGCACCTGCACCTATTCCTCATGTTCCAAAAAAGGCAAATGCTGTGAATGCATCGCCTATCACAAAAAAAACGGTGAGGTACCCGGCTGTTTGTTTCCACCTGAAATCGAAAAGACCTACGACAGGAGTATAGCCAATTTTATTCGCGCTCATACCAAAGGCATATCTAGCTAAGATTTCCGGCGTCTCATTGCCATTCCTGCAAGCGCCCTGTATTCCTCCGGATTTATAACCCGGGTGATACCTATAAACACCGCAACTCCGACTAAAAGAAGAAATACGAGCATCCCTCCCCTTTCCCAAAGCGATACCATCTCTCCGATATTTACATATTTTTTTATCAAAACTATGCAAAGTCCCATAGCCGCCGAAGCAAGAGAGGTCCTCACTATCGACGAAAAAAGCCTTCTAAAACCTATGGGGCCAACCTTGCGTCTGAATAGATACAGCAAAACGAAAAAATTCACTGCCGACGACACAACCAAAGCTGCCGCAAGCCCCAAATGCAGCATACTCTTCATAAGGGCAAGCGCCACGATACCGTTGACTATCACTGCCAGAGCCGCCACATAAACCGGCGTCTTCGCATCACGAAGTGCGAAAAAACCCGGCACTATGTTTCTAACTCCGGAAACAAAAGGTATCTTTAAAGAAAAAATCGCCAGCGCGCCAGCAGTCGCAACGGCTGTTGTCGCACTAAATTCTCCTCTTTCGAAAAGCACGCTCACCGAAAGGCCCGACAATATAAAAAGTCCAACCGCAGCGGGAATGGCAATGAGAAAGGCAAGTCTTAAACTGAAGTTCATCGTCTCCTTGAGCGCCTCCATATCCTTCTCGGCTGCGTGTTCGGATAGGCTAGGCAGCGCCGCCGTGGCTACCGATATCGCAAAAATACCCAGCGGAAATTCAGATACGCGATCGGCATACCAAAGATAAGACACACTTCCCTCGGGCAAAAAAGAGGCAAGAAGCGTAACTATAAGGACGTTTACCTGATAGACGGCCGCTCCAAAAGCCGAGGGCACCATAAGCAACATCAAGTTTTTCAGGGCGGGATGGCGACGATTAAAACAAATTTTAGGCATCATCCCCTCTTTGATGAGGAAGGGTATCTGAAGGGCAAGCTGCATCGCTCCGCCTATCAGCACGCCTATGGCCAGCCCAACGGTGGGAATATCAAAAAAAACTTTTAAAAAAACCGCCCCTATAATTATGCCGATATTGAGAAATATGGGGGATGCAGCCGGCGCTGCAAAACGCTTGAGCGAATTTAAAACACCCATGGCCAGAGCCACAAGACTTATGAGGAATATGTATGGGAACATAAGCCTTGTCAGATATACGGTCAGCTTGAATTTGTCCGGTTCGGCGGTAAAACCCAAGGCTATCAACTTTACGAGCCAAGGAGCAAAAATGATGCCCAAAACGACCATGAGAGCGAGAAACATGGAGAGATAGGTAAAGATCACCGAAACGGCATCTTTTGCCTCTTGCCTCGATTTTTTTAAGTATTCCGTATAGACAGGCACGAAGGCGACGGTTAAGGCCCCCTCAGCTACCAATCTGCGCAGCAAATTGGGTATTCTAAAGGCCACATAGAACGTATCGGCCATGCGTGTAGCGCCAAAAGCCCATGCCAGGACGCCATCGCGCAAAAGTCCTAAAATCCTTGAAAAAAACGTGTAAAAACTGACAATCCCTACCCGTCTGGAAATATGTGCATGTATGGATTTCATATTCTCCTGTGATTTCGCCTAATTTCTTGACATAACATTTCGCGGATGTTAGCTCGACTCGTCTTTTTTTGCAATCTTCAAGGAGATCTAAATGGCTAACAGCAAACTCAAAAAGAAAATCGGCGTCGGACGGCATTTATCCTCTATAAAGCGCGCCCGTCAGACCAAAAAGCGCCGTATGCGCAACAAAGGTGCCGTATCGCGCATGAAGACAGAGGTCAAGCTCGTAAGGCTTGAACCGACTCTGGAAAATTTAAAAAAGGCCGTTCCAAGGATAGCCAAAAGTGCGAAAAAAGGCGTCATCCACAAAAAGAAGGCTTCGCGCCTTATCAGCAGACTTGCCAAGGCCGTAAACAAGGCGAAGTAGCGTTTACCGGTTTTAGGGGAAATTTGCGCCGCCCGTTCTCAAAGGGAACCGGCGGCTTTCTATTTCTGAATTATCGCGAAAAGCGCCCGTTCTATGGCGCGTTTGGGGGGAATGCGGCTGGATTTTATATTGCGATCGCATGCATGCAACTTTCTAAAAGCTGCGCAAAGCTCTCCCCCGGAAAAATTACCAGCCTGTTTCATGTAATTTTGCAGATAAAACGGATGCACGCCTAGATACTTCGCCGTCTGTGCATTATCGCCTAGCCTGCCGCCTATTTCCCTTGCCTTTGAGAGTATTCGGAAATGCCTCGCAAGCATATTAAGAGCCAATACCGGCGAGGTGCCATGCTCTAATATGTTGTTTAAAAGAAAAATAGCTCTAGAAATTTTTCTTTCCCCAACGGCATCGGTAAGTTCGAATATCGTTCTCTGATGCGTCTCCGCTATCGACTCTTCTACATCCGAAAGTTCTATGAGCTTTCTGTCCCCAACATAAAGGACAAGCCTGTCTATTGATTGAAGTATTTGCGAAAGATCCCCGCCCACCATATCGGCGAGAAAACCTGCGGCCTGCTGGGATATCTGCAATCCCCGCCTTTTTACCTCCAGATTTATCCAGGAGGGAATTTTATTTGCGTAAAGCGGCTTGCATTCTATCACAGCGCCGATTTTCGATATCTGTTGCATTAATTTACTTCGCCCATCCAGCCGGGTGCCGGAAAACAAAAGAAAGGCAGTGTCGGCCGGACGAGAAAGATAATCCACCAAAGACTCCATCAGTTCTTTTTTTAGTTTATCTGCGTCGCGAATTATCACTAGCGTTCTGACGGCCAAAAACGAAACCGTGCACAAGGCGCCCAGGACAGCTTCCACTTTGGCATCGGAGCCCACGAAAGTGTGCAGGCCAAAATCACTTTCGCCGCTTTTTCCCAAAATTTTATCTTTGATAAGACTGATGGCCGTCTTTACAAGATAATGTTCCTCTCCGGTTATGGCATAACAAGGACGCAGAGTTTCGCTTCTCAACTCACGATCAAGCGCTGTTATGTCGATCTTGGGCATAGCTTTTTCCTTGAAAATAAAATTACGCTACTATGTTAACAAGCTTTTGGGGAATGTAGATCACCTTTTGGGGAGTTTTCCCGCCAAGCTGTTCTGAAACCTTCGCATTTTGAAGTGCCAGCTCTTTTATCTTTTCATCCGGTGTACCAAAAGCAACTTCAAGTTTGTCGCGAAGTTTGCCGTTTATCTGAATTACTATGGTCATGGTGTCGCCTGATATCATTGAATCGTCATAGGCTGGCCAGTTTACCGATATTGTCATTTCCTCATGACCAAGTTTTTTCCAGAGCTCCTCGGCCAGATGCGGTGCAAACGGCGCTGTCATGAGCACAAGCCTTTCTATAGATTGCCTATCAACTCCTAATGAAGCTCTGCCGTAAAGAAAATTCACCCATTCCATTATGGATGCTATTGCCGTATTGAAATGGAAGCGTTCAATGTCGCAGGTGACTTTTTTTATCGTTTTATGCATAAAGCGTTTCATTTCATCGTTTGCATCGGCAAGTTTCAACTCGCCTGCGATAAAATCTGTAACCAGCCTCCATACGCGCACGAGAAACCGGTAGGAGCCTTCCACACCTTGATCGTTCCATTCGAGATCCTTTTCAGGGGGCGCTGCAAAAAGCGAAAAGATGCGCATGGTATCGGCACCATATTTAGCTATCATATCGTCGGGATCCACCACGTTACCCTTGGACTTGCTCATCTTGGCGCCATCTTTGTAAACCATCCCTTGGGTCATGAGGTTTTTGCAGGGTTCATCTAGATTGATATACCCGAGATCGCGAAGGAGCTTTGTGTAATATCTAAAATAGATGAGATGTCCTACTGCGTGTTCGATGCCGCCTATATACTGGTCTATGGGCAACCAGTATTCGATCATCTTGGCATCGACGGGACCTTGGTCATAATGCGGCGAGGCATAGCGCAGCATATACCACGAAGATTCCATGAAAGTATCCATGGTATCGGTTTCGCGTTTGGCCCTGCCACCGCAGCCCGGACATGTT
>Ga0351849_10004_pt1 | contig 112644 bp, 80 predicted proteins | sample TotcelHFGM3001N3_FD_206792 | JGI IMG/M metagenome (GOLD analysis project Ga0351849, IMG submission 206792) | Enriched cells from coal bed in the Powder River Basin, Montana, United States - Total cells FGM rep1 HSBNCT.FGM.300.1.N3 ... | reverse complement strand
ATGGTTACGATTTGCCGGGCCGCCGGGAGACGGTGACCAGTCCCGTGGGCAGCGTGTGGACGGCGGTCTACGATGCGGACAACCGGCCAATCGCCCAGCTTAATCCGCTGGGGCACCGCAGCACGACCGTGTACGATGCGGCCGGTCGTCCCGTGGTATCGATCGACCCGCTGGGGAACCAGTGGACGACGGAGTACGGTCCGTCGTGCGAACCGGAAGCCAGCGAGAACCCGCTGGGCGAACGCAATGAGAACGTGTACGATGCAGACGGCAGACGTGTGGCCGCAGTGAACCCGTTGGGTCAGCGGACGACGACCGTGTACGATCCGGCGGGGCGACCGGCGGCCACGGTCGATCCGCTCGGGGCGCGCGTCAGCACGATCTACGACCCCGTGGGCCGACCGGTCGTTGCCATCGACGCGCTGGGGAACCTATGGACGACGGTGTACGACGAAGCCGGACGCGCGGTGGCCCAGGTGAACCCGCTGGGCGAGCGGAGCACGACGATCTACGATGTTGCCGGCCGCGTGGTCGAGATGGTCGATCCGCTGGGTCACTGCAGCACGACGGTCTACGACGCGTTTGGCAATGCCGTGGCGCAGGTGAATCCGTTGGGTGAGCGGACCACGACCATCTACGACGAGGCGAACCGCCCGGCGGCGAGCGTGGACCCGCTGGGCAACCGGACGACGACGATCTACGACGCCGCGGGCCGGGCCGCCGCGTCGCTGGACGCGCTGGGCCGCCGGCAAACGACCGTGTACGACGCGGCCGGACGTTCCGTCGCCGCGGTGAATCCCTTGGGCCAGACCCGTACCACGACCTACGACGTCGCCGACAGGCCGGTCGCTTCGATCGATCCGCTGGGCAACGTCACGACCAACGTGTTCGACGGCGCCGATCGCCCGATCACGACGATCGATCCTCTGGGCCAGCGAAACACGATGACCTACGACGCCGCGGGACGAGCCATCGCGTCCGTCAACGCCTTGGGAGACGCAACCACGTTCGCCTACGACGCGGCCGGGCGACGGAGCGAGACAATCGACGCTCGCGGCGCGGTGGCGACGACGGTGTACGACGCCGCGGGCCGTACGCAGGCGACGGTCGACGCCCTGGGCAATCGGACAACCCTGGCCTACGACGCAGCCGGCCGGCAAGTCGCGGTGATCAACGCGCTGGGCCATGTCTCGACGACGGTCTACGACGCCGCGGGTCGCGCCGCGGCCGCCCTTGATCCCCTGGGCTTCCGCACAACGCTGGCCTACGACGCCGCAAATCGCCCGGTCGCCCAAACCGATCCGCTGGGGCACCGCACGACGAGCGTTTACGATGCCGCGGGCAGGCTGATCGCCACGGTGAATCCGCTGGGTGCGCGAACGACGTTCAGCTACGATGCGGCCGGTCGGCAACAGGCGATCCTGGATGCGAACGGGAACGCCGCCACTACGGTCTATGACGAACTCGGCCGAAACGTAGCCCAGATTAGCGCGCTTGGGCACCGTACCACGACGGTCTATGATGCGGCGGGCCGGCGGATTGGGATCCTGGACGCCAACGGCGGGCGCAACACGTACACGCACGACGCGGCGGGGCGGATTGTACAGCACCTCGATGCCTTGGGCCGCGCCACGACCTTCGCATACGATGCCGCTGGCCGGCAAACATCCATTCTGGACGCTCGCGGCATCGAGGCCACGTTCCAGTATGATGCAGCCAATCGGCTCACCAGTCGCACGTCCACCAACGATCCGCCGGTCACGTTCGGGTACGATGCCGTCGGGAACCGCACAGAAGCAATCGACGGGACGGGCCGCTCGACGTTCACGTACGACTTGCTGGGCCGCAGACTGACCGCCGTCGACCCGGCGGGGAATGCGATCACGTACACCTCTGACGCCCTCGGCCAGCGGGCGACGATGACCGCGCCGAACGGCGGCGTGTTCACCTACGCCTACGGCCCGCGCGCTCAAATCGCTCACTTAGTGAACCCGCAAGGCGACCGCACGACGTTCAGCTACGACGCAGCCGGCCAGCGGACGCTGACGGAACTAGCCAACGGCACGCGGGCCAGCTACACTTATGACGGCGCCTCACGGGTGGCACAACTCTACAATTTGAAGGCGGACGACAGCGTGATCGTCGGCTTGACCTACCAGCATGATACCGCGGGAAATCCCGTCGGGATGGTCGAATCCAGCGGCGATCGCGTCACATGGACGTACGATGCCACGGATCGCCTGACGCGCGAGCAACGCAGCGGTGCGGTTGGCTACGACACGACGTACACCTACGATCCGCTGGGCAATCGGCTCCTCAAGGATGCGTCGGGAGCGCTGACCACGTACGCATACGACTTGGCGAATCAACTGACAACCAGCCAAAACGCAACGGGGGTAACGACCTACACGTACGATTTGGCCGGCAACCTGCAAGTCGTCGAGCAGCCGACCGGGCAGCGTACGACAAACACGTGGGACGACCAAAATCGGCAAACCAGCGTTCTGCTGCCCGCTGGCGGAATCGTCACGAGTGCCTATCGCTTCGACGGACTCCGGCACGAAAAGGCGGAGCCGCAAAGCGTCACCAAGTACATTTGGGACTTCCAGAACTACCTCGCCGAGACCGACCAACAGGACGACATCCAAGCCATCTACACCAACGAGCCGCAACCGTATGGTAACCTGATCAGCCAGTACCGAAAGGGTCCGACGATCTGGGTGCCGAGCTACTGCAAGTACGATGCGTTGGGGTCGGCGCGCGTGCTGACGGATTGGAGTGGGGATGCGACGGATACGTATCTTTACGACGCTTGGGGCAATGAAGTTGCGGTTAGCGGGACGACCATCAATCCGTTACGTTGGGTAGGACGTGTCGGGTACTACTGGGATGAGGGGACAGGGACGTTCTACATTCGGGCGAGAATGTATGATCCTGTGGGAGGCAGATGGATGTCGGCAGATCCGTTGCTCTATCCAATACCCGTCCAGGGCTCCCGTTGGAACGACGGTTCTCACTTGGACCGATCGCTATTAACTGAGATTTACGTCTACGCAAACCCATTGAGATGGATCGATCCAACGGGAATGGAGACATCGGACAGTGAGTTTGTTGTAGCCTACGTTAAGTCCAAGTGCAAATTGAGTTGTGGGTGCCTTGGAGGATACTGGCTGACTCTCGGAATGCCTGGCGTCACCACGATCTTTCAAGAAGTTCGTAATTTTGCCGAGGCGGAAGCCGGCCGGTACGTTCCATCAGCGGGTTTCACGCCAGCAATCGGCCCGAAAGACCTAGATGCCGACGGTTCTCTAAACTATTACTCCCGGTTGCACAGCGCATTACGTCACTGCATCGCAGGCGGCACACTTGCGAGTAGGAGCACATGTCGTTGTTCCCGATGCGCGCTAGATGAACGTGAGATCGCTCAATGGATAAACAGGGAACAGCCGGCAGTGAATACCAGGCAAGCGATCTGGAATAATCGCGAAGGTCGGAAGTGCGCACGATGCACTGCCGCTAACGCCTCAAACGACCCGCTCCCAAGTGTCGCTTATCCCGATCCACATGCGGCCCCTCCCGGTTTTTCCAGTAAGGCCGAGATTGTCAGTTGCTGCACGAAGAGGCTCGAGAGCGGCTCTCTCGCAACCTCCTCCACGATAACAGGCACCGAGTTGAACGACATTTTCCCGATGCTTCCGCCCCAAAACACTCGAGGCTTGCCGTGACAAGTCTTCCTCTTTGGTGCGCGAGTTCGTAGGCTAGTTATGATCAAACGGATTATCATGTATTCCATTCTGTCTGTGCTTGTCGGAGCCTTGGTGCTATTATGCTTCCGCTGGGGTCGGATTACAGCCACCACGCGTCACGAGCAAGCCATCCAGGAGTTTCGTGCACAGCGGGCGACCGAGTTTGCGCGAGCGGTGGAGTCCGTTCGTTGTGGGCAATCGCGGAGTATCGCCCTTTACGACGAGATTGATACAGACTCGAAGATGACACAACTCGTCGGGCTTACCGAACTTGAAGAACTGATCCTCGAGCACTGCGATCTTACAACGGCAGGCACACGGACCATATCTCGGATTCCGAATCTGAAGAGGTTTTGTTATAGCTATTACAGCGAACTTGGCGACGATGGTCTACGCTGCCTTAGCATGAGTAGGAGTCTAGAGGCGATTGTCATCGTGGAATCGAGGGTGTCTGCCGGGGGAATGGATTGGCTTCGCAGCTTACGGCCACTACGCACGTTGGTGTTTTACCAAGGCTCGCTTCCGGGCGATTCACCCCGGTCCGCAGACTCAATGATCGAGACGCTCTCCGGATTCCAACACTTGCGATTCTTGGCGATTGGGGGCTCCTGGCTTGCAGAGAAACATCTCGATGAGCTTATGCGGAAACTTCCGCATGCAGAGATCGTGCTGCTTCGAGAAGAGCCTGCTTCCTATTCCCTCGATTTGCAGGAGCTTCGGCGGCTGAGCCGGACCATCGAATCTCGTGGGAACGGCGGGCGTCTTGGCTCAGAACCTACGCGATCGCGTAGCGAAGTGCGGGCGTCGCCCGCCTGCTTCACTTGACACAAGTTACCTGGATTGTTGGGCAACCATCTGCGCTGTGTGTGCGGAAGAAGAGAACACCGGCCAAGGAGTAATCAGGGAATGGGAGCTTGGATGTATCAACTTCCAGCGTGGGGAGAAAAAGGACAGGCAGTAAGAGCAGCGGACGGGACTCGTTTCCGTTGACAGGGAGGGGGCGGTTGAGTAGCACAGGAGCCTGGGGTCAGGTCTTGAATTTTGACTTTTGTCGTGGGTGGTGTGCTACGACGCGGCTGGACGGCACACCCTACGGTTTGACGTACTGCGAATACGACCGACAAAAGAAAATGACAGCAATCTCAGACACGCGCGGATCTTGGTCCTGCCCGCATCCGGCGACCCGGCAAGACGCGATCAGAAAAAGACATGATGCGGCCGCACGTTTGTCGTCTCGCGTGCCGCGCTGCTGATTTCGGACGGAGGTGCAGGTTGACAGGCCCGCTTTACGAGAATTCGCTCGCATGAACCGCCAGCAGAAGCACGAACGCCACATCGTTCAGTTCATCCCCCACGCGCCGTGCGCCTTGTACGACATCGGGGTCGGCTGGAAGAGCGAATGGCGGACGCTCCGCGAAGTCTGGCCGGAGATGAAGGTGTTCGGCTGCGAACCGAATCCGGCTACCCACGCGCACCTTGCGCCTGCGTTTCCGGGCCCTCTCCACCCGGTGGCCATCACGGGTTCCCCGGGTCCGCAAATCCTGCACACGTTTCCACCCGGCAGCCATCCGAACCAACTTGGGTCCTCGTCCCTGTTTGCGGTGCCGGACGCGACGGGGCCCGCCGTCCCGGTCGAGTGCCTGACCCTGGACGAATTCGACCGGCGATGCGGGCGACCAGACGGCATCCTGTTGTGGATGGATGTCGAGGGCTCGGAAGCGGATGCGCTCCGCAGCGGTCCGGAACTGCTGGCTTTCGGCCAATGCTACTTACTTTGTAGCGGCACGGCGCGAGCCGTCCGGCATTACAATCGGAAACCGGGCGGCCTGCGCCGCTCCGTTAACAAGAACGGCCCCAAATGGACCCAAAGTGAGCGGCACAGGGCTTTCGGCCGTGTTCGCTGGATCAATATCGAGGTGTGGCCCCGCCCGCCGATTGCCGGTTGGGCGAGCGCTGCGGAGACCGTGTTCGACGAAGCGGTCCGCCAGATCGCCGCCCTTGATCCCCTGGGCTTCCGCACAACGCTGGCCTACGACGCCGCAAATCGTCCGGTCGCCCAAACCGATCCGCTGGGGCACCGCACGACCAGCGTTCACGATGCCGCGGGCAGGCTGATCGCCACGGTGAATCCGCTGGGGGATCGCACGAGCTTCAGCTACGACGCGGCGAGCCTGCGCGTGGCTCGCACGGACGCCAACGGGCATTTATCCACGACCGTATACGACGCGGTTGGAACGGCCATCGCCGAGGTCAACGCCTTGGGTCACCGCACGACCGCGGTATTCGATGCGGCGGGCCGGCGGGTTGGGATCCTCGACGCCAACGGCGGGCGCAACACGTACACGCACGACGCGGCGGGGCGGATTGTACAGCACCTCGATGCCTTGGGCCGCGCCACGACCTTTGCATACGATGCCGCTGGCCGGCAAACATCCATTCTGGACGCTCGCGGCATCGAGGCCACATTCCAATACGACGCAGCCAATCGGCTCACGAGTCGCATGTCCACCAACGATCCGCCGGTCACGTTCGGGTACGATGCAATCGGTAACCGCACCGTCGCAGTCGACGGCACGAGCCGCTCGACGTTCACGTACGATTTGCTGGGCCGCCGGTTAACCGCCGTCGATCCGGCGGGAAACGCGATCACGTACACCTATGACGCCCTCGGCCAGCGGGCGACGATGACCGCGCCGAACGGCGGTGTTTTCAGCTACGCCTACGGCCCACGCGGTCAGATCGCTCACCTGGTGAACCCGCAAGGCGACCGCACCACCTTCAGCTACGACGCGGCGGGTCGGCGGACGCTGACCGAACTAGCCAACGGCACGCGGGCCAGCTACATTTACGATAGCGCCTCACGGGTGGCACAACTCTACAATTTGAAGGCGGACGACAGCGTGATCCTCGGCCTAATCTACGAGCACGATCCCAGGGGCAATCCCGTCGGAATGCTGGAATCCAGCGGTGATCGCGTCACGTGGACCTACGATGCCACGGATCGCCTGACGCGCGAGCAACGCAACGGTGCCTCCGGCTACGACACGACGTACACCTACGATCCGCTCGGCAACCGGCTTGTCAAGGAGGCGTCCGGAGCGCTGACCACGTACGCGTACGATTTGGCCAACCAGCTTACCACCAGCCAAGACGCGTCAGGCGTGACGACCTACACGTACGATCTGGCGGGCAACGTGCAAGTCCTCGAGCAGCCGACTGGGCAGCGCACGACGACCACCTGGGACGACCAGAATCGACAAGCCAGGGTTCTGATGCCCGCTGGCGGAATCGTCACGAGTGCCTATCGCTTTGACGGACTCCGGCAGGAAAAGGCTGACTCGCAAGGCGTCACCAAGTACGTTTGGGATTTTAGTAACTACCTCGCCGAAGCCGACGACCAGAACGAAATCAAGGCCGTCTACACCAACGAGCCAAGGGAGTACGGGAACCTGATCAGCCAGTATCGCAAGGGGCCGACGATTTGGGTGCCCAGCTATTACACGTACGACGCGCTGGGGTCGGCGCGGGCACTGACGGATGATGGTGGAAATGCGACTGATATGTACCTGAACGATGCATGGGGGAACGAATTGGCGGTGAGCGGTTTGACGGTGAATGCGTTCCGGTGGGTTGGGAAGGTCGGTTACTACTGGGATGACGCGACGACGACGTTTTACATTCGGGCGCGGGTTTATGAGCCGGTGGTCGGTCGGTGGATGTCGCGGGACGCGTCGTTCCTCGCATACGCTGATCCAAAGGAAAAGTGTTGTGCAGAGACGCGGGGCGGTCCCGCCTTTGGAAGGCGCCCCATCTCCCGGCCTCGACCGTACTGGAGGGAATAGTCCTGCAACTACCATCGTTGGGAGTTCGATCATGTGTTTGCAGCCCGCCCGTGGAGAGTCCGAAAGCGGAAGTGTTCGGGCGGACGAACAGCGGGTGGACGGCGGCGTGAAGCTCATCGTATTGGCTTGCCTGTGTGTGTGCCTCATGCTCATTGGCTTTGTATTGCTTGTGGAGCGTGAGGAGCATATCGACCTGCACAGTGGTCGATTACGAGTTCGCAAACGGATCGGATCGGTCGTCCTCTCAGAGCACATTCAGATCACGCGGTTTTCCGCATGTGTCGCACGGTTCGATGAAGGTTCTCGCGAGGCCGAATGGCGACAGGTCTCGGAAAGATCTCTTTCGAGTTCCATTTCACCTCACTTCCGGTATCATGGTACGCCACATGATCTTGAGGCATTCATGCGATTGTGTGACGTGTATCATCCGTCGCCGGAGGCGCTCAACAGAGCGGTGAAGCACTTTGCGGGACTGCTTCGAGCGGAGGAACCGGAGACCATTCGAGATTCTGTTGAAGATCTTGCCCGTTGCTGGGCGCGAGGCATGTCGTGGCCTCCTAGCCCGCATTTCTCATCACCCGAACGCACGCCGCTCCTTTTCGGCCAAAAGCGAGTTTTTTCGCTTTGCCGACGGACGGCGCAGCGTGGGGCGAGGCTTCGGAGGGGGGAGTTGGAGGGATTTAGTATAAACGGGGTGTCGCAAGGAGACAAGGCGACGGCCGATCTTCCCCACATTGGGCAGTCGCCGCGGAGACGAACTGCCGGACGAACTGAAGCGACGTGAGGACCGCTTGGTGAAAATCCGCGAGGCGAAAAACCGGCTTGAAGCGGAGGCTCACGAGCGGGCCGCCGAGGAACAGCGGCAACGCGACGCGGCGGAAACGGAGCGGCAAGCCGCCGGGAAGAAACGTTGTGGCAACGAGCCCGCGCCGGTCGATCCGACTCCCGCGGACAAGTCGCAAACGAACTTCACCGATCCCGAAGCGAAGATCATGAAGCGTAGCAACAAGGGCTCGATTACTGCTACAACGGGCAGGTCGTGGTGGACGGCGAGCACCAAATCATCGTGGCCGCGGAAGTGACTGCCGCCGCCAACGACAAGCAGCAAGCGGTGCCGCTGGCCCAGGCCGCCGTGGAAAACTTGGCCGCCGCAGCCATCGAACGGCCGCGGGACGATCAGGGCCGACCGCTGCCGATCCCCAACACGGCCGACAACGGGTATTACAGCGAAGAGAACGTACGCGGCGTCGCTGCGGTGGGACTCGATCCGTACTTCGCCGTGGGCCGGCAGAAGCACCACGCGGCCACCGAGACGACTGCCCCCATCGAGTCTCCAGCGACGGCAAGCATCTCCCCCGCCGTTGCGGACGAGAATCCGAAGACCGCGATGGCCAACAAGCTCCGCACACTGAAGGGGAGAACCCTCTATGCGGCGCGGAAGCACATTGTGGAACCTGTCTTCGGCCAAATCAAACAGGTCCGAGGCTTCCGCAAGTTCCTCCTCCGGGGCCTGGACCTCGTGTCCGCGGAATGGAAATTGATCTGCCTAACGCACAACCTGCTGAAGATATGCAGACATGTTTCAAGCGTCTATTGAGCTTCTGCGCTCCCGGTGCGCGCCGAGGTCACCAAGCGACTTCGGCGAACACTTCCGGGACATCCAAAAAACAAAAATCACCAAGGTTTCGGCTAATTCTTGGACACCCTAGAGCGTTTAATTTACGCCAGCACCTGCCGAAAGAACCGTCGAAGGCGTTCCGACCGCGGCCGATCGAGAACCTGCTCTGGCGGGCCCTCTTCGATCACCTTGCCGCCGTCCAGGACGACGATCCGGTCGGCCGTCCGCCGGGCGAACCCCAATTCGTGCGTCACGACGATCAGCGCCAAGCCGTCTTGCTTGAGGTCTTCGAGCACTCCCAGAACCTCGTGTTTCAATTCGGGATCCAGCGCGCTGGTGATCTCGTCGCACAACAATCCACGCGGCTCCATCGCCAGGGCGCGGGCGATCGCCACCCGCTGCTTCTGACCGCCGGACAGCTCGCGCGGATAAGCGTCCGCACGGTCGCCCAAGCCCACGCGCGTCAGCAGCTGCATGGCCCGCTGGCGAGCTTCGGCCGCCGACACGCCCAGCACGTGGACAGGCGCTTCCATGACGTTTCCGACGGCGGTCAGGTGCGGGAACAACTGAAAATCCTGAAAGATCATACCGAACAAGCGGCGGATGCGATGCACCGTGTCGCGAGGCGGGCTCTGGCGGCCGCCGGCCAGCCGATACGGGCCGACTTGGATCTCGCCGGCATCGAAATGCGTCAAGCCGTTGATGCACCGCAACAGCGTCGACTTGCCGCCGCCACTGGGGCCGATCAGGGCCATCGTCTGGCCCGGCAGGATCGTCAAATCGACGCCGTCCAACACCTGCCGATCCCCGAACCGCTTGACGACCCCGCGCACATCAACCTGCAACGGTTCGTTCATATCCCTTTCCCCCAGCGTTTCTCCAGGTATCGCGCCAGGTGCCCCAGCGGTACCGACATCACCAGATACAGCAGGGCGGTGGCCAAGCCGATTTCCAGATAGCGCATGCTCGACTTGGCCAGAATCTGGTACTGCTTCGTCAGTTCGACCAGTGCGATGACGCTGACCAGGCTGGTGTCTTTGAACAGTGCGATAAAGTCGTTGGTCATCGGCGGCAGGATGACGCGGATCGCTTGCGGCAGAATGATTCGGCGAAAGGTCAGCGGGCGGGACATGCCCAGCGACGCGGCCGCTTCCCACTGGCCGACGGGGATCGAGCCGATCCCGGCCCGGTAGATCTCCGATTCGTACGCGGCATAGTTCAACCCGAAGCCCAAAACAGCCGCCAGATAGGCCGACAGGTTCAGCCACGATTCCAAGCCGTAGCGGGCCCCGATCACGGGCAGGCCGTAGTACAGGAAGAACAGCAGCAACAACACCGGGATGCCGCGAAAGAACTCGACGTACACGGTGGCGATCGTTTGCAGCGGCCACAGGCCACTCAAACGCATCAAGGCGATCGGCAGTCCCAGCAGGACGGCCAGCAACATGCTCAACACGGCCAATTGGATCGTCACCCAGGAGCCTCGCAGCAGCAGCGGCAGATAATCCGCTACCGTCCAGCGACCTTCGGCTTGACGCAGGATCTCATCGGCTCGATCGACATCGAACAACGTCGCTTGCTTGTCGTCCCACAACCCCCACGCTTCGTAGATCTGCCGCAATCGCCCGTCGGCGGCGATGCGGTGCAGCGCGGCGTCGACCTGTTGGGCCAGCGTTTCGTCCTCTGGCCGAAAGGCGATGGCATAGTAGCCTCGCGCCAGAGGCGGCCCTACGAATTTCAGCTTGGGGTTCTGCCGAGCGTAGTACAGCGCGATGGGCAAGTCGAGCAGCACGGCATCCAGTCGGCCGTATTCCAAGTCGCTGTACGGCTCGATCTGGCTGTCGTAGATTCGCTTGCGGACTTGCTGTTCGTCCAACAGGCGTTCGGCGGCCGTGTCCTCCAGCGTGCCGACCGTGCCGCCGATCGCCCGGCATTGTTCGATCGTCTCGAAACGCGAATCGTCCGCGCGAACCACCAGTTGCAGCGTGTACACGTAATACGGATGGCTGAACCGCACCACGCGGGCCCGATCGGGTGTGATCTCGACGCCGTTCATGGCAAAGTCGAAATCCCGCCGCTGCAATCCCGGCACGAGGCTGCCGAACTGGTACTGGACGAATTCGATCCTCCGCCCCAAGTCCGCGGCCAACGCCTCGGCGATTTCCACTTCAAAGCCGATGTTGGTCTCGGGCTTGTCCGGGTCCTTGAAAATGTACGGCGCTCCGCCCTCGGCATCCGCTGCCCAACGCAGCGGCGGCAGATCGTTGCCGGGCGGTTCGGCGGCCGGCGCCGCCGTTCGTTCTGCGCAGGCCAGCAAGCCGGCGACCGCCAACAGGACGCCGGTGATGGGATGAGATTTCTTCAAACCCGGCCCTTTCTCTGACTTAGCCATGGTAACCCGAAGCGTCAGCGAGAACCGGGCCCGTTACCACATCACCTCGCTGACGCGTCGAGTTGCTTCTTCCCGTTGCTTCATGGGCGGCCGCCGGTGATCTTGCGGAGCAGTTCAAAGAAGCCCTGTTTCCGCGGATGGCCGATCTGCCAATCGACCGGGACCGACTGGTAACCGGCCTCGAACGGTTCGCCGCTCTTCCGAAAGTCGAAGTAGCCCCACGAGGCGTATTGGCCGACCGCTGCCAGGAAATTGTTCGTCGGCTGGTCGAAATCGAAATGATCGTCCTCGTTGAACAGAATCGGCACGGGCCGATAGCCGGGGACCTGACGCGTCTGGCGGACCATCGCGGCGATCCGCTGCGGATCGTTGACGCCGTTGCCGTGCAGCAGCAAAAAGTCGGACGCGCGGACCACGTTCTCCCGCGGAATCGTGCCGCCGCCATAGCTGGTGCTGACCAACAACCGGCGACCGTCGCGCGTGATGCCCTTGACCCGTTCGATCAATTCGTGAACCCGCTCGGGACGCAGGATGGCGTGATCGTAACGCACGTTGCACTCGTTGTTGACCTCGATCAACACGTTGCGATATCCTTTTGCCAAAACCCAGTTGACGGCGTTGTCCACGCCGCGGATCACGGCCGCCTCGTCCTGCAGGCGTTCGTCCTGGCCAAAGTAGTAGATCCCCAGGATGACCGCCATTCCCAGCGTGTCCGCCGTGTCGAGTACCTGTTCGAGCCGATGCATGTAGTCCGGCCGCAAGCCGCCGTCGGCGGTTAGCGCCGAGTTATGCCAGGGCTGGTCGCGCGAATAGCCTTGGGGGCTGCCGCCCTGCAGATTGATCGTAAAGGCCAGCAGGCCGTGGTCTCGCCAGGAGGGCATTGCCGCGAGGAACTCGCGGGTATTGCGTTGGGCATCCCAGCGACCGGTGTCGGGATACTCCCAACGGGTGACCGTGTCCGGATTCAGATCGTCGAAGATCCCCTGGACCATGCGGCTGTTCATCAACAGGCCTTCGAGCTTCAGGCCCTGAAACTCGCGGCCTTCGTAGGTCGGTCGCCCGTTGATCAAGAACATCTCGCCGCGAATCGCCACGTCGGTTTGACGGGCTTTTTCGGCGGCGCTGGCGTGAGTCGTCCCCACGCATCCCAACGCGACAAGCAGTACCGGGATGGCAGTCAGTCGTTTCATGGAAGCTCCCCTCGAGTGTGGATTCAACGTTTCCGGTTGATGGCAAGTTTCTGCGGGTGCGAGTCCAGGGATCGCCGAAATCTCAGGTCTTCAGGCATGACGCTACCGACCGCCGGCATCCTTCTCGAACTCGGCGTACAACCCAGCCAGCCCCGCTTCTTCGTGGTTGCCCGCGAACACCACGACCCGATATCGCATGGTGAATTCATCGCCGGCCTTCAATTCCCGGTCTTCGAGCCAGACGGGGGTCGGGGAAAAGAATCCGTAGTTGCGGTTGAACCAGGGCGCGGGCGAGTACGGATTGGCCGGGTGCTGCATAATGGCCAGGCCCTCGGTTTGCCCATGATGCGGGCCGTAGCAGGCACACCACGCCGCCGTCTTGCCGCGCGTGCCTTCTTCGCCGCGGTTCCCGTCGGCGTCGACCAGGGTGCCGCCGCCATCGACGGCCAGCGCGGGGTTCATGCGAGCGGCGAACAAGGAATGGCCGGTCTTCTGAATCAGCAGGTCCTGCAGAATGTGGAAATCAAATTGGAAATCGAGTACGCGAACGGTGGGCGACGGAGCCGTGATCGTCACGGTCCGCGTGTCCCGCAACTGAGGCTCCTGGCCGGGCTTGGCCCACTGGGCGACGTCGCTCAGCACGACCTTCGCTCCCGCGTTCTCGACAATCCGAGGTGCCGTGGCGGTGATCTGTCCCGTTTTCAATTCGTGGAACGGCTGCCAGTAATTCGATCCACTCACGCGGTCGCAGCTGAGGAACAGCGAGGTGTGGTGCGGCCAAGGCTCCGTGTTGTAGGTGGTGACCGACTGGCCGCTGAGCGGCCCGTTGACGGGGTAGAAATGCGGATACTTCAAGTCGTCGCCGAACCGGTAGGCCGTGAACTCGCGATCGCCCACCAGTACGACGACCCGGTTCTGCTCCGCGACCGCCCGCACGGCCAATGCCCCGGCGGCATCCGCTGGTTCCGCCCCCTGCGCAACCATTCCCGCCGTCCCGCAGGCAAGCCCAACGACCAAAAACAGCAACTTTCTCGCGCGTCTCATGGTGAATCCCTTTCGTTTCCGATCAAGCCTGTCGTTCTGTGAAGTAATCCGGGCAGACTCGCTTTGCCAGCCCGCCCAAGGTCGTCGCCATCGTACACGATCCAAATGCCTCGTGCCAGAACGAGCGTTATCAATGCCGAGCGTAGAAGTGGTAGTCGACGGTGGGTTGGAATATCTTGCCAGGTTCCAGGCTCAGTGACCAGCGGACGGTCGAGCTGTTGTTGACGGCGGGCGAGCCTCGATATTGGTTCCAGTCGTCCTCGCGATACGGAGCCAGCGTAATTTTGCCGTCGTCGCTGGCCTGTTCGGCGCGGCCGCCGAAGCGGAAGCCGATCTCCAACGCGATCGGCTGCGACTTGAAGCTGGTCACTTCGAGCGTCACACGCTGTCGTATTTTCGCGTAATGATGACCGTCCCAGGTCAGGGCTTGCAATTGGCGATCGACCTCCTCGGTGTTCATGCTACCGCGGACATCGATGGCCACGGTCACGGGCACGCGGACGCTGCCCTTGGGCGACGTGTAGGTCAGCAGCTCCTGGGCCAGCGGCTGGCCGCCTTGCATGATCAAAGCGGCGCCGGTGGTCCAGGGCATCGTGCCGGTATTGGTCAGCTGGATCTGTCGCCAGACTTCGTTGCTGGACAGCGTCAAGGGGGATCCGGCCGACGAACCGCTGGGCGCCGTGGCGATGTCGGACCGCTTGACCAGTACGTCCCACGTGTAGACGTCTTGGTACGGCGCCGGCGTATTGTAGATCGGGATCGCCGCGCGTTCGCCTTTTCGCAAGCGGAACTTGGGCAGATTGTAGACGAACAATTCCTGAGTCGCGGCGGCGGTCAGTTCCGGCGGCAGCGCGATGCCCGCGGGCTCGGCAGCAACGTCCGGTTGGGGAGCGCGGAATTCGCCGGCTCGCTGCGTGAACAGGGCGTTGGAAAGATCGTTGCGGAACTGGCCCGACAGCTGCGGGGCGGCTTGTTGCAAGGCGTCGCGAAGCGTCTGTTCCAGGACCAGTGGGCTGGGGATCGTACGGAAACGGAAATTGGGGACGCCGACCACGATATCGATCGGCGTATCGATCAGATCCTCGGCTTCGTTGATCAATTCAGCCTGCAGCGAGATCTCGGCCATCTTCTGCGGCCCGTCGCCCTCGGGCAACTGGATGCGATAGGTGGGAATCCAGCGCACGCCGGGTCGGAAATAGGCGATCATCAACTCGCGCCGCTGGCCCGCTTCGGCGAACCGAAAAGTCAGCCGCTTGGTGCGCTCTGTCGTGGTCACCGTACGGGCCAACGTCGTTTGCATGTCGCGAACCGTCAGGCGTTTTACGTCACCGGCCGGGATCAAGACATCGCCGTCTGTGGTGCGGAGCACGAAATGGGTGCCGCTGATCGCATGGAGGCGTGAATGGGCCAGTTCCGCCGAGGCGTTGGCCGGGATCGTCCGCATGCTGGACAGATGCCCGGCGAGCGGTTCGAACGACGGCCGGACTGCATCGGAGATCGGCACAGGCGTCTCCTGGGTCAGCACCGCCTGGATCACACCGCTCAGCGGCACCCCGTCGCGCAGATCAACGCTACACGATTTGCCCACGTTGGCTTTCAGCACCTCGATCGTTTCCAAACACGGCAGACTCTTGGCTTCGCGCTGGGTGACGTCGACCCATCCGGCGACCATGCCGATCATACGACCTTCGCGCGGCGTGGCCCAAAACGAGCCCAGCACAGCGGCGTCCGGGACGGTGGTCAGATGGATTTCACCGCGGTCGTCCGTCGTGGCGGCGCCGCGTTTGACGATCAAGCAATAGCCGTCTTTGAAGACGATCACACGTTCGGTTTGCAGCTCGAGCAGCGCGGCATTCTCCGCCGACTCGGCGGCCGTCGCCAGCGACGAAGAAAGGACAGGCAGACAGGCGACCAGGAGAAGTAGAAGAAGTGAAACCGCGGTCCCGTGCTCCCCGATGGGTGGCTTGGAAAATGGGCACGGATCGTCGAGGGGGTCGAACATGGACATCATGGACGCTCCTATTGTTGGGAGAGTGAAATCGGCGAGGATGGCATGATCGGGCATCATTCGAGAACGCAGGGCGTTCGCATCAGGCTGCCACCTGTATTGTAACGGTCGCTTTCATTCGCGTCGATTCGCGCGGTCCGCGGGCCCATCCATTCACGACCCGGTTGACTTGTTTGGTACAGCGGTCTATGCCTGACCGCACCAACTGCCAGGCTGTGGGACAAGATAACATGGATATCCTGCGACTGGTGCCATCTGCCACGGCGGGCAGCCCGGCCTACGGCGGTCGTGGAGTCTCAAGGGGCCTTGGACAATTTTGTTGCGGCAAACAAGAAAAGTGCTGGCAAGTCCTTTGCGGAAAGATTACCATGTTGTCGAATGTTGCGATTGGCTTGGCCCCATATCCCCAGCGAGGAGACAACACTGTGTTACGCTTTGCCGCTCTGGTTCTTACTGCCGTCGGTTTATGGATGACGCCAGCCGTTGCCCAAGAGCAGAACAAGCCGCCGGAGGGGTTCGTCGCGTTGTTTAACGGAACCGACTTGAGCGGTTGGTATGGCTTAGGGCATTTCGACCCTCGGAAATTGTGGGCGATGAGCGACGAGGAGCGGGCTGCCAAGCGGGAGGCCGACATGGCCGACGTTCTGGCGCACTGGACGGTCGAGAACGGCGAGTTGGTCAACGACGGTCACGGCGTGTACTTGACCACGGATCGCGAGTTCCGCGACTTCGAGTTTTGGATCGACTACAAGACCGTCGCCAAAGCGGACAGCGGGATCTACCTCAAGGCCACGCCTCAGGTCCAGATCTGGGATTTTACCGAGGCGGGTGGCAAGTGGGCCATCGGGGCGGACAAGGGGTCGGGGGGGTTATGGAACAACAGTGCGGGCGCACCGGGCAAGGACCCGCTGGTACTGGCCGACAAGCCGTTTGGCGAATGGAATCGGATGCGGATTTTGCAGCTGGGTGCGCGGACGACCGTCTATTTGAACGACAAGCTCGTGGTCGATCATGCCATTCTGGAGAATTTCTGGGATCGCAAGAGTCCGCTGTTTCCGCAGGGGCCCATCCAGTTGCAGACGCACGGCGGGGAAATCCGCTGGAGGAACGTCTTTGTGCGCGACATTCCCGCCGACGAGGCGAACCGCATTCTGGCGAAACATTCTGAAGACGGCTTTGTGTCGATCTTCAACGGCCAGGACTTGACTGGCTGGATGGGGCCGGTGGAGAATTACGAAGTTCGCGACGGGGCGATCGTGTGCAAGCCGGGCAAGGGCGGCACGATCCATACGCAAGAGGAATACGACGACTTTGTGGTGCGCGTGGAATTCAAACTGCCGCCGGGCGGTAACAACGGCTTGGCGATTCGTTATCCCGGATCGGGCGACACGGCTTACGTCGGCATGTGCGAGTTGCAGGTGCTTGATTCCGAGCATCCCAAGTATGCGAATTTGGATGATCGGCAATTTCACGGCTCGGCCTACGGCATGGCGGCCGCTCGGCGAGGCTATCTGCGCCCCACGGGCGAATGGAACTTTCAGGAAGTCATGGTCGAGGGCTCACGGATTAAGGTCGAATTGAATGGCAACGTTATTCTGGATGCAGACCTCGCACAGGTCACCGAGTTCATGGGGAACCGTCCCCATTCAGGAAAAGACCGCAGGCGAGGGCATTTTGGCTTTGCCGGGCATTCCGATCCCGTGGAGTTCCGAAACGTGCGTATCAAACAGTTGAGTGGAACGTAGCGGTTATCCCGTCGGGATGATGGGTAGGCCGTGGCGAAGAATGGGAAATTCGTACAGGAAAGACTGGACGAATTTCCAATCTATCGTAAAACAGAGTGCCGGGACCATTCTTGAAGACCTTACCGGATGTTCTGCCATGCCCAGGATTCTTGTAGCAGAAGACAGCGCGACGCAGGCCATGCAAATCCGCGGCCTGTTGGAAGAGGCCGACTACGAAGTCGATCTCGTCAGCAACGGCAAAGAAGTATTGCAGCGGCTGCAGAGTGGACCGGCCGTGGATCTGGTGTTGACCGACATGGTCATGCCGGTGATGGATGGCCTGCAGTTGGTGCGGGCGATCCGGGTGTATCATTCGGCCATCCCCGTGATCCTGATGACCAGTCAAGGGACCGATGCGATTGCCATCGAGGCGTTGGAGGACGGTGCGGCGGGTTACGTACCCAAGTCGCAGGTGAGCCTGCGTTTAGCGGACGAGATCGCTCAAGTCCTGAATGTCTCGCAGATCAACCGTAGCTATGAACGGCTGCTAGGCTGCCTGGTCCGGAATCAGTTCTCGTTTCAACTGACCAACGACGTGGCCCTGATCGATCCGCTGATCGATCTGCTGCTGCAGATGATGATGGGCATGAAGCTCTGCGATTCGACGGACAGAATCCGCGTGGGCTTGGCGATCGAGAACGCTTTGTTAAATGCCTTGTACCGGGGCAATTTGGAGATTTCCACCGCAGAGATGCCGAGTACGCGAGAACTGTTGCTGCAAGAACCGCCCTCGGCCGGCCTGGTGGAACAGCGACTGCTGCAGGCTCCGTATTGCGAGCGGAAGATCTACGTGGACGCGGTGATGTCTTCCGACGAGGCGCGTTTTTTCATCCGCGACCAGGGGCCGGGATTTGACGTGACCAAACTGCCGGGCCGCGGGGATCCGGATGTATTGGAAAGCGAAGGCGGACGTGGGTTGCTGCTGATTCAGACCTTTATGGACGAAGTGACGTTCAACGCAGTGGGCAACGAGATTACCATGCTCAAGCGGCGAGAGGCTTGATGCGAGGGCGAGAGGGTATGCCGTGATTGAAATCAAGCACCGATCTTCGGGACAAGTACTTCATCGAGTCGATGCGGACACGCTCGAGGGCGCGATCCTGTCCGGACTCAAGCTAGCGGGAGCCAACCTGGCAGGCATGAACCTGAATAAGGCCAATTTTCGCAGCACCGATCTCCGTCAAGCCGATTTGACGAATTGCAAGCTCAACGGGGCAAACTTTTACGAATGCAGTTTGGCCTTTGCCAATCTGGACGGTGTGGAATGCACCAAATCGGACTTCACCGAAGCGACCCTGGAGGGTACCCATGCCCACAACGCCGACTTTAGCGGCAGCATCTTCCGGTACTCCAGGCTTCCGAATTGCGATTTCACCGGATCGAAACTTGTCAAGTGCGACATGAGCGTCTGCGACGCGCGCGGCAATTTCTCCAATACCGACATGACCGAGGCGGATCTGCGCGGCACCAAAATGGAAGGCGCCGTCCTGCGTTACGCGGAACTGACCAAGGCCAAGCTGGACGGCGCCAATCTACTCAAAGCCGATTTGACCCACGCAAGCTATTTACCTCAACAACTCCATAGCGCACGGGCGACAGGTGTCGTTGGCCGCAGCAAGCTGGAGGTCATGAAGAAACAGCGACGCGCCTGGTGGCAGTTTTGGGGCTAGGATTGCAGGCCGCAGGAATGCCTGTAGGGAGTCGCGAATGGGGTGGGCAGCCTTTCGGCTGCCCGGACAGCCGAAAGCCGGGACTCCAACACCGGTTACGGCGACGTCCCGTTCCCGCCCCTTGCCGATCCGGATCGCTCCGATTATCATCGTTCGTTTCCCTGTTACCGCTGGAGTTTACGTCAGTGATGCGTCACGTCCTGTCCGCGATCGTACAAAATGTGCCCGGCGTTCTGGCTCATATTTCCGGAATGCTGGCCTCGCGCGGCTACAACATCGACTCGCTGGCGGTGGGCGAGACCGAGGATCCCAATCTGTCCCGGATGACGTTTGTCTTTGTCGGCGATGACCGCGTGCTGGAGCAGGTTCGGAAGCAGTTGGAGAAGATTGTCACCGTGGTTCGGGTCGAGGACATCAGCAGTCAGAACCACGTCGAACGGGACTTGATGTTGATCAAAGTCAAAGCGGCGACTGGCGGGCAGCGGAGCGAAGTTCGCGAGCTGGTGGAGATTTTCCGCGGCCGGATCGTCGATGTCGGCGAAGGCGAAGTGATGATCGAGATTTCTGGACGCGAGAACAAGGTCCAGGCGTTTATCGAGCGGATGCGTCCGTTCGGCATCAGCGAACTGGTCCGTAGCGGCCGCATCGCCATGGTCCGCAGTACGGCGTCGAAAGGCGACGAGCCGGATGACGTACGGCGGTAGGACGCAAGCCGGTCGGTCTGGGAAAAGCGACTTCGTATCAGAACCGGATCATTCAGCAACCGGTGTGAACTCGATTACTTTAAGAATAGGAGACGACAGGAGCTATGGCCGCGAAAATTCTCTACGACAAAGATGCCGATCTCTCGCTGCTCAAGGGCAAAACCATCGCCATTCTGGGATATGGTTCCCAAGGACACGCCCAGGCCCTGAATCTGCGGGACAGTGGCTGCCAGGTCGTGATCAGCGAACTGCCGGGCACCAAGAACTACGACCTGGCCGTGTCGCACGGCTTCCAGCCTTTGGACATCGAGGAAGCGACCAAACGCGGCGATCTGATCAACATCCTGTTGCCGGACGAACTGCAGGGGGACATCTATCGCAGTCTCATCCGTCCCAATCTCCAGCCGGGCAACGTGCTGATGTGCTCGCACGGTTTCAACGTCCATTATGGCCAAGTCGAGCCGCCGCCGGGCGTTGATACGCTGCTGGTAGCGCCCAAAGGCCCCGGCCATCTGGTCCGTAGCGAGTTTGAAAAAGGCGGCGGTGTGCCTTGTTTGATCGCGGTTGGCAGCGGTGCCTCGGAAGAAACGCTGGCTCTGGGCCTGGCGTATGCGAAAGGGATTGGCGGCACCCGCGGGGGCGTGATCCAGACGTCATTCGCCGAAGAGACAGAGACGGACTTGTTCGGCGAGCAAGCCGTGTTGTGCGGCGGCGTCAGCGAGTTGGTCAAGGCGGCCTTCGATACGTTGGTCGAAGCCGGCTATCAGCCGGAGATGGCGTTTTTCGAGTGTTTGCACGAGCTGAAGTTGATCGTCGACTTGTTCTACCAGGGCGGCCTCAGCTATATGCGGTACAGCGTTTCCAACACGGCGGAATACGGGGACTACTCGCGCGGCCCGCGGATCGTCAACGAACAGACGCGGACGGAAATGAAAAAAATCCTCAAGGAAATCCAGAGCGGCGAGTTTGCCCGCGAATGGATCCTGGAGAACAAGGCTGGTGCCCCGGTGTTCAAGGCGCATCGAAAACGCGAGCAAAAACTGTTGCTGGAGCAGGTCGGACGGCAACTGCGCGGTCTGATGCCCTGGATCGACGCCAAGGAAGTCTGAGTGCAACGGTCGTCACCTAGCCCGGTCTCGTCGAGACCGGATTCGCAGGTTCGGCAGCGGCGCCAGGTCGTTTGCAGCGAGAATTTGCGTCGGTGACCGTTTCGCATCGTCTTCGCCGAGGCTTACTCGGCGCATTTGGTTTGCGGTCCAAGCGCCAGGCAGGCTGTTGCGATGCTTGAATCAACGTCCCCCAAACTCACAGGCTGTCGATTTAATCGGTGACGGCACGTGGGGTAAGCTTCCAGCTTGCCGACGTTGCCCATGTTCAATTTGCTATTTTGCTTCCGTTGCCCATGTCGCAAGCTGGAAGGTTACGCCACGATTGAATCAACCGCCCGCTCAGCGGGGGCCGTGAAAAGAGTGCAAATTCCACCCTACGCAGAAAGAATGTCCACCACTTCCCTGCACGTCCAGCACGAGCGACAGTTCGAAGGCAACCGGTTCGTCTATCCGGTCATCAGCCGGCGGAGTCGTGGTCTGTCGATTGGGGTCAATCTCAATCCGGACAAACTCTGCAATTTCCACTGCATCTATTGCCAGGTGGACCGTTCCGTGGCGGGGGAAACGCGGTTTGTGGAACTAGACCGTCTGGTGGCCGAACTGGACGAGTTGCTGGCAGCCGCGGTATCCGGCACGTTGTTCGAGAGCGGCAAGTTTCGCAGCGTGCCCCTGGATTTGCGGCGTTTGAACGACATTGCTTTTTCCGGGGACGGCGAACCGACGACCCATCAGAATTTTGACGAGATCATTGCGGCCTGTGCCGAGGTCAAGCGCCGCCACGGCTTGGGCGATGTGAAAATGGTGTTAATCACCAACGCCAGCCGATTTCATCGTCCGCACGTCCAACGCGGCTTGGAAATCCTGGATTGTAATCAAGGCGAAATCTGGGCCAAACTCGACGCGGGAACCGAGGCGTATTTTCGGCTCGTGGACCGTTCGCCGATCTCGTTAAGCCGCGTGCTGGAAAACATCACCCAGGCTGCCCGGATCCGCCCGCTGGTCATTCAGTCGCTGTGGATGCAAATTCACGGCGAGCCGCCGTCCCGTGAAGAAATCCGGGCTTTTTGTCAGCGGCTGTGCGACATCACCGCCTGTGGGGGCAGGTTGAGTCTGATTCAGATTTACACCATCGCCCGACGTCCGGCGGAGAGTTTTGTCGCCCCGTTGTCGGACGAGCAAGTGGACGAAATTGCCGGGATCGTACGCGGTGAGACGGGACTGCCGGTCGATTCATACTACGGTGTCGGGGCATAAACCTTTCATGAATTTCCGTAACTTGCCCTTGGCGGCCTTTTCTCCAAACCGAATTCGGCTAAGATGTTAGGCTCGTGAGATAGCACGCCAAGATGGGGACGACCTCTGGCATCTTTGGCTTCTAGGCCACGAGCTTGATTTGATCTTCAGGTTCCAACCTGTCCCCAGCGAACATAATCCTCCCTTGCCTGTACCTGTGACTATGGACCTTGCCAAGCTTCGCAATATCGGAATTTCCGCCCACATCGACTCGGGCAAAACCACGCTCAGCGAACGGATCCTGTTCTATACCGGCCGCATCCATCGCATGGAAGAGGTGGGCGGCGGCGGTGCCGGCGCGACCATGGACCACATGGAGTTGGAGCGGGAGCGTGGGATCACGATCACCAGCGCCGCAACCAGCGTCGAATGGAAGGAGTTTGCGATCAACTTGATCGACACCCCCGGCCACGTGGATTTCACGGTCGAGGTCGAACGCAGCCTGCGCGTGCTTGACGGGGCCGTCCTGGTGTTGTGCGCCGTCGGCGGCGTGCAAAGTCAGACGATTACGGTCGATCGGCAGATGAACCGCTACCACGTGCCGCGGCTGGCGTTCATCAACAAGATGGACCGAGCCGGGGCTGATCCTTTTCGCGTGGTCCGTGACCTGAAGGAAAAACTGGGCGATGACGCGCTGCTGATGCAGATCCCGCTGGGCGCCGGAGACCAATTCCAAGGAGTCGTCGACCTGGCGACCATGCAAGCCCTGTACTTCGACGGTCCAGAGGGCGAACACATCCGCATCGAGCCCATCCCAGCCGACGTGGCCGAGTTGGCGCGAGAATGGCGCATGAAGATGCTCGAAAGCTTGGCGATGTACAGCGACGAGTTGATGGAGCGTTTGCTATCCGAGGAAGAGATCTCGGCCGAAATGATCCACACCGTCACACGCATGGTGGTTCAGCAACTGGATGTAACTCCCGTGTTTTTGGGCGCCGCGTACAAGAACAAGGGCGTTCAGCCTTTGCTGGACGCGATCACGCGCTATTTGCCCTCGCCGCTGGAACACGAGATTCACGCCAAAGCGTGGGACAACGCCGCTGTAACGGTACCGCTGGAGCCCGATCTGGAAAAGCCGTTCGTCGGCATGGCATTCAAAATCGTGGACGATCCTTACGGTCAGTTGACGTTCATGCGAGTGTATCAAGGCCGCATTGAAAAGGGCAACACGTACATCAACCAGCGGACGGGACGCAAGGAGCGTTTTAGCCGGATCGTGCGGATGCATGCGGACGAGCGCAAGGAAATGGCGGAAGCTCAAGCCGGCGACATCGTCGCGGTGATGGGTATTGACTGTGCCAGCGGCGACACGTACGCCGCCACGCCCAAGTACTGTACGCTGGAGAGCATGTTCGTGCCGGAGCCGGTGATCAAGATCGCGGTCAGTCCACAAAGCCGCAACGATGCCGACAAGTTGGGCAAGGCCCTGGCTCGCTTCCGCAAGGAAGACCCCACGTTCCGCGTTTCCACCGATCAAGAAACGAACGAAATCCTGGTCGAAGGCATGGGCGAACTGCACTTGGACGTCTACATGGAGCGGATTCGCCGCGAGTACAAAGTCAACGTGCTGGTCGGCGCGCCCAAGGTCAGTTACCGCGAAGCGCCGACGCAGCCGATTTCGTTCGACTACAAACACAGGAAGCAGACGGGGGGATCCGGCCAGTACGCGCACATCGTCGGCCGCTTCGAACCGCTGGCCGAAGACGTTCCGGAGCCGTTCGTGTTCGACGAGGAAGTCGTCGGCGGGCGCGTCCCCAAGCAATACATCCCGTCGGTGAAGAAGGGCTTTGAGGACTGTTTGCTCAAAGGACCGGTCGCCGGGTTCCCGGTGATCGGACTGAAAACGGTCCTGACGGACGGCTCGTACCACGAGGTCGACAGCAGCGATCGGGCTTTCCAAACCTGTGCCCAGGGCTGTTTTCGAGAGACCTTCATGAAGACGCGGCCGGTACTGTTGGAACCGGTCATGAAGCTCGACGTCGAGGCCCCCGACCAGTTCCAAGGGCCGGTGACCGGCGACGTCGTCAGCCGCCGGGGGATCATCATGTCAACCAGCAATCGCGACGGCTTGGCCTTGATTTCCGCCGAGGTCCCGTTGGCCGAGACCTTCGGCTATGCCACCGACTTGCGGAGCATGACGCAAGGCCAAGGGACGTTTACCATGGAACTGCTGTGCTATCGCCGCGTGCCGGCCAGCATCCAGGAAGAGATCATCAAGAAGCGGAAAGAAGATAGCTGAGACTTTCGCCCGCACGCCGCGCCATACCTCGGAAAAGGCCGCCGGCGGACCTCGGCGGCCGGGCGAGTTTCCGCCCAGCGTTCAGTCCGCGGCTTCTCGAACCAATTGGTGCCGACACCACGCGGCGTCGTCCTCGGTCAAATCGCCCGGGGGCGGTTCGTCGTAACGCAACAGCGCGGGATAAGGACCGCTGTCCCAGCAACGGCTGAACACGGCTTGCAGGTCCAACATTACATCGGGGTCGCCCGCAGCAAGCGGGATGCCGATCCGCGGCAGTCGTTCGCGCAGCGTGGCGGGATAAAATTCGCAATAACGCGGACGCCGAGAGACCACGACCACATACTGCCACTGTGACGTGTCACCGAACTGGTCGGGTTCGACGCGGAACAGACGTTTTCCGCCTCGCAGCAGGTCGATTTCCACCAGGTGCGCGTCGGCATGCCAAAGTTCATCCCGTTTGTCCAAGTAGGAATCGCGTCCGGGGCCCGGATCCTTGTTGTCGGGGCTCAGCACCTCGATCGCCGTCACAATGCGGTTGCCCGCTGCCGGCTCGATGATGTGAATGATCGGCTGCGTAATCTCCTCGGCGACGAATTCCATGACCAATGGACGGTCGGGCCGCGTCAGAACGGCCACGCCCCCCTCGCCGAACGGGGCTCGCACGATCGACACGTCCGGACGAATGGGACGGCGATGTTCGACCACATACAAGCGGTCCTGTGTCAACGCTGCATAGCGCGGCCGCAATTGCGGCTGCAACGCCTCGCTAATGTAGGTCACCAAGCGATCGTGAAAATCCGGCCAAATCTGCGGCCGTTCGATGTACGGGTCCATTCCAGGAAACGGGCATGGCATGGGTGAGCCTCCTTACCGGTTATTGTACGGCATCCGGGCCGAGCTTCCCAGCTGTTCCGCTCACGGTTCGTACAGCAACGCCCGGTCGTCGAGCGGACGGACCCAGATATTGCGAAACCGCACGGGGCTGTCGTGGTCCTGCAAGAACACGGGGCCCACGCCGATTCGCTGCTGCTGCTCCCAGATCTTGGCCAGGTACGGCGTCGTGCCGTAGCGGAATGGATGGTACGGCGAGCGTGGTGCGCCGAACTTGGCTTGATCCTGTACCAGCACGCCGTTCAAGTGGGCCGTAATCGAGCCATCCTCGACAATCTCGCCGTTTTCGTCCCGGCGCGGCGCCCGATAGCGGATGTCGTACACCTGCCACTGGCCCGGCTTTCGACAGGCGTTGACCAGCGGTTTCGAAAAGCCGTAAATCGCGCCCATGTCGTCCATCGTGAGTTCGTCCTTGCCGAACGAATTGAAGATTTGCAATTCGTAGTTGCCATGCAGGTAGACGCCGCTGTTTCCCGATCCCTGTTCGGGCAGCATGAATTCCACGTGGATCTCGGCGTCGCGAAAATGCAGTTTCGAGACCAAATGGTTTGTTCGGACTTGGCCGCGCGTCGAGACCAGCGCGGCGTCTTCGATCGGCCAATCGATCTCGTTGCCCTCCATGCTGAGGAATCGGTTCGTGCCGGCTCCGTCGAACAACACGATCGCGTCGTCCGGCGGTGGGGCGGGCAACGGATCCGGCGGGGACTGGTCGGCTGCCAACAGGGACGCTAATACGTAAAGTTGGATGAACATCGGTTGCTCCTTGAACCATCGACGGTCGAAATTTCGGTGATACGGCAAGTATGCCGCAGGATCGATCCGGCGCGAAGTGCGGAAGTCACCGGTAACTCCGGCAATCCGGTGGGTGCAGACCAGCCGGTTCCGCGTTACACTCTGGCATAGCGCGACCCACCGCCGCCCTGAAAGGAAATGGTTTTTCGAGAATGCTTCGGCCCGCGGATGGCAGAGCGAACCCACGGATCTTCAACTCACGCCTCGTCCGTGGGACCGTTCTGCCATCCGCGGGCATTGCCTTTGGCGTGTTAAAGACCATCTGGATCTCGGATGTGCTTATGGAACTCGGCCGGTTTGAGAGGACGTTTTGATGAGTGACTTGCCCGAATCGTTGGCCATCGCGGGGGCTTGGGGATACATCGGCCGGAAATTCCTGGACACTGCGCTGCGCCGCCATGTTCCCACGTTCGTCTACGATCCGGGCGTCGTGCCGGACGACATAGATCCGAACGCTCTGACGCGCATGAAGGATGAAGCCGAGTTCTATCGCTTGCCGGCCGATTTGTTTCATTTAGCGACGCACCCCGAGCACCGTCGCGTCGGGCAGCAGATCTTGTTCGAACGGGTACAGCGGGAACCGTTGTCGATCCTGAATGAAAAGCCGATGGCCAGCCCCGAGTCGCCGGAGGACTGCGCTCGGGTCGTCGCCGCGGCGCATCGCAGCGGTGCGGTGACGCTGTACGATTTCCCGGAGCTTTATGATCCGTTGACGGAACGAATCATCGAGCGACTGTGTTCGTACCGCGAGGTGACCGTCACGGACATCGCGCTGTGCCGCTCCAAAGATCGCGAAGCGCCGGACAATCCACGGAACTACAAGCGCATGGTCCCGATTCAATATCAAGAGTCGGTGCATTGCTTGGCCTTTGTGCTGTTCGTCCTCGCCCGCTTGCGCGGCAGCTTGGCCGAGGTGTTCGAGGGCGGCGTCCGCCTGCGGGCTGAATCCGAGCCCTACGAGCCGCCGAACCCGGATGTCTACCCTCACGTGGTCGACGGCCGGTGCCGCTATCGGCTTTCGCTAGGCGGCGTGCAGATCGAGGGCCTGACGGATTTCAAGGCGGGCGCGGAATTCGCCAAGCGGCGAGTCTTCCGGGGCCGCGGAGACGGCCGGCCGTTTTGCATCGAGGTGGATTACTTGGAAGGCCGCAAGCGGCTATGCATCGACGGCGTCGAGCAGACGATCGATCCGCGTGCGGATTCCTACGAATCCGTGTTGAGGACATTCGCCCGCTGGCGACGGGAGACGCCGCGCGACGATTTGATGGCGGGCATCTACCCGAATCCTGTCTTCGCACAAATCACGTATCAGTTGTCCAGTGCCCTGTGGCGAGCCAGCCGCGACCGCGCCGAGTTGAATTTCGCCGACTTGGACGACGTGCTCCAATTCGATGCGGGCTTTCGAGAGGCATTGCCGCAGTTGCCGCGATACAGGTAAGTATCCGCAAAGAAATAACTGTCGGGTTTCCAGGTGAGCGGCAAGGCGCTAGCCGCCGGTGAAGCCTAGCCACGCATTCCGCCAAAAAACCGAGGCTAGCGCCTTGCGGCTCACCGTGTCCGGGTGCCGCCGTGATCCGACTCGCCGTATCCCGGGCGAACTTCGTTGGCGCCGTACCGAATTGCCCGTACACTACATTTCTGACGGCGCGAGTTTCCCTACCTCAGCGGAGGACACGTCATGGCAAGCATTCGTCGATACCTGAGCGTTACAACGGCGCTGGTATTCATTGCCGGCAGTTCCGCCCTTGGGCAGTCGCTATATCCCTACTATGCCCCCAAGCTGCAGAACAGCAAGGACGGCCAGGTGCATGATTTCCCGCTCGGAGTGCTTTCGGCCACAGGGCGTCTGGAGCCCGGGGCGACGGCTATCGTCGTGCGGGACGTGGGGCCCGACGGCCCCGGGCAACGGGGCGGTTTGCAGGTGGGTGACGCGATCATCGCCATCCAGGGCAAGGCCATGCCGCCGTACTCGAACGAACTCGATGCCGGTTTGGCGGGCCCACAAGCCGTGTTGGCCTCGGCCTTGGATGAACGGTGCTCCCAGCCCGATCCCAAGTTGAAAACGGACGCATGGGCCACCACTACGAGATTACCTACGGAGGCGGCGGGCTGACGATCGTCAATACGCACGCGCATCTGGCTTGGGGCTTGGCGGACAAGTGCGGCGGCCGCATCGACGCGGCGGCCTGGAACCGTTCGCTGGGCGAAATCGCCAAGGCGATGACCAGCAACGGGGCCGTCGGCTATTCCTCGGGTGCCCGCGGCGACAACGACGCTCCGGCCCGCACGGGCGGGATGGCGGCGGCGTTGGTTATCAGCGGGCAACGTCCGGATCTGGCAGCTGCGATGGGACGGTGGCTGATCCTGAAGAACAACCGGATGCGGCACGCCCACACGAACTGTGCGATGGGCCTGTTCTTCGGCACGGCGGGAATCAAGCAAGCCAATCCTCGCCAGCTGCCGAGCCACTTGCAGAATTGGCTGCCGTACTTCGAGTTGTGCCGTAGCGCTCACGGCGCGGCGAGCTACTTCGGCTCGAAACGCAATTTCGGAGGCGACGAGTACCTGGGCCTTGCCCCGTTGGCCAATGCGACGATCGCGCTCATGCTGGCCTCGGCGGAAGACAAGCTGTTCCTGTTCGGCGGCAAGACGAAGGGCTGGTTGACGAAAGCGTCGCCCAGCGATCTGGCGGATGCCGCGGCGAAATCCAAGCCCCGCCCCGGTACCTCGAAATCAGACGCGACGGCTGCAGCCGGAACGGCCCCGTACCGAACATGGACAAGTGCCGACGGGCAGTATCGAGTCGTGGCGAAACTGGTCAAGCTTGAGGACAAGACGGTCCATCTGGAACGTAAGGACGATGGGGAAATCGTCGCGGTCCCCTTGGCGAAACTGAGCGCCGATGATCGGCTGGTCGTGCGGAGTCAGGCACACGATTAGTTCCTTGGAGAGGAGCATTCTGAAAGACTGGTTTCGCAAGGTCGAGCGCCAGTTGTACTACTACTTGCCGCGAGATGCTTCGGCAGACGACAAGCGGCAGCTGACGGCTGCTTCGGCGCCCAAGCGGCTCGTCTATGTTCCCGCCGTCGACAATCTGGAATTGCTGGCTCAGATTTGCTATCGCCCGACGGACACTGTTGGCCGAACGGGATCGTATTTTGTGCATTTTCGGAGTACCTGTTCCCCAACGTCCGCAGCCGCCACCGTGGCGACACAGGCGTTGCTCGACACGCTCGGTCGCCGCGGGTATGATACGGTGGATCGGGCAAATCGGGCGGAGGCTGGCAAGATGGAGACGAAAACGGTCGATCCGTACTACGAATGGCTGGGGATTCCGCCCAAGGATCAGCCGCCGAATCATTACCGCCTGCTCGGGCTGGAATTGTTCGAGGAAAACCGTAACGTGATCGACGCGGCGGCCAACCGGCAGATGAGCTTCATCAAGGAATACCAAGCCGGGGCGGATTCCGCATTGAGTCAGAAGTTGCTGAACCAACTCTCGGCCGCCAGGATCTGTTTGCTGTCGCCGGCGACAAAGACGGCTTACGATTGCGGACAAGGCCATTGTCGAGTCGCAGGCAGACCGCGCCAAGGGCGCGGCGGAGCGGGCCTTGGCCGCAGCCCGAAAATCGGAGTCCGAGGACATGGTCAAGCAGGCCACGTTGCTGTGGAGCGAACTGATGCAACCGCTGACGGACGAAGTGAAAGAAAGAGCCCGCCAGCGGCTTCGACAGAACAAGGAAACAGGGCTTTGAACGAGAACCGTGAAGACGGGATCACGACGCGTTCCTGGGGCGTTGCCCCAGGCTACGGTGGAAGCAGGCCTTCGGCCAAGGGGGTGACGCCAACATGTACAACATCAAAGAGCGTACGCGAAGGCAACCTCAACACGAACCAATATCAAGGAGATCAGCCATGCCATGTACCCGTCACGATATCCTTGCCCCGATCTTGCTGATGGCGTCATGCCTCGCCACGGCCGGCGAATTGACGGCTCAACCCAAGACGCCCGTCCCCGACGCGACGGCTCAGCAAACGGCCAAGAAGGCGGCCGGTGAGTTGTTCGCGGATCGTTTCAAGCAAGCCAAGACGACCGCCGAGAAGACGGCCTTGGCGACCGACATGATGGGCGCGGCGGGCAAGGTCCAGGCGGGTTCGGAGGATCAGTACGTCTTGCTGAAGATTGCCCGCGACGTAGCAGCCGGGACCGGCGACGCGGCAACGGCGCTGCAAGCGGTCGAGCGGCTGCTTGAACAGTTCGACGAACCGGCTGCCGAACTGATTGGCGACACGCTACTGACCGCGGCTCGCGAGGCCACCACCTCCGCCCAACACAAGGCGGTTGCCGAAGCGGCCCTGAGCCTCGCAGGGATGCTGGCGGACGCCGACCAATACGACACGGCGTTGCGTCTGTGCGAAGCCGCAAGGTCGTCGGCTCAGCGGGCCAAGTTGTATCCGCTGGCCAAGGAATTGACCGCCCAGATCGAAGAAATCAAACGTCAACAAGTCCAGTCGGAGGAGTACCGCAAGGCGTTGCGCGTCCTGGAAGACAAGCCCACGGATCCGGCGGCAAACCTGGCCGCGGGCCGGCATCTGTGTTTCGTCAAGGGGAATTGGGATCGCGGAGTCCCGATGCTGGCTCTGGGGAGCGACACGGTATTGAAGGCGGCCGCGATCAAGGATCTGCGCGGGGCCAGTTCGGCCGAGGAGCAAGTGGCCATTGGCGACGCTTGGTGGGATTTGGCGGAAACCAAGCAGGGCGAGGAGCGGGACACGCTGCGACTGCGGGCGGGAGTCTGGTATCGGCAGGCCGAGCCGAAGCTGGCCGGAGTTCTAGTCGGGCTGAAAGTCAAGCAGCGATTGGAGGAGATCTCGAAACTGGGTCGCGACATTCCGGCGGCGTCGCGCGGTCCCGCAGGCTTGCAGCCCCCACCGCTGGCGATAGCTCCGTTCGACGAGAAGGCTGCCAAGCAACATCAGGCCGCGTGGGCCAAGCATCTGAAGGTTCCCGTGTTGTGGACGAACTCCATTGGCATGCGTTTCGCGTTAATCCCGCCGGGTGAGTTTGAGATGGGATCGACCGCCGAAGAGGTGGCTCGATTGATGAAAGAAGCCGAGGCACAGAAGGCGCCGGGATGGTATCTCGAACGATTGCCTTTCGAAGCCCCCAAGCACCGCGTCAGAATCACCCGGCCGTATTATGCGGGCATCTATGAGGTGACCCAGGCGGAGTACGAGCGGGTGATGGGAACGAACCCCAGCCGCCTCAAGGGCAATCCAATCCGGCCCGTGGAACAAGTGACTTGGCACGACGCGGTGGCGTTCTGCCGTCGGCTGAGTGAAGATCCGAAGGAGAAGGCCGCCGGAGCGGTGTACCGCTTGCTGACCGAAGCCGAGTGGGAGCATGCATGCCGTGCGGGCACGACGACGCGGTACAGCTTTGGCGACGACGCAGGAATCCTTGACCAGTACGCTTGGTGGGCGAAGAATTCGCGCGGCAGCACGCAACCTGTAGGCCAGTTGCGGCCGAATGCGTTCGGATTGTTCGATATGCATGGGAACGTGTGGGAATGGTGCGCCGATTGGCACGCTGGCGACTATTACGCTAAATCTTCCCCAGACGATCCCACAGGTCCCGACTCAGGCTCGTCGCGTGTGTTGCGTGGCGGTTCCTGGGACTACGACCTTCCGGGCCACTTCCGGTGCGTGTGCCGCTACCTCCACCGCCCCGCCGACCGGAACGACAGTTATGGTTTCCGTGTCTCCAGGACTCTAACACCTTGAACCTTTACTCCTTGACTGCTTTTTCCGTCCGCTTGCCTCGGCCCGCGTTTCGATTGAATTCGGCGTCGGGCATGTCGTGCGACGCTCTTGCGCATGATTGGAGGCAAGCACTCGCATACGGTAAGATGGCAAAGACCTTGGTCGCACGAGCGAGCACGATCGACTAGGTTCGAGATGCCCAGCGGCATGGCATCCGGGTGGCCGAAAACGACTCCCGTGGCCTTCCGCCGGCCGAATCAATGAATATGTGACCGGGTGCTCACGACAAGGAGCGAAACCATGCCATTGAGCCGACATCGAAATCGCATCTTCATCCAAGCCATCCTGGTCCTGACGTGCATTGCCACGACCGGTCGCCTGACCCATTTATTTCTCGGGAACGAACTTACTCCACGAGAATCCTTGAACCGCAAGACGGGGTTTTGGACATGGCCAAACGCAAGAAACGTGAGCAGGACAGCGACTACGATGGAGCCTGGAAGGAGACGCTGCGGAGGTATTTGCGCGACCTGTTGAGGCGGTACTTCCCGCCGATCCATGCGGCGATCGACTGGAGCGTCGAACCTAAGTGGTGCGACAAGGAGCTGAGCCAGGTGGTGGGAAGAGCCAAGCGGCGCAACCAGCCGGTGGATGTGCTGGTCCGGGTGCGGTTGCTGTCGGGCTCCGAGCAGTGGATTCTGCTGCACGCGGAAATCCAAAGCTCGCCCGAGGCGGGATTCGAGCGCCGCGTGGCGCGTTATCATAGCGGGCTGTTTTCTTTCGTCTGATCGACTGGATGATGCACTTGACCGAGCCGTTGAGTCAGCGGTTCGAGCAGGAACTTCGGGAATTGGAGGAGACCTTGAATATGCCATACGTGACATCCGTAGAACGAATTGCCGAAGCGCGAGGTGGAGTCAGCCTCTTGCTGAGGCAACTTGGCAAGGTCTGCGGACGGCTGCCGGAGGACGTTGCGGATCGCATCCGCAGCTTGCCGTTTCCACAGATCGAGGCATTGGGCGAAGCCTTGCTCGGTTTCCAATCGCTGTCCGATCTGCAGAACTGGCTCGATCTGAACGAAGGTCCTGCGGAATGAAGTTCCGGCCCCGTCGGATTCCTGCCGTCTCACGCACAGACGCAAAGCTCGCGAAGCAGACGCCGTACTTGCCGAATCTTCGCGCCTTTGCGCCTTCGCGTGAAACGAACGGTCGGCCGGCTCAATGGCGGGATTGGAAGCGCAGGAATCGCTCGGGATTGCCGACCGCGCAACCCGACTTGGCCAAGCGTGTGGCGGCGCGGGCCTTCGCGGCAGCCCGGAAATCGGATTCGGACAAGTTGGTCAAGCAAGCCACGTTGTTGAGCGAACGGATGCAACTGGTGACGGAGGAAGAACGAGCCCGCCTACGGATTCGCGAGCGGGGCGTTTCGCCGCCTGCGGGTGCGGAAGGGCAAGAACGAGGGACAACCACCCGACAAATCATTGAAGTTGCCACGCATCAAGGACAAGGGAACACTAATCTCCGCTAATCACCGCTAATTGCTAATTGGGACGCATTCATTAGTGGTCCGTCTGATCGACTGCACCCGGATCGAAACGGGATGACGCATCGGCATGGATCGCGTAGAATACACCAAGCTTACGCCAACGCGTTTCTGCTCCGTGTCGGTTTGGCTGCAAGGAGTCCGCTGGTGAGCGAGTACGACAGCCCGTGGAAAGAGGCCATCGAGTGGTTTCTGCAACCGTTCCTCGAATTCTTCTTTCCGGACGTAGCCTGGGAAATCGACTGGAGCCGGCGGTATGAAAGCCTGGACAAAGAACTCCAGCAGATCGTGCGCGAAGGGGAGTTGGGGTTGCGGTTGGCCGACAAGCTGTTCAAGGTCTGGCGACTGGACGGCGAGGAGGCTTGGGTGCTGATCCACGTCGAGGTGCAGAACCAAGCCGAAGAGCAATTCGGCGAGCGAATGTACGTGTACCACTACCGCATCTTCGACCGTTTTCGCCGGCCCGTGGTCAGCTTGGCCGTGCTGGGCGACGAGCAGCGAAGCTGGCGTCCGCAGCACTTTGGGTACAGCCTGTGGGGCTGCTCGATGCGGTTGGAGTTTCCGGTCGTCAAGCTGCTGGACTACGGGGATCGGGTTGCGGAGTTGGAAGCGGAACGAAATCCGTTTGCCGCCGTGGTCCTGGCCCACTTGAAGACGGTCGAAACGCGGCACCGGCCGGCGCAGCGGCGGGATTGGAAAGTCCGTTTGGTAAAGAGCCTGTTCGACCGCGGGCTGAGCGCGGAGGAGATCCGGCAGTTGTTTCGGCTGATCGACTGGCTGATGGAATTGCCTCGCGAGTTCGAAGAAGACTTTCAAGAGCAGATTCATCGTTTTGAGGAGGAACGACAGATGCCATACGTGACCGCGATTGAACGCATGGCCCTGGAGAAAGGGCTGGAGCAAGGGATCGAGCAAGGGATCGAAAGAGGGCTCCAGCGCGGAGAGCTTCGTGGCTTGCAGCGGGGAATTGAGTTGGCGTTGGAGTTGAAGTTCGGCCCCGACGGGTTGCAGTTGTTACCGCTGGTGCGGGCGGTTTCCCGGGTCGAAGTGCTACGAACCGTCGAACAGGCCATCCGTGCCGGACGGACGTTGGACGATGTCCGCAGCCTGTTGACCTAACACTGGTGGGACGGTGCCGTCGAGGTCCGGCACCGCGCAGGCGGTTGTCAACACCTTTCGGAATACCCGTTCCCCGACGTCTGCCGCCGGCGCTGCGGCCGCTCAAGCGTTGCTCGACACGCTCGTTCGCCGCGGGTACCCCTTGCGAGCGTAGCGCGCGAAGCTCTTTTCTTGAACCACGAACGCGAAATTTGCCGCACTGTCCCGGCACGGGCCTGTTGGCGGTGACGGCTGTTATGTTGAACAGCGTGGCGATCCGGGTGATTGGGCACGGGAGATTCTGGACATCGGCTGCAATGACAATCTGCGGATTAACGAGCAGTACTTGACCGCCGGGGCGGGCGTTCAGCCGGGGATGGTTTCCCCTGGCCACCGCATGCGTCCAAGTGTAGAATTTTTTGGAGGAGGTTTTTCGTGCAACGGCTTTACTTGGATACAACCGTACCCAGTGCTTATATCGACGCCAGGGCGCCAGATCGACAGCGGCTCACCGAGGAGTTTTGGCTCGAGCGACTGCCGAGCTATGAGCCGCTGATTTCGGCACTGGTGATCGCCGAGATTCGGGACACGCCGGACACTGATAAGCGCCGCCGCTTGGAGTCTTTAGTTCAATCATTTGCCGTGGTGCCAGTCACGGCGGAAGCCGAGGATCTGGCGGATGAATACGTGGATCGCGGCGTGGTGCGGGCAAAATTCCGAGATGACGCCTTGCACGTGGCCCTTGCGGTGACTGGGCAGATTTCTTTGTTGGCGAGTTGGAACTTTAAGCACTTGGTCAGACTACAGGTGCGACGGCAGATCAACCTGATCAATGCGATTCTGGGCTTCGGACAAATCGACATCGTAAGCCCCGCGGAGCTATAAGCCATGCCGAATCCTCGATCGTTAACCGAGTCCGAAATCCAATCCTTGTGGGCCGAAGTCCGCGCGGAATTTCCCGGCGATGAAATGATGCAAGAGGTGCATTTCGTACGGGCACTGCATGCGATTCAGCTCCGGGATTTCACCCGCGAGGAACGAATTGCATATCTCAACCGATTCGTGCCTCAGACCGCATCCCAATCGGCATGACGTCGCCGTGGTCGTATCATGTTGTCAGCACCTCGTCGCGCACGATGTGCAGGCCGATCATTCGCGGTCTCTCGTGGTCCTCGAAGTGGCACTTGACGGCCTCGCGCACGTTGGCTCACAACCGGAATTCCGCCCAAGGATCACCCGCCGAATCATTACCGCCTGCTCGGGCTGGAATTGTTCGAGGAGAACCGCAACGTGATCGACGCTGACGGAGGAAGTGAAAGAACGAGCCCGTCAGCGGCTTCGCGAGCGAGGCCTTTCGCCGCGCGTGGGTACGGAAGGGGAAGGACAGAAACATTGATGACAAAAAGATATTCCGTGGGAACGTGGGATGCGTGCCATCTTTTTGTCATCCATCTTTTTGTCATCCATTCTCTGTCATCGATTGGCGGAAGTGGAGAAGTTGGGGCGGGAGATTCCGACGGCGCCGAGCGAGCACATGGCATCCAGCGAACCCACGGCGCCGAGCAAACCCGTGAAGCCGCGCGGCACCGATCCGCGTTCGCAGTTGCTTGCGGGGGCGGTTCTGCTGATGACGTTCGAACCCGACACGTTCACGTCCCAAGACGGCAAGTTGCGTGTCGCTGACTTGGCTCGCTAGAGTGCTCCACACGGGCCGATGTCGGTTTCGTCCGGGAGCAGGACCACGGCCTTCAGCGACGTGCCACATGCGCAGGGCCACGCCAGTTCCCCGGCCTGCGGATTCACGGACTCTCGGCCAACTGATGGACGAGTTCTCCGTACCACTGGGCGCGGCGCGTGCGGAGTGCATCGGCGTACTGCTCGATCCGCGTGCGAAGCGGCGCGGGCAGATCTTGGGCTGCCAGCAATTGATCGCAAATCGCGATGGCTTCGTAGAAGTTGCCGGCCTGAGCCCAGCAGCTTGCCGCGCTGAAGTAGTGTACGAACGACTTCTGCCGCAACTGCTTCTGGACGCAGGTTTCGCCCAACTGCTCTTCCATCGCGGCAGCGTCTGCGAACTTGTCGGCCGCTGCTTCCGGCTCCTTCCGCTGGCGCAGGAGCCGCGCTTCCAGGATCAATCGCGACTTCCGAGCCTCATCCTCCAGAAACGCTTCGCCTAAACCGAATTCGGAGATGCCTCGAACCGACTCGCTCATGCGTGTGATTCCTCGTACTGGTGAAAGGAAAAGATGACTCGGCGTGCGGTGAAATCAACGACCACCACGTAGCCGTCGACGCCAAACGGATTGTCCAGCAATTGCTCCGCCTTGATGCGGTGCCGCGTCTCTAAGTCTCCTGTTAGAGTCCCGCTCACTTCCAGACCGAATTGGCGCCGCCCGTCGGACACCCAGTAATCGAAGCGGTCTCCGTCTTCGGTGACGGCGCGAACCTGCAGTCGTGCGTACACGTGTACTACGACGCAGGCAATCGCACAGGCAGCCCACTCTGTGACGTCTCGCCGCGGGATCGCCAACGGCTGTGCAGGCACGCTGGCGGCGGACTAGCACACCTCCAGCCGACGGTTGCTCGGGCCTGCGGAGCCGATGCCGCGGAACTCGATCAGGAGTTCCGCCTCCGTCACACCGTCCTGTCCGCCTAAACGGACAACGGCAAAGGGAACGAACAAGTCAGCGCCAAGCGGATGAACGCTGGCAAGGTCAGCCAAATCAAATCGGTCTCGCTCTGACACTTCAGCCATTTACCCAGCGACCATTCCAGCGACTTGCAGTACACCTTCAATGTTAGCGTCCTCGGCGAGTCTGGTTGCCGCCGCACGGCCGCTCCGTTCACTTGATTATGGGCTAATAGGGCGCCGTTGACAATTGCGGTTCCCGTTCCTCGTCGTTGATGCGTACGTTCGTCTAGCACTTTCGGTAACCCCGTTCTCAACGTTCGCAGCCGGCGCCGCGGCGGCGAAAGTGTTGCTCGACACGCACGTTCGCGGCCGGTATGATATGCTGGATCGGACAAACCGAGCGGAGGCTGGCCAGATGCAAACGAAAACCATCAATCCGTACGACGAATGGCTGAGACCCCCCATGTCATTCAGCGGACACCGAGCCCGATTTCTCGCGCAAGTGTTTCTGATGCTGACCTACCTCGCCGCGGCCGGCGAATTGATGGCGCAGGAACGATCGCTGGTTCCGGACGACACGGCGGAGCGGACGGCCAAGCGGATGGCGGGCGAGATTTACGGGGGTCGCTTTGCGCTGGCCAAGACGGCGGCCGACAAGACGGCCCTGGCCGCGGAGATGATTGAGGCCGCGCTGAAGGTCCAGAACGGGTCTGCGGATCAGTTCGTGCTGTTGCGGATCGCGCGGGACGTTGCGCTTGGCGCGGGCGATGCGCCGACGGCCCTGGCGGCGGTCAAAGAACTCGTCCAGCGGTTTGAGGTAGCGGCGGCAACTTTGACGGCGGAAACGTTTCTGGCCGCGGCCCAACAAGCTACGATGTCGGGGCAGCGCAAAGCGGTAGCGGAAGCGGCCCCGAGCGTGCTTGCGCAGCTGTCGCAAGCGGACGAACACGAATTGGCCATCCGCGTGTGCGAAGCGGCACGCGAGGCCGCTCAGAAGGCCCGGGAATTCAAGCTCGCCGCAGACCTGTCGGGACGGTTGCCGGAACTGAGACGCATGCAGAAGGAATTCCAAACGTACCGCGAGGCGCTGGCCGTCATGGAGGACGATCCCGCCCAGCCGGGCGCCAACCTCACGGCGGGCCGGTATCTGTGCTTGGTCAAAGGTGATTGGCAGCGGGGCGTACCGATGCTGGCTTTGGGCAGCGACGCGGACTTGCGGTCCGTGGCGTTGCTGGAACTGCGCGGCGCCGCTTCGGCCGACGCGCAGACCGTGATCGGCGACGCGTGGTGGGACGCGGCCGAAACCAGGCCGGGCGACGAGCGGGACCTGCTGCGGCTGCGCGCCGGATCTTGGTATCGCCAAGCGGCTCCGTCGGTCGCCGGGGGACTGGCCGGGATGAAGATCAAGCAGCGATTGGACGCGATTTCGAAGCTGGGCCGCGAGATCCCGGCGGCATCGAGCCCGCCCGCAACCCTGCAGAAGTCCCCGCCGCTGGCGATTGCCCCGTTCGACGAGAAAGCCGCAACACAATATCAGGCCGCTTGGGCCAAGCACTTGAACGTTCCCGTGCTGTGGACGAACACAATCGGCATGCGGTTCGTGCTGATTCCGCCGGGCGAGTTCGACATGGAGGCGACGGAGAAGGAGACGGTTCGATTATTGGACGAGGCCAAAGCCAGGGTGCAGAAGTCGCCTGGAGGGGATCTCGAACGATTGCCTTCCGAAGCCCCCAAGCACCGTGTCAGGATTACGCGGCCGTATTATGCGGGCATCTGGGAGGTAACCCAGGCGGAGTACGAGCGGGTGATGGGCACGAACCCGAGCCGCTTGAAGGGCAACCCAAGCCGGCCGGTGGAACACGTAAGTTGGTCCGAGGCGGTGGATTTCTGCCGCCGCTTGGGCGAACTGGCCGAGGAGAAGAAGGCCGGGGCCGTGTACCGCTTGCTCACCGAAGCCGAGTGGGAGTATGCGTGCCGTGCCGGCACGACGACGCAGTACAGATCCGGCGACGACGAGGGAATTCTTGGCCAGTACGCTTGGTGGGCAAATAATTCGGCCGGCAGGACGCAGCCGGTGGGACAGTTGCGGCCCAACGCGTTTGGGTTGTTCGATATGTGGGGGAACGTATGGGAATGGTGTGCCGACTGGCACGCGGACGACCGCTACGCGAACTCTTCCCCAGAAGATCCCACGGGTCCCGATTCAGGCTCGTCGCGGGTGTTGTGTGGCGGTTCGTGGCGCACCACGCTGCGGGACTATTCCGCGCCGCGTATCATTACTTCGGCCCCGCCCGAAGAACGGTCCAGCGCCTGGGGGTTCCGCGTTGCCAAGATGACTGGTGGTACTTGACAGCTTCCCCGCGAGACTCAGCTCAACCCCGTCGCGGTTCCGTCGGCGGCAACTTTGATGCGGGCCGCCGCAGGAACTTTGGGCAGTCCCGGCATGGTCATGATGTCGCCGCAGATCACGACCACGAAGCCGGCCCCGGCGCTGATCCGCAGTTCGCTGACCGTCATCGTGAAATCGCGGGGGCGGCCCAGCAGTCGGGGGTCGTCGGACAGCGATTTGGGCGTCTTGGCGATGCAAATCGGCAACTCGCCGTAACCGGATTCCTGGAGCAGCTTCAAATCTTCCTTTGCCCGCCGCTCGTAATCCACATCCTTGGCTCCATACAGATCGCGGGCGACTTTGGCGATCTTGTCCACCAGCGGCATCTCCAGCGGGTACGCGAACCGCAGTTTTCGGCCCCGGTTCTTCTCGATGCACCGGAGCACGGCGTGCGCCAAGTCGAGTGCGCCCGCGCCACCGTCTGCAAAATGCGAAGCGACGACCGCCTCGACGCCCAGCGTGCGACAGAACTCGATGATCTCGTTCAAGTCGGCGTCGCTGTCGTCGGCGAAACGGTTCAGCGCGACGACCGGTTCCAAATTGAATAGGCGGACGTTTTCGATGTGCTTGGCCAGGTTGCCCAGTCCGCCGTCGTCCGTGAAACCGCCGTGATAATGAACTGACTTGGCCGTTGCCACGATGATCACTGCATTCGGTTCCAGGCCCGCCGTGCGGCACTTGATGTCGAAGAACTTCTCGGCGCCCAAGTCAGATCCGAAGCCGGCCTCGGTGATGACGATTTCCGACAGTTTCAGAGCCATTCGAGTGGCGATTGCGGTATTCGTGCCCTGGGCGATATTGGCAAACGGGCCGCCGTGGACAAAGGCGGGCGTCCCCTCCATCGTCTGGACCAGATTCGGATTGATGGCGTCGCGGAGCAGGACCTGCATCGCGCCTTCGGCTTGGATGTCGCGGGCGAACACCGGTTTGCCGCGGTAGGTAAAAGCGACCACCATGTTGGCCAATCGCCGGCCCAAGTCGGCAAAGTCGCCGGCCAGGCACAGGATCGCCATGACTTCGGACGCCGGTGTGATGTTGAACCCGTCCTGCCGCGGAATGCCGTGCTTGACGCCGCCCAGGCCGACGAAGATCTCGCGCAAGGCCCGGTCGTTCAGGTCGATCACCCGGCGGAGCACGATGCGGCGGGGATCGATCCCCAATTCGTTGCCGTGTTGCAAGTGGTTGTCTACCATCGCGGCCAGCAGGTTGTTGGCTTTGCTGACCGAATACATGTCGCCCACAAAGTGGAGGTTGATGTCCTCGGCCGGCACCACCTGGGCCCGCCCCGCGCCCGTGCCACCCCCCTTGATACCGAAGTAGGGCCCCAGCGATGGCTCGCGCAGACAGATCGTCGACCGCTTGCCGATCTGCCGCAGCGCGTCTCCCAAGCCGATCGTGGTCGTCGTCTTGCCTTCGCCGGTCGGCGTCGGACTCATGGCGGTGACCAACACCAAATCGCCGTCCGAATCACCTGCGCGTCGCTGCAGTTCGTCGAAGGGGATCTTCGCGATGTAGTGCCCGTGCAGGAGGATGACGTCGGGATCGAGGCCCAATTCAGAGGCGACTTCGTGAACCCGCCGCGGCGGAATGCGATTGTTGATCGCTGTGGAATCGGACATGGGAAAGCTCCAGGGGGCAGAGGGCAGTTGTCAGGGGTCAGGTGTCAGGTGTCAGGTGTCAGGTGTCAGGGGTCAGTTGTCTGGCTAGGCTCGTTCGACGGGGAACGCGACGACTTGAGCAATGTCCGCCGCACCGGCGGCGAGCATCACGAGGCGATCAAAACCGAGGGCGACACCGGTGCAGGGCGGCAAGCCGCGGTCCATCGCCGCCAGCAAGCGGCTGTCTTCCGGCACGCGGTACTTGCCGTCGGCCGCGCGGTGGCGGTTGGCGGTCGCGTTCCGCTGGCGCAACACGTCGGCATCGATCAGCTCGTGGTAACCGTTGGCCAGTTCGACGCCGCGGATGAACAACTCGAAACGTTCCGCCACGGGCGGATCTTCGTCCCGCACTCGCGCCAAGGCTGCTTGGCTGGCCGGATAGTCGTACAGGATCGCAGGACGGTCTCGGCCGAGGTTCGGCTGAACGCATTCGGTCAACAGCAAGTCCAGCCAGGCGTCGCGGTCGTTGTCCAGTCCCGCGGGTGCGGCCACGCCGCGCTGTCGCGCTGTTTCCTCCAAGCGACGGATCGGCGTCAGCAGCGGATCGAGACCGACGCAGGCTTGGAACGCTTGACGGTAGCTGAACTGCTCCGCCGCCCCCCAACCAAGTACGTGTTCGGCCAAATCCGAAAGCAACTGCATTCCCTCTTGCATCCCATCGCCCACGCGATACCACTCGACCATCGTAAACTCCGGATTGTGCCACGCGCCGCGTTCACCACCGCGGAACACGCGAGCCACCTGATAGATGGCTGTGGCACCGGCCGCCAACAGCCGCTTCATACCGAATTCCGGCGACGTCTGCAGCCAAAGGGTACGGCCGATCGACGGCTCGCGCGGGTCGTCGAACAGCATCACCGCCAGCGGATCGAGGTGCCGGTCGACCACCGTGTCGGCAGACAATACCGGCGTCTCGACTTCCAGAAAGCCCCTGCCATCGAAGAACTCGCGCACGCGCCGCAACAGCCGAGCGCGAAGCACCAAGTTGGCCGGCGACGCCGTAGGTAGGAAGTCGGCCGGCGCAGCGTTGTCTGCGTGCATCGTCGTCACCGCGTCAGGTGCTGACGCGTTCGACGTAGTCGCCGGTCCGCGTGTCGACCTTGATCACATTTCCGATGTTGATGAACGACGGACAATTGATCTCCGCGCCCGTCTCCACCTTGACCGGCTTCGTCACGTTGGTCGCTGTGTCGCCCTTGACGCCCGGCTCGCAGTACTCCACCTTCAGCATGACATGGTTCGGCGGTGACATCGTGATCGGACTGCCGTTGTATAACACCATCGAGCAGGCCATGCCTTCCTTGAGGTACTTCCAGGCATCATCCACCTGCTCGGCAGACAATTCGTATTGCTCGTAGCTCTTGTTGTCCATGAACACGAACGTGTCGCCCTGCCGGTACAGGTACTGGACCTCGATCTCCTCTACATCGGCAGACTCCAAGGAATCGCCCCCCTTGTAGGTACGTTCCAGTGTCGTGCCGCGGATCAAGTTCCGCATCCGGCACTTGTACATCGCGTTGCCTTTGCCTGGTTTGACAAAGTTCATTTCGATCATCAGATAAGGTTCCCCGTCGATCTGAACCTTCAGCCCCTTGCGGAAATCGCTGGTCTTGTAAACGCCCACTGGTCTAGTCCCCACTTCGATTCTGTAATTGAAACCGTTACGATGCTGCTACAAACAGACGATGTTGCCACAAAAACGATGACTATTTTAACGTCTTCCTCCGATCCTGTCCGCGCCGGTAGGGCGCCGCTGGCTGCGTGGCGACAAGCCTTGCAGACGTCCGTGCGCGATCCAGGCGAGCTTTGTCAGCGGCTGCAACTGCCGGCCGAGTTCGAATCTGCCGCAATTCGAGCCAGCCGCGATTTCCCCGTTTTTGCTCCTCTTTCCTATATCGCCCGCATGGAACGGGGCAACCCACGCGATCCGCTGCTGCGTCAAGTGCTGCCGTTGGACGACGAACTACTTGCAGCGCAAGGCTTTACGTCGGATCCCGTGGGCGATTTGGCCGCTCGGCGAGCCGCCGGCCTGCTGCACAAGTACCACGGACGGGCGTTGATGATAACGACGGGCGTTTGTGCCGTCCATTGCCGATACTGCTTTCGACGACAATATCCGTACGAAGACAGCCCTGGGATGCCCGTTCGCTGGGCGGCAGCCGTGGAGGAAATCCGGCAGGATTCGTCCCTGGAAGAGGTGATCCTTAGCGGCGGCGACCCCTTGACGATCGGGGACTCGCCTTTGGCCAACCTGGCCGAACTGCTAGCAAGCATCCCTCATCTTCGGAGGCTGCGAATCCATACACGGCTGCCGATTGTCATTCCCGAGCGGGTCACCGAGGAACTGGTCCGGTGGCTTCGCGCCACGCGGTTGACGCCGGTCATGGTCGTGCATGCGAATCATCCTCGCGAACTGGACGGCGCGGTGCAAACCGCGCTCGGCCGGTTGGCGGATGCAGGCATCCCGTTGCTGAACCAGGCCGTGCTGCTACGGGGCGTCAACGATCGTGCGGACGTGCTGGCCGATTTGTCACAGCGGCTGTTGGACTGCCGCGTCTTGCCGTATTATTTACACCAACTGGATCGTGTGGCGGGCGCGGCTCATTTCGAAACACCTGTCGAGGTGGGTCGGCAACTGATCGCCGAGCTGACCACCCGCTTGCCCGGCTACGCCGTTCCCCGATATGTCCGCGAAGTGCCGGGGGCGGCGGCAAAGGTGCGAATCATGTGAGCGCGTGCTCGTGACGTGGGTTTTCAACTTGATGCCTCTACGGGAGGGAGAAACGATGATGCTTCGCAAGTACCGTATCGCGGTGATTGGACACACCGGCCGCGGTAATTACGGCCACGGCATCGACACGGTGTGGTTCGATATCCCGGGCTGCGAAATCGTGGGTGTGGCCGACGCCGATGAGCGGGGGTTGGCTGCGGCGGTCCAGCGGCTGAAGGCCCCCAAGGGCTATGCGGACTATCGCCAACTGTTGGACGAGACGAAGCCCGATATCGTGGCGATCGGTCCGCGGTGGCTGGATCAGCATCGCGACATGGTGGTGGCCGCCGCCGAGCGGGGGCTCCACGTTTACATGGAAAAGCCGTTCTGCCGGACGCCCCAGGAAGCGGACGAGATCGTTGCGGCGTGCGAGCAGCACAACGTCAAACTGGCGATCGCCCACCAGACTCGCTACAGTCCTCGCCTGCAGAGGGTGCGGCAGTTGATCGAGGACGGCGCGATCGGCAGCGTGCTGGAGCTGCGCGGCCGCGGCAAAGAGGACTCGCGCGGCGGCGGCGAGGATCTGTGGGTGCTGGGCAGCCACGTGATGAACCTGATCCATTATTTGGGCGGCCAGCCGCTGTGGTGCTGCGGCAGCGTACTGCAGGAAGGCCAGCCGGTGACGAAAGAGCACGTCCGTGCGGGCAACGAAGGCATCGGGGCCTTGGCGGGCGACACGATCCACGCCATGTACCAGTTGGACAACGGCGCGGCGGCCTATTTCGGCAGCCGCCGCAATGCGACCGGCAATCGCTTTGGTCTACAGGTCTTGGGTTCCGAGGGTGTGATCGAAATCCTGACCGGCCACCTGCCGCCGGTGCATATTCTCCAGGACGCCGCGTGGTCGCCCGGCCGTAGCGGCAAGTCGTGGGTTCCGGTCAGCTCGGCCGGCATCGGCCAGCCGGAACCGCTGCGTGACGGCGGACTGCACGGCGGCAACGTCCTGGCCTGCCTGGACCTGATGTCGGCGATCGAAGAAGACCGCCTGCCCGAGTGCAACGTGTACGAAGCCCGCATGACCATCGAGATGATCTCGGCCGTCTTCGAATCGCACCGCCTGGGCGGCCCGGCCAAGTTCCCGCTGCAGCACCGCGGCAACCCGCTGGAGTTGCTGTAAGCGATGTCCGAGAAAAGAGTGGCAACCGTGGCGTGTTCCGTCTGAAGTGCTAGAGGTTGTGCCGTGCAAGACCGGTTGTTAGCTTATTCGAGAAGAGCGTTTCGGCGGTTGTTTCCCTAGAATCCAAGGACTACGTATGGCCCCAAGAACGACGGCCTTGTTGTTGATCGGCTACCAGAACGACTATTTCTCGCCGCAGGGCGTGTTGCGTGAGGCGATCGAAGAGCCGTCCCTGGTGAGCGGCACGCTCCGGAACACGATGGAACTGATCGAGCGGCTGGGGCCGACTGCCGTGCTGATGATCACGACGCCGATCGTGTTTACCCCTGATTACAGCGAACTGCAACACCCCGTGGGGATCCTCAAGGTGATCAAGGATGCAGGTGCCTTTCGCGCCGGCAGTTTCGGCGCGGCGACAATCCCGGAACTGACGCAATTTGGAGATCGGCTGGTCGAGGTGCCGGGCAAGCGGGGCCTGAATGCCTTCTCCAACACCCAGCTGGATGAGATCCTACAGGCCCACGGGGTGCGCGACGTGGCGATCGGCGGCGTGGTGGCTTCGCTGTGCATCGATTCGACCGGCCGTGCCGCTTATGAACGAGGCTATGGCGTGACCATCATCGCGAACTGTATCGCGGGACGGACGCGGGTCGAACAGGAGTTTTACTTGTCCGAGATCTACCCCATGTACGCCCGAGTCCTGACGAGCCATCAGTGGCTTGCAGACTTGGGGTGTTAGAGAAACCGCGTAGCATCTGACGTTCCTCCGTTTCAAGAGCGATCCATGTCCGACGAAATCGTTGTTCAAGCTCAATATCGGTTGGTGGAAGCGTTGGCCAAGGCCGAGCGTCTCGCTTCGTTGCGGCTGAATACGCTCCACGAAATCGTCTTCGAGACAGACGCCGCCGGAAAGCTGTCGTTCGTGAATCTCGCCTGGCAGAGGAACTTGGGACGCGATGCGGCCGCGGCCTTGGGGACCCCCTTGGCAGATTACATCCTGGCCGAGGATCGTTCTGTTTGGGAGCGGCTGCTGCAGACGCCTGCGGCTTTGCCCGATCCTCGCCCGGCGTGCGAACTGCGGATGACTCGCGAGGAGGGAGCGCCGATCTGGGTCGAAGTGGCGATCCGTTCCAGCGAAAGCGGCGGCTGGGTCGGTTCGATGCGAGACATCACCGAGCGGAAGGAATCCGATGCCGTGATCCGCCGGCTGGCCGCGATCGCCTCCCGCACCAGCAACGCTGTGATCCTGACCGGTCCCGACGGGCACGTCCAATGGGTCAACGACGGCTTCACGCGTCAGACCGGTTACTCGCTGGCCGACGTGGAAGGCCGAAAACCGGGAATCATCTTGCAGGGCCCCCAGACGGATCCGCGCACCGTCGCTTCCATGCGTCAGTGCTTGGCACGGGGCGAAGGCTTCAGTGCCGAGGTGCTCAACTACGACCGCCACGGACGCAAGTATTGGGCGGCGATCGAAGTGCAACCGATCTACGATCCGCGGGGGCAGTTGACCGGTTTCATGGCCATCGAAAGCGATATCACGAGGCGGCGGCAAGCGCAACTCCGGCAAACGTCCCAATGCTTGGCCTCGCGGATCCTGGCCGAATCCTCGACAATGGAGCAAGCTGCTCCGCGGCTGCTGCAAACCGTGGGGAAGAACATGGAGCGGGAGGTCGGGGTTATCTGGCGCGTCGATCCCGAGGCGGGCGTCTTGCAGTGCGCCTATCTTTGGTCCACGAAGGCCGCCAGTGACAGCCTGTTTTGTCAGCAGAGCCGTCAGATCGCTTGCGCTGCCGGCGAGGACCTGCCGGGAAGCGTGTGGGCGTTGGCAACGCCGCTTTGGGTGACCGATTTCACCCAGGAACCTGGCTCGTCCCGCGTCACGGCAGCTGCCGCCGCGGGCCTGCGCTGCGGCTTGGCCGTTCCCATTCCCGTCGAAGGCCAGTGCTGGGGCGTGATCGAAATGTTCGCTGCCGACGCGGAACCGCCGGACGAAGAACTGTTGCAGATGCTGGATGGCATCGGCCATCAACTCGGTCAGTTCATCGTCCGCAAGCGGGCCGAGGAGGAATTGCGCCGGGATCGCGACGCGCTGGCGCTGGCCAAGGAAGCGGCGGAAGCCGCGAACCGAGCCAAGTCCGAATTCCTGGCGATGATCAGCCACGAAATCCGCACGCCGATCAATGGCATCATGGGCATGCTCGACCTGACGCTCGACACGTCCTTGGGCGACGAGCAGCGAGACCAACTGGGCATGGCTCGCTCGGCCATCGATGGGCTGCGGGCAATCTTGGACGATGTGCTTGACTTCTCGAAAATCGAGGCCGGCAGAATGCAACTCGAACACGCGCCGTTTTCCCTCGGTCAGGTCATCGACCAAGTCGTCCGGACGGTTTCCTTGCGGGCGAAACGAAAGGGGTTGGAGGTGCTGGTGGAGGATCTGACCGGGATTCCCGACCGCCTGATGGGCGACGCGAGCCGCTTGAGCCAGGTGCTGTTGAACCTGGTCAGCAATGCCGTCAAGTTCACCGACCAGGGCACGATTCGCATCGGCGCCGCAACTCATCGCCTGGTCGATCAACGAGTCCGTCTGCACGCCTTTGTCGCAGACACCGGGCCTGGGATTCCCGAAGCGAAACGGCAGGCGATTTTTCAAGTTTTCGAGCAGATCGACCAATCGCTCACGCGCCGCCACGGCGGCACAGGTCTGGGACTGGCCCTCTGCTCCCGCCTGGTGAAGTTGATGGGCGGCGAGATCTGGGTAGACGGGCAGGTCGGCGTCGGGAGCACCTTTCATTTCTGCTTGGAACTGGACGTCGACCGGACGTCGGCCCCTCCGCCCGATCAGCCCGCCCCGGCAGCGGCCGCGAAACCAGCGTCCGTCGTGCCGCCGGAGTCTTCCCTGCGGATTCTGCTGGCCGAGGACGAGGACGTCAGCCGCGAAGTCGTGGTACGGATCCTGACCCGGCGAGGGCATACGGTCACGGCGGCGGCCAGCGGGCGGCAGGCGCTGGAGATGTGGGAGGCCAACCCGGACGGCTTCGACGTCTTGGTGACGGATATCTCCATGCCAGAGCTGGGAGGCGTGGATCTCACCCAAGCGATCCGCCAGATCGAGCCTCCGACTGGACGCCGGCTGCCGATCGTCGCCATGACCGCCAATGCGTTACGGGGCGACGCCGAACGCTACCTGGCCGCAGGCATGGACCGCTACGTTGCCAAGCCGATTCACCGCGACGAATTCCTGCGGACGATCGAAGCCTGCCGGGGCGTGCAGACGGCATCTGCTGTCCCGGCCCGCGCCGAGCCTCCGCCCACCTGCGATGTCCCCGGACTGTTGGAAGCCTACGACCACGACGTTGGCTTCGTGTCCAGCCTGGCGGATATGTTTTTCCAGCTGTTTCACGACGAACTGCCTCGGATCCGCGCGGCCATTGCCCAGCAGGATACCGCCGACGTGGCGCGGCGAGCGCATCGGGTGAAAGGCTCGGTGGGGAACCTGCATGGACGAGCCCTGCGAGCGATCGCCGAAAGCCTGGAAAAGCAAGCTTCGGCCGGGAATCTGGCCGCGCTCCCCACGCTGCTCGGCGAACTCGAACTGGAGTTCCCACGACTGCAACGTGTGCTGCAAGACGTCGCCCGGCGGGACGTGAGATAGTTCGCGCTGGCGCACCGGCAGCGGCGCGCTGGTTGCCGTTCTGATCGCCATCACGGCCGGATGGCGATGAATTCGGCGTCCTTTGCCTTGTATGCTCGGGCAGACTCGATAAACTGTTTTTCACGGGCGACGACGCTCCCCGCGACGTGCCTGTTTTTCTTCCCGCTGCCAGCGGCGGCGGGACGGAATCGTCCGGTCAGGTTCGAGCCACGTACGAAGGAATCGACATGAGTTTTCTGGCCCGCGTGTTGACATCCCGTTGGGGACCGATTGTCACCGGCGCGATTGTCGGCGTGCTGGCTCCGGTTCTGGTCCGCCTGGGCAATCCTGGAAACATGGGATTATGCGTGGCGTGTTTCAGCCGCGACATTGCCGGAGCCCTGGGATTGCACCGCGCCGCGGCCGTCCAGTACATCCGGCCAGAGATCGTCGGCTTGGTCCTGGGGGCGCTTGCTGCCGCGCTGGTTTTCCGCGAATTCAAGCCGCGGACCGGATCTGCGCCGCTGGTGCGATTCCTGCTGGGCATGTTAGCGGTCATCGGTGCGCTCGTCTTTCTCGGTTGCCCGTGGCGAGCTTACCTGCGTTTGGGCGGCGGCGACGGGAATTCGCTGTTCGGTATTCTGGGCCTAGCCGTGGGGATCGGGCTCGGCATCCTCTTCCTGCGGCGGGGATTCAGTTTAGGCCGTAACCGGCGGGCGACGCCCGCGCTGGGCTGGGTGATGCCCGTGTTGATGGGCGTGCTGCTACTGGCATTGGTCTACGCGGCGCCGTTCGGTCGGGACGCGGAGGGAGCGCCGACAGGACCGATATTTCGATCCGTGAAAGGTCCCGGCAGCCAGCATGCGGCGATCTGGATTTCCCTCGTTGCCGGCTTGCTGGTGGGATTTCTGGCGCAGCGCAGCCGCTTTTGCACGATCGGCGCGCTGCGGGATCTGATGTTGCTCCGCGATCCGCATCTGTTCAACGGCGTGGCGGCCTTGACCGTCGCAGCGCTGGCGACGAACCTCGCGCTCGGTCAGTTCCATGCGGGTTTTGACGATCAGCCGATTGCGCACACCAACGTCTTGTGGAACTTTGCGGGGATGGTACTGTCGGGGCTGGCGTTCACCCTGGGCGGTGGTTGCCCGGGGCGTCAATTGATCCTCTCCGGCGAAGGCGACGGGGATGCCGCGGTCTTCGTATTGGGGATGATCGTGGGAAGTGGATTCGTCCACAATTTCAGTGCAGCGAGTTCTCCCAGCGGCCCGGGGGCTTTCGGCCCGGCGGCGGTGGTCATGGGCCTGATTGCCTGTTCGCTGATCGGATTGGTCATGCGCGAACCACCGGCCGCGTAGGCCGGGCGGGGTGGGCCGGGGCGGGGTGGGGCGGACGAGGCACTTGGACGAACGCGAGGAACACGAGGAGCGCGATGAGTGAGAAGACAACAGCGGGCCAACGCGGGTCGTGGTGCCCTCAACGGGTTCTTAGGGATGCCTCATGATCTACCTCGATCACGCCGCGACTTCTTGGCCCAAACCACCCGCAGTGCTCCGCGCGATGGTCGACTTTTGCGAGCATGCCGGGGGCAATCCCGGTCGTTCGGGGCACCGTCTGTCCCTTGCGGCCGCCCGGATTGTCTACGACGCGCGCGAGTCGCTGGCTGAACTGTTCGGCGCGTCCGATCCGCTGCGGATCATCTTCACGGCCAACGCCACGCACGCGATCAACCTGGTATTGCAGGGCTTGCTGCACGCCGGGGACGGCGTGGTCACGACCGGCATGGAACATAACGCGGTGATGCGTCCGCTGCGTGCGTTGGAGGCTCGCGGCGTGCGGCTCACCGTGATCCCCTGTGCCGCAGACGGCTCGCTCGACGTGGCACAGGCGGCAGCCGTCATCACACCCGCTACGCGACTGGTCGTACTGAACCACGCCAGCAACGTCGCGGGGACCATCTTGCCCGCCGCACAGGTCGCTCGGCTGGCCCATCAAGCCGGCGCGTGGCTCCTGCTGGATGCGGCTCAAACCGCCGGGGTCCTGCCGATCGACGTGCGGGCGATGGGCATTGACCTGCTGGCCTTTACCGGCCACAAGGGACTTCAGGGCCCGCCCGGCACGGGCGGTTTGGTCATCAACGACACGGTCGACACCTCGCAGATCGAGCCCTTGGTGCGGGGCGGTACAGGCAGCCGCTCCGAGCACGAGACGCAGCCGGAAGCCTGTCCCGACAAATTCGAGAGCGGCACACCCAACGGCGCCGGAATCGCAGGCTTGGGCGCGGGCGTGCGGTGGCTGCTGGACCGCGGCGTCGAGGCGATTCGCGATCACGAGCGCGAATTGACCCGCGTCTTGATCGAGGGCCTGTCCGCGATCCCCCACGTCACCGTCTACGGGGCGGCGGACGCGTCGCACCGCACCGCCACCGTGTCGTTCGACGTCGGCCAGCGGACCGTATCCGAGATCGGTTTGCGATTGGACGACGAGTTCGACGTCTTGTGCCGCGTGGGACTGCACTGCGCGCCCGCCGCGCATCGCAGCCTGGGCACCTTTCCCCAAGGTACGGTGCGTTTTGCCGCCGGAGCGAGCACGACCTTGAACGACATTCATGCGGCGATCGCCGCCGTACGACAGTTGGTGGGCTCATGAGCGAGTACGGCGTCGTCCTGTTTCACACCACCTCGTCCGCCATGCGGGCCGAGAAGACGCTGCTCCGGCAGGGCCTGGCGATCAAGATGATCCCTACGCCGCGCCAATTCTCCAGCGATTGCGGCATCGCGCTGCGATTCGCGTGGAGCCGGCAAGATGCGGTCCGCGAGTTCCTGGCCGAGGCGAGTGTCGAAATCGCGGGCTTGCATCCCGATGGCTGAGCCCTGGAGTTGATGTGCAAGTCCGGTTGAACTTTCCCCGCAATCAAGTCAAGTGAAACCCTGTTCCACAAAGGATTCGACATGCAGACGCAGGACCGTTCCTCTTGCCGACGGTTGTTTGCCTGGCCCGTGTTCGCCGTCCTGATACTGCCCGGCACCTCGTCGCTCTGGAGTGCCGAAGATGGCGCGTCGGAGAAGGCCCCGCCGCCTGCTGCGGAACCCACCGAGGACACGGTCTTCGACGCCCCGCAGATTCAGGCGATGCAAACGTCGCTGTTGCTGCGATTCCTGCAGTTGGCACAAGCCAAAAAGCTGGCCGAAGCCGAGGACCTGCTGACGCGCGCCGTCCAGGAACGCCGCTTGGACAACGCGGCCAATCGCTACAACCTCGCCTGTGCCCAGGCGGTCCAGGGCAAGACCGAGGCGGCGTTGGCCAGTCTGGCTGCCGCCGTGGAACGTGGCTGGGCCAATGCCGAACACCTGCGCAAGGACGCGGATCTGGAGTCGCTCCGCGCGTTGCCCCGCTTCGAGGAACTCGCCCAGGCCGCTGCGGAGCAGGCCCAACAGGCCAAACCCACTCCACCGGTCCAGGCCGCAGTCAAGGACGGCGTCGCCTTGGTCAGCGACGCCAATACCAATTGGTTCCCGCAGGTCCAGCAGTTCCTCGTGCTGCACCAGTTCCCGCCGGCCGATCCGAACCAGCCGATCACGACCCTGAGCGGACCGGTCGGCGACCTGCTGCGGCAGTGGCACAAGGAGGGCACGGCAGCCGGCTTGCACGGGTTCCTGTACGACAACCACGACCGGGACCACAGCAATATGGACTTCGGCCGGTTCCCGGGCCTGACGCGCGTCGAGTATGCCGAGCCGGCTAAGAAACGCGGGTTCGACCACGGCTTGCAGCAACTATTCCTGCACAACGCACCGACGATCGGCAATTCATCGACGGCCCTGGTGGCCGGCCCCTTGTGGTCCAGTCAGTCCCGCATCGCACTGCGGCAGGCGCGCACCGCAAACGTGCTCGCCCAGCAGTACCTGAACAACCACTTGTACTTCTACCCGGAGCACCGCGATCACGATGCCGACGGGTTCGGCGATGTGTACCACGCCAATACCCCGTACACGATCACCAGCCAAGGCTCGTCGGGCTCGGACCGAGCGTTCCTGCATGCCGTGGCCTGTACGCTGGCCGCCTTCCGCCCGGACACGCAACGCTTGTTGATCGAGAAAAAGCTGCTGATGCCGACCGTCCAGATGGTCTTTCGGAGGAGCCGGAAACCGGTGGCCGGACCGGACGATTACCTGACCGGCAAGGCCCATCCGACCGTCTTCGGCGAAGAGACCCTGGACGTCGAGAAAATGGTCCGCGCCGCCCATGACTTGAAGCCCGACGAGATCCCGCCGCTGGTCCTGTTGCGGGTCGTGGAGGAGGATACCGCCCGCGCGGGCGTGGATTACTTCGAGGCCGGCGATGCGGACAAGGTGAACACGGACAAGGTAAACACGGACAAGGTAAACACGCACAAGGTAAACACGCACAAGGTAAACGTCGAGAAGGTGTTCGACACCGTTTCGGCGATCGCCCGCGTCGCCCGCGCGACCCGCTGGCAGCGGCGGATGTTGGTCAGTGCCGAGAACTCCCGTGATCCGAACAACCGGCCGCTGGTCTACCACTGGCGTCTGCTGCGCGGCGATCCGGAGCGCGTGCAGATCAAGCCGCTGGATCCGCAGGGCACGCAAGCCGAATTGCTGGTGGCCTGGCACGAGCGGCGGCCGATCGAGCCGGGCAGTGCCTTGCTGTCCAGCCGGGTGGACATCGGCGTGTTCGCACACAACGGAGCGCACTATTCGGCGCCGGCTTTCATCAGTTGGTACTTTCCTGCCAACGAAAGACGCACGTACGACGACGCGCGTCGCATCGCGGCCGTCGAATATCGCCCGGCGTCGCAACCGGAGTCCTACGCCGATCCGGCCTTGCTCACCCCCGCTTCCTGGCGCGATGTGTACCAGTACGATCCGCAAGGCCAGTTGCTGGGTTGGACGCGGACCCGCGACGGCGCGACCGAGGCGTTCACGCGCGACGGGGCCCTGGTCCTGAAACGGGACGAGCAGGGTCGGGCGAGCGAGGCCCGCACCGTGCGTTACGTGCGCGAGCAGCAGAGTTCCGGCCAGTGGCCCGTGCTGCGCCAGGAGCCGGGCCCGGAACGGCTGACGTACACCTACCAATCCGACACCCACCAGCTGGGCGAGATCAGCGCGCGCCAGCCAGCGGAACCGTTGTCACCGGCGCAGTCGCCCGCGGAGTGAGAAGTCCGTCTCCGGCGTCTAGGTGCCTGTTCCATTTCCCGAGATTCAAGGTGTCTCGACTTTACGGTGGACTCGGCGGCAGCTATTTTGTTAGCCTAGTCGACCGGAAGAAACAAAGGAACCCGCGATGAAAAAAGTCGAAGCCGTCATTCGCAGCTTCAAATTGGACGAAGTCAAAGAAGCGTTAACCCGCAACGGCATCCACGGCATGACGGTCATGGAAGTCCGCGGCTTTGGCCGCCAGAAGGGGCAGACCGAGCGGTATCGCGGAAACGAGTACACGGTCGATTTCGTGCCCAAGGTCAAACTCGAGATCACCTGTGCGGACGACAACCTGCAGAAAGTCGTCGACACGATCCTGGGCGCCGCCCCGACGGGCGAAATCGGCGACGGCAAGATCTTCGTCTCGGATCTGCAGAACGTGATTCGCATCCGCACCGGTGAGAGCGGCGAAGACGCGCTGTAATCCTTGCCCGTCAGCCGTTCAAGATGTCGATCAGTTGGCGGAGGCGGCCGTGATCGCGGCGGTTGAACGACGGGAATCAGGTCGCGTTTGCCGGTTTGCAGGAGGGTTAGCACTTCCATCGCCTCGTCGATGGTGCCGAAGCCGCCGGGCAAACAGACCACGGCGTCGCACTCTTTCACCAGCATCAGCTTGCGGGTGAAAAAGTACTTCATGTAGACCAGTTTCGGATCGCCGTGGATGATCGCATTGGATTCCTGCTCGAACGGCAGCAGGATGTTCAGGCCCATCGCATGCATCCGCCCGGCGCCCTGGTGCCCCGCTTCCATGATGCCTCGCGCGGCTCCGGTGACGACCATCCAGTCGTGCTCGGCCATGGCCCGTCCCAACTGGACCGCTTAACTCCGTTAACGGCCTGCAGCGGCACTCTGGCCTGCCAGAGAACCGGTACTGAAAGCCGCTTGGAAGTTGTAACCGCCGATGGGACCGTCCAGGTCCAGGATCTCGCCGGCAAAGTACAAGCCGGTAACGCGTTTGCTCTGCATGGTCCGCGAATCGACTTCGTCCAAGCTGACGCCGCCCGCCGTGACTTCCGCTTTGCGGAACCCCATCACGCCGCGGACCGGCACCCGAGTGCGTTTAAGGGTTTCGATCAGCCGTTGTCGATCCCGCTTGGGCGTCTCGGCAGCGCGTTGGGCAACGGGCACCGCCGCCAGGTCCGCCAACGTTTGGATCAGGCGGCGGGGCCAACGTTCCGCCAACAAGCCGTCGATCTGCCGGCCGCCCTCGCGGCAGCACCGCTCGTCGAGCCAACGTTCCAGTTCGTCGGCCGATTCGGCGGGCGCAAAGTCGCAGCGCAACTCCAATGTCTGTGGCTGCGGCGCGCCGCTGACGGCTCGGCTGACATCCAGCACAACCGGACCCGACAAGCCAACGTGTGTGAACAACAGCGAACCGCGGGCGGCGGCCAACAGGCCCCGCGACTCGGACGATCCCCGCCGCTTGCCGCGCTGGGCCGCTTCGCCGGCTTGCGCCGGGGCTTCACACACCTGGACGGCCACATCCGGGATGGTCACACCGCTCAACGGCTTGACCCATTCCGCGGCGGTCAGGATCGGAGTCAGGGCGGGACGGGGAGGCACCAGGCGATGCCCCAATTCCGTCGCCCAAGCGTAGCCGTCTCCGGTCGTTCCGCAACCGGGATACGACATGCCGCCGGTAGTCAGAATCGCCGCGCGGGCCTCGACCTCGCGCCGCGCAGTGGTCAGGCGGAATCCGTCCGTATCCGCCGCCAATCGCAGCACTGGTTCGCAGAACGATAACTCGGCGCCGCTGCGTCCCAGTCGCCGCAACAGCGCCTGGACCACGTCCGCTGCGCGGTCGCTGACCGGAAACACCTTGCCTGTCACCTCGACCTTGGTCGCAACTCCCTCGCGCTCGAACATCTGCACGACCTCGTCGGGGCCGAGCGCCGCCAGCGCGGAATGCAGAAACCGGCCTTGGCGGCCAAATGCCGCGATCACCCCGCTGGCGTCTGTGGCGTGCGTCAGGTTGCAGCGCGTGCCTCCGGACATCAAGATTTTGACCCCAGCCCGGGGATTCTTCTCCAATACCAGCGTTCGCCGCCCGAGTTCGGCTGCGCTGATCGCCGCCAACAAACCCGCGGCACCGGCTCCGACGATCACAACATCCCATACCATAGATTTTCCTCTGGCAGCCCAGCATACACAAAGGAGCCGGTACATGGAATTGCAGCCCGGCCAATTGTGGGTTACAGTGACGGTCGTCGCAAGGAACGGTACACCAGGCTCAGACGTCATCCAGAAAGGCCCCCTGCCGATGACCACCAGCATCGATCCCAACCGCGTCGACGTGATGATCGCGTCCGACGAAATCGCCGCGCGAGTCCAGCAGCTGGCAGCCCAGATCTCCGCCGACTATGCCGGCAAACAGCCGTTGATCATCGGCGTCCTCAAAGGCGCTTGGATCTTCCTCGCGGACCTGGTGCGGCAGCTAACCGTTCCGGTCCGCTGTGATTTCGTCCGCGTCACCAGCTACGGCGCGGGGACCGAGACCAGCGGCCAGCCGAAGCTGTTGCTGGACGTTGCCGAGTCGGTCGCGGGTGCCGACGTGCTGGTCGTGGACGATATTTTGGACACGGGCATCTCGGCCGCCTGGCTACTGGACCACCTGCAGCAGAAGAATCCGGCAAGTGTGCGTCTGTGTGTGTTGTTGGACAAGTCGGAACGGCGGCGCGTGCCGGTGTCCAGCGACTACGTCGGCTTCTCGATCCCCGATCGGTTTGTGGTCGGGTATGGCTTGGATTGCGGCGAACAGTTCCGCGAACTACCTTTTATTGGTCATGTGAAAGGCGAGGGGTAGAAGATGAACGACTTGGAACTTCTGCAGCGTCGAATCCGCGTCGCCGGAGGACGGGAACCGGGTGATCTGCTGCTGCGCAACGGACAGATCGTCAACGTGTTCACCGGCCAGGTCGAACCGGGCAATATCGTCATCGCCGACGGCTGGATTGCCGGCGTGGGGCCGTACGACTGGCAGGCCGCAGAGGAGATCGAGTTGGGTGGACGGCCGGTGGTACCCGGCCTGATCGACGCCCACATGCACTTGGAGAGCACCCTGCTGTGGCCGCCCGAACTGGCTCGCGCGCTGGTGCCGCTCGGCACCGCAGCGATCATCGCCGACCCGCACGAAATCGCCAATGTGCTGGGCATTCCCGGCGTCGAGATGATGCTCGCCGCCAGCGAAGGCCTGCCGCTGGACATGTTCTTCATGGCCCCCTCGTGCGTGCCGGCGACCAGCTGGGAAGATGCCGGCGCCGTGCTGGACGCCGAGGCGATCGAGCGGCTATTGCAGCTGCCGCGCGTGTTGGGACTGGCCGAAGTGATGAACTTTCCGGGCGTGCTGGACGGCAGCGAGCCGGTGTTGGCCAAGGTCGTGGCGGCGCTGCGGCGCGGTGTGCCGATCGACGGCCATGCACCGGGACTGCGCGGCCAGGCGCTGGTCAGCTACGTGGCTGCTGGAATCCGGGCTGACCATGAATCGACGGAGGTCGACGAGGCGCTGCAGAAAGCGGCGTTGGGCATGATGGTCCAAGTCCGGCAGGGATCCAGCGAACACAACCTGGAAACGTTCCTGCCGCTGCTGGTCGCAGACCAACTGGGCGATTGGTCGCTGGCCACCGACGACATCCTGCCGACGGACATCCTCGAACGCGGCCACATCAACGCGCTGCTGCGGCGTGCGGTCGAAGCCGGCGTGCCGCCATGCCGCGCCGTCCGCCATGCCACCCTGGTGCCGGCTCGGCATTATGGCCTGCGGGATCGCGGAGCGGTGGCCCCAGGCTATCGCGCGGACGTCGTGGTGATGAACGACTTGCGGACGTTCCAGCCCGACTTGGTCGTCCACGGCGGTCAGATCGTCGCGCGCGACGGACGCGCCGTATGGCAGGGCGAGGTTCGTCCCCTTCCGCTGGCCAACACCGTGCGGATCGCCGCCGTGAACGCAGAGGATTTTGAACTGAAGACGGCCGGGAAAGCCTGTCCGATTGTCCGCCTCGTGCCGGGGCAGATTGTCACGCAGGGCACCGTCGAGGACGTGCCGACGCGAGACGGGCGGTGGTGCTTTGCGCCCGATCGCGATCTGGCCTTGGCTGCCTGTATCGAACGCCATCAGGCCAGCGGAAAAATCGGCTTGGGGTTGGTCCAGGGGTTGGGATTTCAGCGTCACGGCGCGATGGGGTCGTCCGTCGCGCACGATTCGCACAACCTGATCATCGCCGGCACCAATCCGCAGGACATGCTCGTGTGCGTCCAAGCCCTGGCCCATCACGGCGGCGGGTTCGTGGCCGTCGCCGAGGGCCAGGTGCTAGCCGAATTGCCGTTACCCATCGCCGGCCTGATGTCCACCTGGGACGTGCATACGGTTCGCGATCGGCTGCAGCAATTGCATGCGGCCGCCCAGTCGCTGGGCTGCCCGCTGCCCAGTCCCTTTGCCACCTTGTCGTTCCTGCCGCTGCCCGTAATCCCCGAACTGCGGGTCACCCCTCGCGGCCTGTTCGACGTCGGCCGCCAGCAGTTCGTCGCCACGGTCTGACGATGACTTCCGGCGGACGGATTCTTGAAAGCACGCCGGGTTCAATGGACCGGCGGCTGTTGCTGCCCGACATAATTGCCGTACGTGATGATCAACGTGGCGACGACGATGATCAGCATGCCGACGTGAAGCACCTTTTTGGGCGTGGGCGAAATCCCTTCCCATTCGCGGAACAGCCAACCGTAGACGTTGCTGAACAGAATCAGCATGGCCATGTGCAAGGCCCAGCTGGTGAACCCGTACTGTTGCCCCATGTGCGAGTGGCCCATGCCATAGAAAAAGAACTGGAAGTACCAGAAGGCCCCGCTCAGCGCCGCCATCAGATAGTAGAACGCCAGCGTCGCCGTCCCTTTCTCTGGTAACCGCACGAACTGGGACGCCGTCCGGTTCCGGCGGATGAGGATCAAGCACCAGATCACGTTCGTGACCCATGCCCCTCCGTTGGAGAAAGGATAGATCGCGTTCATTTTCAGCATCTCGCTCGCCCCGTGCGCGACCGCCGCCCGTTCGAGAGGTTCGCCTGCCAACAGGGCAAAGTTGAAAACGGCAGAGAGAATACCCGCCAGAACGGCCAGCGGAATGCCGACTCGGAAAGCATAGCGGGCAACCTGCGGCTCCGAGACCGGCGTCTGGTCACGCGATTCCAACTTTTCCCGCAGTACTCCGGCCCATCCGCAGATCGCGATCCCGGCGAGCGAGACGATGATGCCCGCCAGGATAATCTGCCCCGGCCCCGTGCTGAATTTGTCCGCGAGTTCCCAGACAAAGCCCCGGTTGGGATGCCAGACCAGCGGCAGCAGCGTTCCCAGGCCCGCCGAGATTCCGATGGCGATGGCATAGTTCAGCGAAAAACCGATGTAGCGGATGCCCAGACCGAAGGACAGGCCTCCCACCCCGTACAGAACGCCCAGCGAAAACGACTTGCCCATCACGAGCACTTCGGTACTCCGCAGCACCTCGACGTAGTTGGGGATCGTCAAGAACGCCACGAGGATCGGCAGAACGAGCCAGGCACAGGTTGCCTGGGCAATCCAGTAAACCTCCCAGGCCCATAGCTTGGTCTGCTTCTGCGGCGTGTAACAACTCGATGACGAGAACGCACCGATGCTGTGCAGGACAACTCCCAGAATTGGATTCGCTTGCATGTCGCCGAGCCTTTCAAGAAAGAAAAAGAGGCAGGAGGAAGCCAGGAATCAAGAATCGCGATCCCCAATCCAAGCCTCTGGGACATCGTTCGGAGCCGCCCGGACGTCCAATCACGACTCGAGCTTGCGCACGATGTCCATCGCCCGCTTGGGCGTCAGTTTCTCGCCGTCGTCGCCTTCAATTTCCAGGAAGAACGCCATATCGTCGATCCGCTTCATCATAAAACTAATGACGATGCCCTGTTTGAGCCCCTCGTCGGTGCGGACTTCGACGCGGTCGCCGATCTGATAGGGGCACTTCAGTACGTTGACCGCCCACCAGACGATGTTTTCCAGGCCCTTTAGCATCGGATCGATTTCTTTCATGACTGCCTCCTGATGCATCAATTTAGCGGCTGAAACCGAAATAGGAAGGGGCGGTGCTAGCACCGCCGCGTCAAACGCTGTGGGTTCGTCTTGTGCGATTTGCGGTTTCCGCGTACTCTCTGCTGCCTCTATCTCTTGGTAAACCCCTGTTTCTTGGTAAGGCGACAGCAGCAGATGCAGGCGCGGACCCTTGGCCTCCGAAATACGCACCGCGTGCTCGCGGCCCTTGTGCTGGCCGCGTGGTCGCTCGGCTGCCGTAGCGATCCGTATCGGGACGCCTATCTCGAGATGCTCAACGCAGAGAAACGCGTCTTGGAAGACCGGCTGTACGAGTCCGAATACAATTACGAACAAGCGCTGAACGAACTGAAAGCCTCGCAAGCGTCCGCCAAGGACGTTCGCAAACCGGCCAGCCGGACGCGGTCCGGCGGGACCGAACGCCCGCTGATCGAAACCGAGGACGACGAGCCGCACGAGGCTCCGGAATTGCCGACGATCGAATTGCCGCCGGGGGTCGAAGAAGGAAAACGGAGACGTGCCGGGGCGACTCCGACGGCCGCACGGCCGGGCGCGCCGGTGGTCACTGCGTCAGCCGTCAAGCCGGCCAAGTCGCGTCCGCTGAGCGAAGACGAATTGGCCGCGGCGATTGTCTCCGCCCTGGATCAACGCGTGGAGACGATCCACCTGAACTCGCGGCGGACCCGTGGCATCGATTTCGACGGGAAACCTGGCGACGACGGCATCGCGGTGTTAATCGAGCCTCGCAATCGCCGCGGAGGGGTCGTTCCCGAGGGCGGTCGGATTTCGATCGTGCTGCTCGATCCGTCCAAAACCGACGAGGCGGCGCGGGTCGCCCGCTGGGACTTCGATGCCGACGCCGCCGCCGAATTCCTGCAAACGGACTCGCTGGACAGCGGCCTGCTGTTGCGTCTGCCGTGGCAGGAGACGATTCCTGACCGCAAACGGCTGCACCTGTTCGTCCGCTACTTCACCGCAGACGGCCGAAAGCTCGAAACCGACCGGCAAATCGAGGTCGAATCGGCGGACCTGATCGCACAGCGCTGGACGCCCCGACGCTCGCCGTCACCGGAAAACGTCGCCAACCGCGAAGCCACCGCGACGTGGCGCCCCAAGGACGAAGAGGCTCCCCCCACGGTTGCCCTGGCGGCGGCGGAAGAGCCAGTCCAGCCGGACAAGCCAGTCCAGCCGGACAAGCCAGTCCAGCCGGACAAGCCAGTCCAGCCGGACAAGCCAGTCAAGCCCGCCGTCGTGGCCGAGGCAACCCCACCGCTGGTCCTCAAGCCGGCGCCGGCGAAGGCCGCCGTCCCGAAAGAGGCGAGCGACGCCCAGACCGGCACGGCCCCCAAAACTCGTAGCGGGCCCCAAGCCCCCACGGGCCGATTCTGGAAGCCCGAGCGGTGAGTCGGTGGCATGCGCCAGCGCTGACGGCATTTCATCCCGGTGCGATCAAGTCGCCGCGCGGAACTCGATGCCCCCCTGTTAAAGACGCCGTGGATCTTTGTTCCTGCGACGGGTAACGAGCGATGGATTCTCGGTGCCACGCTCGATCTTGCGACGTGAGCGGTCAGCAGTTCCTCGATCCGGTCCAGCAGGTCGCGGGCGACCAGGTGGGCGTTCTCGCAGGCGGGTTCGGCTTGCAGACGTAATCTCGTCATGATCGGCTGCCCCTTACTTCTTCGAGGCCAAGGTGAACAGGCCGCCGTCGGCCTTACGGAATTGGGCGTCGCTGCCCTTGCGGGTGTCCCGCAGGATCGAGGCGTACAGCGTCGCCTCGGGCGTCTTGCCGCCTAGGCTGGACCACAGCCCCTTGGCGGTCATGGCCTCGACCATCGCCTTGCAGGTCATGGGTTCGCCCGTTTGCGCCAGGACCTGGACCGCCGCCTGGAACTGGCTGAGCGTCTTGCCGGGCTCGGCGGTGGGCGTCGCCTTTTTGACCGGCGCCTTCTTCGTCGCCGGCTTGGTCGCTTTGGCCTTGGCGGTCGTCCGGGTCTTGCTTCGCGGTCGTTTTCTTCGTTGCCATCGTTTCGTCCTTTCGTGTTGGCGTTCGTTCTTCCATCGGCGGCTAATCCGCCGGCGACAGACACACAGGAGCTAGGAATTTCCGCCCGAAGCAAGCCATTCGGTGCAAGATTCTGGCTGGTTTTTGGTCCAGATTCCAGTGGTATCGCAGGCCCGCAGGCTGTGCTAGACTACGATCCTCGATCGCTCGCGAATCGCATGAAGGACAAGCCGATGCCCAAGCTCACGGAGTGCCTACCCACGGCAGTTGCGGCGGGATACCAAGGCGTGGTGCAGAACGAGCGGAGCGACCTGGATAAGTCCAGATTGGTGGAAACAAGCGGGAGACATCGAGCGTGATTAAGCGGCTGCCAATACCACTCCCGCCCATCGCCCTCCAACGCCGTTTCGCCGCCATCGTCGAATCCGTCGAACTGCAGAAAACCCGGATGCGGGCGCACCTCGCCGAGTTGGACGCGCTGTTCGCTTCGCTGCAGGTCCGTGCTTTCAAGGGGGAACTATGAGCGGTCAGAGTGGACAGAGTGGACAGAGTGGCGGAAGCGGCCAGAGAAGACCCGAGGCGACCGGGCGGGCCACTTCGTCGTCTTCGCCTGCCCGGTCCGCTTCGCCGGCGTCTGGCGGGCCGGGCGAGCCCATCCTGGGTCCGCACGGCGGATACCGGAACTTGAAAAGTTTCCAGATTGCCCAATTGGTCTACGATCTGACGGTGCGGTTCTGCGACCGCTATATCGACCGCCGCAGCCGCACCCAGGACCAGATGGTCCAGGCCGCTCGGTCGGGGGTGCAGAACATTGCCGAGGGCTCGGAAGCGGCGGCCACGTCCAGCAAGACCGAGCTGAAACTGACGCAAGTCGCAAGGGCGAGCCTGGAGGAATTGAAACTCGACTACGAGGATTTCCTGCGTCACCGCGGACTGCCCTGCTGGGACCGCCAGCACCCGCTGCGGCAGGAACTGGTCGATGCCCGGCTGAAGAACCCGGACCAGGTCGCCGCCTGGGTGGCGCAGAAAGCACGACTGCGCTGCACGGAAGAAATGGGGAAAAGTGGACCCCGTGGACACGACACAGGCACTGCGTCCGCTGCGTCTACTCCGTCCACTTTCTACCCCGAACTTTCGGCCAACGCCATTCTGACGCTAGTTACGGTGGCGGGCTTTCTGCTGGACCGCCAGGTGGCGCTGCTCGCGAAAAAATTCGAGGATGAAGGCGGCTTCACAGAGCGCATGTACCGAGTGCGCTCGGCCCGCAGGAGACAGCCATGAGCAACTTCGCCTTCCTGCCGCCCGAGTTCCTCGCGATCTCGTTGACCGCCTGGACGCCTGTCTCCTCGAAAGGATGGGGGGCTGCGCGTATCGGCTCACTGAGCCGATAACGAGCCGATATGAGGCGGTAGTGAGCCGAAAGTTGGCCCAAAATGAGCGGTCTTGATGCGATTTGAGGCAGTAGTGAGGCGATTATGGGAACCGGAATGAGCAATTTTTCCTTTCTCCCTGCCGAATTCCGCGACATCGCGGAATCCGCCACCCGTGCGGAAAGCCACATCATGGGCGATCCGCGGGCCGCCTGTTTCCATGCTCGCTTCGCTCTGGAGTCGGCCATCCAATGGCTGTACCGGCACGACGCTGCGCTGCGGATGCCCTACGACCAGAGCCTGGGCGCGCTGCTGCACGAGCCCTGCTTCCAGAACCTGCTGCCCGAGGCGGTGTTCCAAAAACGCGCGTGATTCAGAAGGTGGGCAACCAGGCCGTTCACAACCGGCGACCGATCCGCCAATACGACGCCCTGCAGGTGGTCAAAGAGCTGCATCACCTGTGTCACTGGCTGGTGTGCACCTATACGCCCGCCGCTGGCCAAGAAAACCCCGTGTGGAGTGACGATCGCGTGCCCCCGGCTCCAGAGTCCGGCGTGCCGACGGACGCCTACGAACTGGAGCAGGCCGTGGCCGACGGGTTCCTGGTCCCGCCCCGCGTCCAACAGGTGGACCCGAAATTTCCCCGCGAGGGCATCGTTTACGACAAACTCTCCGACGAGGAAAAGTCGCAATGGGAAAGCCTCGATTGGGGCGACGACGTCGAGCCGGGCAGCTTGCCCGACCGGGTCAACGCCGCCGCCATCAATAGCTGGCTGTTCAACAAGGATACGGTGGACAGGGTACTGCAGCACCTGATGCAGCATGGCCACAAGGTGGACGGCGGCGACCGGCTGGCCAAGACGATCATCTTTGCCCGCAACCACGAACACGCCAGGTTTATCGAAGAGCGGTTCAACCACCACTACCCGCGGCACCATCTCCGTCACATCGTGATCCACCGCCTGCGGACCAATCAGCCGCTGACGGCAGATGACCTGACGTCCCTGGAGAGGACGCTGGTCGAGATCGGCGAAGACGACGGCGAAACGTTGCTGTCCGCCTTGTCGGCCCGCAGCGAGGCGCCATCACTGGCCCATTTCGTGCGCAGCCTGGTCGGCATGGATCGCTCGGCGGCCCAAGCGGCCTTCTCCCAGTTCCTGAACGACCGCAGTCTCAAATCGTTTGAACCGCAAGTCCACAGTTTGGCGGGGTAGTCAGCAATGCGCGACGCCCTCCAGGTCGCGACGGGCCACAACCCGGCAGGCGGTTTCCGCTTGGCGACACAGAATATCCACGGATTGCAGGTAATCTCACGTCGTCATGGATCTCCTCGCCTACGTCTTCCGGCTGTCCACGCCCAGCTCGCCTCGCAACCTCCATGTGCTTGAAAAACTGCCATTCCCACCGCGGGACGAGGACCACGTCCTTGCGGCGGTACCCGGCCAGCAGCCACAGGTTGGCCACTCGGCAACAACGATGTAGACCGCAGATCCAGGCGTCGGCGGCGGACGAGGGGATTCCCGTCCTGTCTGGCTTGTCGGAAACGTCCTGATTCATGCAACATACCCCACTTGAAAACGCCGCACGTTATGTGTAGACAGGTGGGCCGCATTCACCAAGTCCACCTTCCGGAGAGATCACCATGAGAACCACCCCGAAAGCACTCTTTTGTATTCTGGCCAGTTTACTGGGCGGCGTCTTGATTTCCGCTGCCGTGCGGCCGGCCCGCGCGGCCGATCCGATCAGCCTGGAATCGCTGTTGCGAGAAATGGGCGACCGCGACCGGCTGGTACGTCTTCCGGAACCGGCTTTTACCTGTCAGCAGTTCAGCAGCTATGACCGCGATACGGTCGCGCCGGATCAGCCTGGGTGGTTTGCCAACTGGGACCGCAGCCAGTTCGTGCGTGTCGAAGAAAACGAGGGCCGTCGGGAATGGGTGCTGATGGACGCTCCCGGCCCCGGCGCCGTGGTGCGTTTCTGGGCGACCTGGCACGGACCGGGCGGTGGGCCGTTCAGCAACGGCACCATGCGGGTCTACCTGGACGGTAATCCGACCCCGGCCATCCACGGTCCGATGGCCGACTTGATCAGCGGTGGCGCCCTGGCGCCGCCTCCGTTGAGCGATTCCGTCTCGCCCGATTCGCCTTACGAACGTCGCGGCCATAACCTGTACCTGCCGATTCCCTACGCCCGGCACTGCAAAATCACCTACGAGAGCAAGGCGATGAAGGATCTTGGCGGCAAGCAGGGCGAGGCGCTGTACTATCAGATCAACTATCGCACCTATGCCGCAGGCACAGCGGTGGAAACATTCACCACGGATCGCCTGGCGGCATTGACCCCCGTCGTGACCGAAGTCGGCAAGCGGTTGCTCGCGTCGGGAGTCCCGGAAACGGCTGCCGAGACCGTGGCCGAGCGAGGCACGTTGGAGCCCGGCCAGCAGGAGTCGGTCACGCTGTCCGGTCCCGCCGCCATCCGCCAGTTGACACTGCGGATCGCGGCCGAGAACTTGCCGCAAGCCTTGCGATCCACCGTGCTGGAAATCGAGTTCGACGACCAGCGCACCGTGTGGTGTCCCGTGGGAGAGTTCTTCGGCACCGGCTACCAGATCCACGCCTATCGCAGCTGGTACACTCAGGTCACCCCAGACGGCACCATGCAGTGTTTCTGGGTCATGCCCTTTGCCCGCACGTGCCGCCTGACCGTGCATAATCTGGGGTCCGAGCCCGTCGAGGTGCAAGAGGCCAAGGTCGCCTGCAGCCCCTGGACGTGGGACGATCGGTCGCTGCTGTTTCATGCCGCCTGGCGGCAGTACACCAAATTGGATACCGGACCGGACAAGGACCAGACCGGGCAAGGCGCATTCGACGTGAACTATATTCAGGTACAGGGCCAAGGCCAGTTCGTGGGTGACACGCTGACGCTGTTCAACGGCACAGCCGCCTGGTGGGGCGAGGGGGACGAAAAGATCTATGTGGATGGCGAACGGTTCCCCTCGCACATCGGCACCGGCACCGAGGACTACTACGGCTACGCCTGGTGCCGCGCCGAGTATTTTCAAGCGCCGTTCCACGCTCAACCGTGTGGGGCGGGCAATCTCGCCGGCGGATTCTCGGTCAACAGCCGCTACCGCAGCTTAGATGCGATCCCCTTTACCAAGTTGTTCCGATTCGATATGGAGATGTGGCACTGGCGGAACACGGTGATCAATTTCGCGCCGGCCACGTTCTGGTATGCGCGGCCCGGTGCTCAATGGAATGTCGAGCCGGATGCCAAGACGGCGGCGTTGCCCGTCGCGCTGCAACGCAGCGATGTCGTCGAGATGCTGGTCGTGCCTGGGGCCATCGAAGGCGAGGGTCTGAAGATCATCGACAAGTCGGGAGGCACGACGGAGATTCAAAACGTCGACACGTTCCGCTGGAGCAACGACAAGCAATTATGGTGGATCGACGCCAAGCCGGGCGATCGGCTGGTGCTGGAGGTTCCAGTCCCCGCAGCCGGGACGTATCGCGTGCTGGTCAATTTGACCAAAGCCCGAGACTATGCCCAGGTCCGCCTGCGGCTGAACGACCAGCCGACCGACAAGACATTCGACCGCTACGCTACCCGGGTGGCTCACGACCTGCTGGATCTGGGCTCGTTCCCGTTGAATGCAGGTCCCAACCAGTTGGTGGTCGAAATCGTCGGCGCTCATCCCCAAGCCGTCAAGCGGCACATGTTCGGCCTGGATTATCTGAAATTGGAACGTGCGGAGTAATCCACGTTGAAGCTCACCATCGCCGTCTCGTTCACGGCGATGCCGGCGCGACGTACAACAGACAGAAATCCTGTCGGCCCAGCGGCATTGGAACCGCCCGGCCCCGGTCTGCTCGATACTCGGGCCGGTCTCGAGGTTCACGCCCAACAGCTGGCCCGCTAGGCCGGGCCAGGTCGCGTTCCAACGTCACGTCGTCGGCGGGACCGTCGCTGGCGACGACGATCAACGCCTGGCCGCCGCGGAAAGTCGCCGTTCCCACTGCTCAGACAGTGGCGGCGGCGTGCGCACGAAGAACCAGATCCGATACAGCGACGGACAGATGGAATCCTCTGCCTGTGCTCCTGGGGCTAATGGCACGGAATCCATAGCGTGACGCATATTGTCCAAGTAGAATGCACGTATCCAGCTTTTCCGTCAACGGCGACCTTCACCCGGCGAAACTGCGTTGGGAGACAAGATCATGTCACGCGCGCTCGTGTTCTTTCTGGTACTGGTGTCGACGCTCAGCAATTTCGCCGCGGGGCAGGACACGCCCCCCGCCCCGGAGCCGTCTCCGGTCGAGATGGAATCGGATGTCGCACAACCCGCGGCACAGCCGGCTGGCGAGGAACCGACGGTGCCAGGCGAACCCGCTGCCCAGCCGCCGGTGCGCCAGGAACACATTATCTACTTGCCGTTCGAGAACCTGCAGGACGTGTTCGAGGACGAGGATTCCTCGATTGTGCTGCCGTACAAACAGTTTCTGGAGATGTGGAATCGGCTGGTTCCGCCCGATTCGGCGCCCGTCAAGCCGCCGGTCAACGGGGTCATCAGCCGTGCCGATTACGCGGGGTCCGTCCAGGGCGAACTGGTCCATCTGGACGTGACGTTGGATGTCGAAGTGCTGAGTGCCGAATGGGCGCAGCTGCCTGTGCAATTCGGCGAGGCGGCGATCGGCTCGGCGCGGACGGAGGACGGCAGCGTGTTGCTGCGAGGCGTCGGCGAGGGACAGTACGAGCTGTTGGTGCGGGGACAGGGCAAGCACCAGATCAAGCTCCGTCTGGTGACCGGAGTCAAATCGGCCACCGAAGGCCGCAGCTTCACCGTGCAATGCCCGCCCGTGGGCGTCAGTAACCTGGAACTGGACATCCCCGAAAAAGACCTGGCGGTCCAAGTCACTCCGCACCGCACGTCCGAGCTGCAGCCCGATTTGCAGGATGCCACGCGCGTCCGCGCCGTCCTGGGAGCCACCACGGCGTTCACGGTCAGCTGGCAGCCCAAGTCGGGCCGCACCGACCTGGCGGCGGGCCTGGCGAACGTCACCGACACGATTGCCGTCGATGTGGGCGACGGCGTCGTCCACACGCAGGCCGTCTTCGACTATCAAATCCTCCGCGGGGCACTGAGCGAACTGCTGGTCGAAGTCCCGGCCGATCATCGTCTGCTGGACGTCCAGGTGCCCGGGTTGCGCGACTGGCAGACCGAGGCGGCGGACGATCGCCAGCGGTTGACCGTGCGGTTGCACGCCCCGGCCACCGAGTCGGTCCGCCTGGAGTTGCACACGGAGACCCCCATCCCTGAAGAAGCGTTCCAAGTGGGGCAGGTGCGCGCGATCGGCGTGGCGCGGGAGAGTGGGATCTTGGCTGTCCGCAGCGCCGAAGAGGTGGGCCTGGAATATGTGCTACGCGAGTCGATCACACGCGTCGACGCCGCCGACGCGCCCTTGTCCTTGCAGAAACCGGGCAGCACGTTCTACAAGTTCTTTACGCCGGACCACAACCTGTCGGTGGTCGCCTCGGCCCTGAAACCGCGGATGGTGGTCGACAGTCGCCTGTCGGTGCTGTTGGACAAGACGCGGCTGACCACGCGCGGCGAGTTCCGATACCAGGTTTCGCGGTCCGGGATCTTTGTCCTGACGTTCCGCCTGCCGGCCGGGTTGGGTGTCGATGACGTCCGCACGGAGGCGCTGGAGCGGTTCGAGGTCGTTCCGGTCGCCGACGCGCAGACCCTGACGGTGTATTTCGCCAGCAAGCAGCTCGGCGATCTGACGGTCGCCGTGACGGCCAGCCAACCGCGCGACAAGCCCGCCGGCGAGCTGACGCTGCCGTTGATCGAACCGTTGAACGCAACACGGGAGGAGGGGCTTGTGGCCGTGCTTGCCCCGGAATCCCTGGAGGTCAAGACCGAGGCGGCGCAACTCCGATCCGCCCGGGCTGCCACGCCCGCCGAACTGACGGCCAACGGATTCCAGCCCCAGATCCCCGAAGGCGCGACGCTCGCCGCCGCCTTCTCGTTCGTCACGCGGCCCGTCAGTATCGTACAGACGATTACCGAACGGCCGCGACGCACCTTGGCTGCCGTCGCAACGGTGGCCAGTGTCAAGGAAGACGTGCTGCAGGTGATCACCACGTTCCGCTACCAAATTCAGTTTGCCGGCACGGACACCTTCCGCATCGCGGTACCGGCGACCGTGTCCGACCGCCTGCAGATCGAAGGAGAAGGCATCAAAGAGCGACGCAAGTCGGAGCCTGCGGCCGACGACGGCGCGGTCGAGTGGACGATTGTGCTGCATTCCGAATCGCTCGGCCAGCGCTCGTTCATCGCCACCTACGATCAGCGGATCTCCATTCCCGAGCAGGGGACGCAATTCGAATTGCAACCGATCCGGACGCTGGACGTGGACCGCGAAACGGGCGAGATGGCGATCCACAAAGACCGGGCTCTGGCCGTCGAAGCGACGGCCAGCGGGCTGGAAGAGATCGACCCTCGCGAGTTGTCGCAGCCGATCGGCACGGCCCAGCCGCATCTGGCGTACCGCTATTTCCAACATCCGGCGCGACTGACGCTGCAGGTCACGAAACACGAACTGCAGGACGTCGTCAGGACCGTCGTGGATCGCGCTTACGTCGAAGCGGTGATTACGGAGGACGGCCCGATGACCGTGCGTGCCCGGTACGAGGTGAAATCCAGCGAACGGCAGCGGCTGGCGGTCACCCTCCGCAATCCGCGCATTCTGGGCATCACGGTGGCCGGCCAGGCGGTGGCCCCCGAGATCGCGCCCGCCGCATCGGACGGCAGCCCTGAGGACAAGACCTATTTCATCAACGTGGCGCGCACGGCCGACTCGGACGAGCCGTTCCAAATCGCCACGGTCTTCGAGACCCCGCGGCCCGACAAGGAACTGGGGATCACCGACCTCTTGCATCTGCCGCTTCCGCAGTTCGAGGACGGCGTCAAGTTCCAGAAGCTGTACGTCCGCGTCTGGATGCCCAAGGACTATCGTCTGGTGGGGAATCCCGGCGGATTCACCAGCCATCTCGGCGTCGGCCTGTGGGATTCCCGCGCGATCACCCACGCCCCCGACAACCCCGACAGTTGGTTTCCCAAAGACACGTCCTCGTTCGACTTCCAGGTCGGCGGGACGACCTACTTGTTTAGCAGCCTGACCGGCCCGCCGGAGTTGACGATCGGCTACTGGCACATCCCCACCATGACCCTGATCGCCAGTTCGCTCGCCCTGGTGATCGGAGTCGTGTTGCTGTGGTTCTCGCTTGAAACCAAGGTCTACGCGGTCCTGATGCTGGTCCTGGTAGCCCTGTTCGCCGGTTTGTTCGTGCCGTCCTTGATCAACAGCTGGCTGCTGGCCGCTCGGCTGGGGATCGCGGCCGTGGTCGCCTTGTGGCTGGTTGTCTGGCTGTTGCACGTCCGCCGGACCGGTTGGACGCTGCCGTCGCCGCCCACGCCCCGTGCCGCCGCGCCGGTCGCTCCGGGGGCCGAGCAGCCGGAACAGAGGACGGGCGAAAGGGAAGGAGGCGGCGATGTGCGGTAAGACAGCCGGTCGCGATCGCCCGCGCCGAGCTGGTTCGGTGGAGCGAATGATTCGCTCACCGGACCCTCGATGCGTCAAGCATGGCTTCCCAGCAAGCTCGGCGGGGAGCGGCAGACACAGGGCGACGGACGACAGCAAGGACCGCCGGGGCCCGGCGGGGCGCATTCTTGTGGGGATTGCCGCGTTGCTGTTGTGTCTGTTGCCTTCCTTTGCCGTCGGGCAGGTCACGCAAGGTCCGCCGCGAATTCGCCACGTGTATATTCCGGCGGATCAGCTGAAATTGCTGTTTGACAGTTCGGCCCAAGGCGTGCTGATGCCGCGCGACAAGATCTTGGCCTTGTGGCAGAAAGCTCAACGCCACGTTTCCTCGGAAACACTTCCGCCCACGGATGCGGTGGTCACGCAGGCCGCCTACGAAGCCCGCCTGGACGCTCACGAGCTGTGCATCACCGGCCGCATCCAGATCGTGAAATGGCGAAGCGGCTGGCAGGCAGTCGAGCTGCCCTTTGGGGGACTGGCGATCGAGTCGGCGCACGTGGGCGATCAACCGGCCCGGTTCGGCCGCAAGGACGACGGCACGCTGTTTCTGGTGCTTGATCAGGAAGGCCGGTTCGAACTGCAACTGGAGATGTCGGCCCCACTGGCCAGCAAGGGTGGGGATTTGGCAACCACGCTCCGATTGCCCCCGGTGCCCGCAGCGGAAATCCGGATTCAGCTGGCCGAGGGCAAACAACTGCTGGTCGGCGAGACGGTGCTGCCAGCCGACAGCACCGCTCGCGGTCAGCAGACGTTTCGCATGGCGGTCGATCGCTCGGGCCTGGTGCCGCTGGTGATCTCCGATCGTTCGGCGGGCGGCAACCGGGCGCCGCTGGTCTTGGTCCACAGCCGCTCGAACGGCCACGTCGAACCGGCCGGACTTCGCTGGGAGATCATCCTCGATCTGGACGTGTACGCGCGCGCCGCAGACGTCTTTCAGCTGCGATTGCCGGCCGCGGTGGATGTCGCGGAGGTCGAGGCGGCGGAGTTGAGCCAATGGACGATCCACGAACAGGCGGACGGTACGGCGGCGGTAAGGCTCGCTTTCCGCAAGCCGTTCCTCGGCCGGCGTGCAGTCCGGCTGCTCGGGTTGGCGCCGGCGCCCTTGTCGATCGAATGGGATGTTCCCACGGTCGCGGTGCTCGAGGCTGCGTCGCACGTCGGGCAGGTGTCGCTGACGTCATCGCCGGCGTTGAGAGTCGAGGTCGGCACGTTCACCGGGATCAGGCCCGAGCGTCTGGCAAACACCTCGACAGACTCGCCTCCGATGGATGCCAACGCGCCGTTGACGTTTGCGTTCTGGGACGAGGATTTCCGCTTGCCGTTGCGCGTGACAGCTCGCCGCCGGACCGTCCAGGCGTCGGTAGCGACTCTGCTGGAGGTGACTCGGACCGGCGTGGTGTTGCGGAGCAGCGTGCGCGTCGAGCCGCGGCACGCTCCGCTGTTTGACGTTCAAATGCAGTTGCCGCACGACTGGGAAGTCACTTCCGTGCTGTCCGCCAACGAGCCTGCGGCGTGGGAATCGGTGCCGTGGACGGATCCCGATCCTGCGGCGAATGCGTTGCTGCAAACCGTCCGATTCGATCTCCCGCGGCCGTTGTCCCCCGGCCAGTCGCTGGAAATCGCGCTGACTGCCCAGCGGCAACCGGAGGACTGGTTGACGCAGAGCGACGGATTCAGCGACATTCCGTTGCCCGAACTGCGATGGGCCGATGCCGACGAAGTGGAAGGGACGCTGCTGGTTCAAGCTCCGCCGGACATCGAGTTGCTGGTGTCGGACTTGTCGGACGATCTGCAACCGGTGGCGGCGGAAGGGGCACGCGGGATTTCGGTTCAAACTGCGGGGACGGCCCTGCAGTACCGCTATCAGGACGACGGCCGCGTCAGGGGCCGGCTGCAGGTGCGGACGAAACCGGCCAAGCTGTCGGCGGAAACACTGGCCTTTGTCCGGCTGGATCGCGGCAAGCTGGACGTCCATTGTCAAGTTGACCTGCACATCCGGCAGGGAATGGTACGGCAAATCCGCTTGACCCTGCCCGCGGCGGTCGGCGAGAAAGTCCAGATTGCCACGGTCGACTCGACGGCCCGAGTCATCGAGCAGCGTCATGCTCTGCTGTCCAGCGGCGATGACACCGATGGCGACCTGTCCTTGTGGCAGATCGTCCTCGACCAGCCCGTGACGGGGCACCTGATCCTGGCCCTGGATTTCGGGCAGACGTTTTCCGCATCGAGCGCGAACGGCAAGACCGCGGAAACGTTCGGCGGAGAATCCGCTTCTACCCCAGGCGGCATTCCTGTCGCCGTTCCCGTCCTGACGGTGCAAGACGTTTCGCGGCAGAGCGGGATGGTAGCCGTCGAGGCCGCCGACGATCAACAAGTCGATTTCGAACCCGAGAACCTGCGGGACCTGGATCCGGCGGACGTGTTCCAACCGCGAACCTACGTTCCCCGTCAGCGGATCGTGGCCGCGTATCAGTATCCGCGGCTGCCGTACCGACTGATGCTCTCGGCCACGCGTCACAGATCCGAGCCCGTGCTGACCGCGATCTGCGAATCGGCCGAGATTGTCAGCGTCGCCGGGCACCAAGGCCGGATGCGTCACCAGGCACGGTTTTCCGTGCGGGGCCTCAACCTGCAACACGTACCTGTCACGCTGCCCGACGGCGCCGACTTGTGGTCCGTGATGATTGACAGCGAGCCAGTGGAAGTGCGGCGGAGTCAGGGCACTTGCCTTGTTCCCTTGCCGGCCGGACAAGCAGGCTCGGCCGACGAGCCGCGTGACCTGACGCTGGTTTACGAAACGGACATCCCGCGTTTCGCTGCGAGGGATGTTTGGGAACGACTGTGGCCCCAGACCCTTTGTCAGAAGTCGCCCGAAATCGCCATGCCGACGCTGGGCACGACGTGGTACATCCATCCGCCTGAGGGGACGGATTGGGTGTCGACCGATGGGCAATTCCAAGCGGAAACACCGCCCGCTCGCTCGGCGCTGGTCACACGCCTGGCAGAAACGATCGGCCACCACAGCACGTCCGGGCTGTCCTGGAAGGTGGGCGGTCTCGTTGTGGCCGGCATCTTGGTGGGCTTGTTCGCGCTGGCCAGGACCAGCAAGAAGGGCGGGTTTAGCCTGGTCGAGCTGCTCGTGGTCATCGCCATCATCGGCATTCTTGTCGCCCTGCTGTTGCCGGCCACGCAATCGGCGCGCGAAGCCGCACGTCGCACGCAATGCAACAATAATCTCAAGATGATCGGTCTCGCTCTGCACAACTATCACGATACCTACGGACAGTTTCCGCCTGCGGTCATCGGTCCCCACAACGTACCGCGCGAACGGCAGTTCAGCTGGATGGTGGCCATTCTGCCCTTCATGGAACAGCGGAATTTGTACGACAAGCTTCGCCTCGACTTGCCCTGGGATGACCCGCACAACACGGCTGTGCTGCAAACCGCGTTTCCCGACTGGTTGGCCTGCCCATCGGATCCAGCGCCGATGGCGACGGAACAAGGCTTTCGCAAGACGTCCTACGTGGCCATCACCGGCGCCGCTGCATCGCCCGAGTTTCGCAGTTCGCGAGGGATTCTCGGACTCGACCGCGGGCTTCGTATGGAGGAGATCACGGATGGCACCAGCAACACGGCCATTGTGGCGGAGGTAACCGACGGTGGCGCGTGGTTCGCCGGTGGCGCCGGCACGGCTCGCCGGATCGACGATTGGATTGCCAAGAAGCCCTGGAGTCAACATCCGGGCGGAGGGCTGTTCCTGTTCGCGGACGGATCGGTGCAGTTTGTCACTCCTAATACCGATCCCCAGACCCTCCGCCGCTTGGCCATCGCCCAGGACGGGCAGATCGTCAAGTTGGACGACCGGGACGCGCCGCCTGTGGAAGCACGGCCGGGCGCCGACAGTGCAACGGCGGTGCCCGCGTCGTCGCTGGAAGCGGAGCCGCCGATCGAAGAAATGGAAGAGGAAGTGAAAAAGGACGTCGCCGGAGCCGTGGACGTGAAAGACGAGGCGGCAGCGGAACGTCTCAGGGCGGCACCGGCGCCACCCGAGGACAAGCCGTCGGCTCAGACGCCGCCACCGCCGTCCATCCAGCGCGGTGACCGTGCGCGTCTTTCTCTGCGCGTTGGACTCGAGCGGCCCGGCGGAGAAGCGATCCGTTTCCGGCGCGAGGGCGGGACCGGCGAACTGGTGATTGGACTGCAGGACGGAACGTTGGCGCGCACCCTGCAATGGCTGGTCGTGGCCGCGGTGCTGCTGGCTGCTTGGGCCTGGCGACGTGCGTCCGGAGCCCAGCGCGGGATGGCGGTCGTCGTGGGACTGGCCGTGCCGATCGGCTTGTCGGGGCTGGTCCCGCCGGCCTGGACGCTGCTGCTGGATGGGCTGTTGCTGGGTACCTTGGCCGGAGGATGCCTGTGGCTTCTGCGGAGAATCACCACGGCGATCACGCTGTCCGTGTCGAAGGGCGCGGCGGCGGCGGCGACGGTGGTGGGTATCGTGACGGGCATCGGCTTGGGGGTTGCCGCCGGCCTGAGCGGGGCGGAGGAGCCTCGTCCCGAGGCCAACGGCTCGGCAGCAACCGAGCCGGTTCGGCCGTCCGGATTGACTCTGTATATCCCGTATGATCCGGAGCACGACAAGCCGTTGCAGAACACGCAGGTGTACTTGCCCCACGACGAGTTCCTGCGGTTGTGGAAGCAAGCTCATCCCGATAAGCCACACCCCATGCCTCCGGATGTGCCGGCGATCGTCTGTCACGCCGAATACTCGGGACAGCTGCAGAACGACGTGGCCCGCTTCGAGGGCCGACTGTTGATCCATCATTTCGCCGAGGGCTGGGCGCGAATCGCGCTGCCGCTCGGCGAGGTTGCCCTCGAAAAAATCGAGATCGACGGCCAGGCGGCCACCCTGGCCGACGACGATTCGCATGGCGCAGGACAAGCCGCCTTGCCGGTCGCCCCGGTCGAATCCGAAACAGGCCAGTCGGCCTGTCCTACGGTGGGCCAGCCCGCGATCTACCTCGACAAACCCGGCCCGCACGTCGTGGACCTGAGGTTCAGTGTGCCCGTCAGTCGCTTGGGGGCCACGGGCCAGTTGACGATCCCGTTGCGCCCGGTGTCCGCGGGCAGCCTGCGGCTCCAGTTACCCGCGAATGATCTGGATGTCCAGGTCAGCGGATGCCCCGGAGGCTGGCGCCGGCACGTGCCGGGTCCCGACGACAACGGCACGGCTGCGGAAACCGCCGGCGAGTTGATCCGCGTCCCGCTCGGTGCGACTGACGAGTTGTCCATCCGTTGGCAGCCGCGGCAAATCGAGGCTCGGCAAGGGCATCTGATCAGCGTGGATCATGCCCTGCTGATCGATGTGCTGGATTCCGGGGTCCATGTTCAGAGTAAATTCCACTATCGAATTCAGCAGGGGGCGGTCCGCGAATTGCAACTGCGGATCCCGGCCGGCATCGCCGTCCAACGCGTCGAGGGCCCGGAAGTGGCCGATTGGTCGATCGAAACCGATGCGGCCGACGAACCCGATGCGGCCGACGAACCCGATGCGGCCGACGAACCCGATGCGGGAACGGCACGGCTTGTCGTCTCGCTGAAGACCGACCTGACGACCAGTGCGGATCTGGAGATCCACGCCTTCCGCCGCGATCGCCAGGTGACGGGAACGATCGAGATCCAGGCCCTTGAGCCGCAGGGAGTCGTCCGGGAAACCGGGCGCATCGCCATCGGCTGTTCGAGCCATTTCCGCGTGCATATCGGTCAGACGGATCGCATCGACCAGATCGACCGCACGGGACTGGAACTGCCGCACAGTTCCCGCGACGGCTGTGCCTTTTTGTCGGCGTATCGGTACACCTCGCGGCCGTGGCGTCTGCAGCTGGAGGTCGAGCGTTATCAGCCGCAGGTTGAGGTAACCGATCGCACGGTCGTGGCCGTGACGGCACGGCAAGCCACCTTGCGAACCCTGCTGACTGCAGATATTACCGGCGCCCCGATTCCGTCATTCGCCGTCCGGTTGCCGGCGACGCTCCGCATGTCGCAAGTTCGCATTCCTCCCGGCGCCGACTGGTTCCTCGAACGCGACGACAAAGACCAGCGGCTGCGAGTGGAACTGAACGAACCGACCGTCGGGAAGCTGGACGTGGCATTGACGGGCACTCTGGTGCGAGATGCGACTCAAACCGAGTTTACCGTGCCCGGCGTCACGGTGGAGGCCGTCCAGGCCCAACGCGGCCAATTGGCCATCTATCTGGACGACGATCTGGAAGCGGTCTTGATTCATGACCGCCGCGTGCGTCCCATCGATCCGGCCGAACTCGACAGCGTGCTGCGGCCGGACGACAGCCGGTCGGTGCGCTATGCGTTCCGGTACGAGTCGCCGCCGGACGAGTTGCGTCTGCAGCTGTCGCCCGCTCTGTCGCGATTGAACGCGGATGTGACCACGGTGGTCAGTGTCCGTGAGGGCGCGGTGGCGTATATCAGTCAGGTGAGTTTCGAGATCCGGCAAGCAGGCCGTTCCCGGTTTCAAGTCGTCACCCCGGAATGGCTGGGCGACGATCTCGAACTGCAGGGCGATCAGATCCGGCAGATTCGTTCCCGGGTTGCCAATGGCGAGCGCACCTGGGACATCGAACTGCAGCAGCCGGTGCGGGGAAGCTATCGTCTGCACCTGATGCAAACCCTGCCCCTGCCGGACGACGGCACAATTTCCGCCGCCGTCATCCGGCCGCTCGACGTGGAACGGTCGCGCGGTCACATGGTCCTCGAAAACGCCACGGCGGACGAAATCGCGACGGCCACGATGACCGGTGCGGTTCCGATCTCGCTGGCCGCCGTGCCCGAGGGGTTGGCGGATGCGATCCGCCGGCAAGCTGTTGCCGCATATCGAATCAACGAGCCCGCTGCCGTGCTGACGTGGCAACGTCGGGTGCGGCAGCAGGACACCGGTCTGCGGGCCAGTATCCCCCTGGTCGACTTGACGACCGTCATTCATGCCGACGGCCGCTACCTCGCCCGGGCCGCTTACAACATCCGCAACTGGACCTTGCAGTTTCTCGAATTGGAGTTGCCCCCCAACAGTCAAGTCTGGTCCGTCCACGTATCGGACCAACCCGTGCGTCCGACCACGCTGCACCGACAGGGCCGGCCGATCACGCGGTTGCCGCTGCAGAAAACGTCGGCCGGTGACTTCTCGTCCAAAGTCGTCGTGATCTACTCGGGCCAGCAGGAAGAACCACTGCACCGCTGGACGCAGATCCGACTGGCCGCTCCGCAGATCGTCAGTGACGTCCCCGTCTCGCGGACGCTGTGGACGGTCTGTGTTCCCCCCGAGTACCGCGTCCGGTTGGTGAAACAGCAGAGCAATCTGGAACGGGTCGCCGCGGCATACCAGCAGGAGGAACGGAAGCTGTCGTTCCTTGACGAAATGCGGGAGATCGTGCAAGTGGCCAGCACGGTGAGCAAGTCGGCCGCACGAACCAAAGCCTGGGATAACTTGAAGCAAATCGATCTCACGCTGCAGGACTATGCTCAGGAGCGTACCCAAGTCGATCCGGAACACGCCGCCGTCGTCCGCGAACAGGCTCAACAGGTCGAAGCGGAAATCCGCCGATTGGAAGCACTGAAGCCTGACGACAAGCGGGCCGATGCAGACGCCGCCTACTATTTCGGGCCACTGCGAGGCGAGCCGGAAGACGGCCAGGTCGATGCCGATCGAACGCGGCGTTTGGAGGCGCTTCCCGAATTGGCCACGCCGCAGGCGGAGCGAACCGCACCGGAGGACGAACGCAAGGAGTCGCCGGACGAGGGCCATGACCGTCCGGAAGAACGGCGAGGTGATTTGCGCAAGCAAGCGGCCGAGCAGTTGGCAAAACTGCAAACGATGCAGCAAGAGGAATTCGCTCAACCAAGGGAAGCCGCTCCGCAATCGCCAGCAGAGGCGCCAGCAGAGGCGCCGGAAGGCGAGCGGCAGGAGAGGACGGCTGGCTTGCCGCTTGCGACCGATGAACACAGCGGAGAGCCCGCGTCCCAGGAGGCACAAGCCGCGCGGGGGCCCGCAGTCGCCGCACCCCTGACAGGCCGTTTGTTGTCCCTGGATTTGAACGTGGCCCAGGTGGGAACCGCCTATCATTTCCGCAAGCTTCATGGGGAACCGCGGCTGGTTCTTGACGCCCGCCACGAAAGCCTGACGCAGACCCTGTTGGCCCTGGTCTGGGCCGGTCTGTGCTTGACGCTGGCAGTGGCCGTCGCGCACATTCTGAGGCGTCCCAACGCGGCCGCCTTGGCCCGCCATTATTGGCCCTGGCCGGCCGCGGTCGTCGGCATCGTATGGTTGTTCCTGCTGCCGGCCGGCGTATTCGGGTTGATTCTGTTGGTGACGGCGTCGTGCGTGCTGGTTGCCCGGTTGCGCAAACGGCGCCCCGCATCGTAACCAGTGCGCACTGGCCCTGAGAGGGCATGTTGGATTTTCACGGACAGTCCCGTTGATAACGCGTCGCGTCCCGAAGGAAAATGATCGCGATCATCGCCGCGTAGCGGCTGCTGAACGGGCCCGTGGGTTTCAACCCACGGAGCGAAAACTGGAAACATCTGATAAGAATTTTACTTCAGCGATGATCCGCAGGTGGCCCGGGCCAAGGTGTGGGTGGGCCAGGCGGTCGGGAGGGAGGAGGCATAAACCTGACACGGCACCGTCTAGTTTCCCCTGTGACGGTTTTCGAACTTCACGGTGGGCCAGAAAACGGCTCATGCTTGTAGCCGAGTTGGGCGATTAACGCCGCACATTGTGTGCGGGAGCTTGACGGCAGTGCTCAAAGTTGCTCGATGCCGACGAAGGTGCATTGCTTGCCGGCCTCGCGGACTCGGTCGCGAATCAGCGTCTTGGCGGCGTTATAATAGCCCGGTTCGCAAATCAGCCGGACATCCCACGCGCCGCCCGAGATGAGGACGTGCCGGGTCAGGTCGTTGGTCTCGATCTGCCGGGCCTCCTTCCATCGCGTGAACGGATGCCACGCGCTCCATTGCCCGCCTTTGAAGGTGATCAGAAACACGACCCACATCAGGAACCCCACGCCCCGGTCGGTGGAGCGCTGCCGCGCGGACGGCATGATTCCCGCGCCTTGTTCCGTTACGTAGAAAACGACTGCCGGGTCGCGCAGACCGGCTTTGATCAGCACCCAGACCAGCAGGAACAGCAGCCAGGCGCCGCCGAGCAGCACCAGGGCCGGGCCGGCGCCGTCAATCCCGCTGCGATCGACCATTCGCGCCCCCTGCCAGACCATGGCCGCGGCCAGCACGGCCATGACCGTCAAGGTGCGCGGCGTTCCGGGCCCGCCCTCGAGCGCGCGAGAGAACCGTGGCAGCCGTCCGGGCCATTGCAGCAGAACGTCTTTCGGGAATTGGTTGTTTCGGGTCATCAGAACAGGAACCCGCCCTTTCCCTGGCCAATCAGTTGGTCTTCAACCCGGGCCCGGTATCGGCCCGGGCGGTACGTTTCCGTATGGCGAAAGATCCTCTCGGGCGCCTTCCCGGTGAATGTGTAGAACGTAACCGTGACCTGGCCAGGTTCGATGCGCACCGTCGGCGCCCAATGTTGCGGCCTTGCGGCCGACCACTTCCACTGGCCGGCCGGAGTGGTTGGATGGGAAGGCGGGAACTCGTCCTCTGCCGACGGCTTCTTCCACGGATCGCCCTCCAGGAGGACGTGGGTGCCCCAGTCGATGCCGTGCCACGAGGCGCCGAACTCGCGCAGCTCCCGGCGTAGCACGGAGGCCGCCAGGTAGGACCACTGGGATCCGTCCCCTTCGATCGCTTCCATCAGGTCGTCGAGGGCGTCCCACGGCTTGGGAGCGTTGAAAATGTGATTCTCCAGGGTCGGGCTGTCTTTCGGCTCCGGAAACTCTGCGTTCTCGGGCATGGCCCAAACCACACCGCTGGCGTTGCCGTTTTCGCGAAATATGTACGCCCGCAACACGTAGCCTTTCCGCAGCCGCAACGGTTTGAACAGGTCGACCAGCTTGTTTGGATCGTGTTCGCTTTTCGCCCAGCCGGCCGGGGCCGGTTCGGGGTCTTGCTCGGGAAACTGGAAGTCTTGGTCGTCGCCGACGTCGACCGGCGGACTCCACACCTCCACGGCGTTCTTCCGCAGTTGTTCAATTTGGGTAACGGACGGCATGGGGGCGAGCTTGGAAGGCGGCGAGGGACGTGTTTCGACCGGGGGCCGCGGTGGCGGCGGCCGAATGCCCAACGTACGTTCCACCTCGGCGTCGATTGCCTGAAGTTGCGCCGCCAGAGCGTCGAGTTCCGCTCGCGGCACGGCAGGCGAAGGCAACGCTACGGCCGGCGGCGAAGGCGTGGGCCTGTGCGTTATGTCCGGCGGTGGAGCAGGTGCTCCTGCGATAGCGGGATCGGGTTCCGGGCCCCCGTGCCGCGTTGGGTCCGGCCGGCGCAGCGTTCCCAGAATGGTTTCCATCACAAACGGCAATCGGGCAGGGTCATTTTTAGGCGGGGTGAAGAGATTCACTTCGTACCGCCTCGCGTCCACTACCAAGGCAAGCCGGTACAGGGTGAACAGCCGCTCGCGCCCCACAACCCCCGACGCGAACACTGCGGGAATGTCGCCGAATAGGACCCAACCTGATTTGCCGTGGAGAAATGCCTCGCCGGTCTGCCGGCGAAACGCTTCGAGGGATTCAACAGCATTGGCGGCCGGCTCGGAGTCGGCGTACAGGTAGAGCCGATAGTTATCGTCGGTCGATTGCAAATAATAGTAGACGCGCCCCGTGACCTCCTCGCGGAGCGGGCCGGGAGCCAGCTTCCAGTCTGGGAAGTAATCGAACTGGTAGCCGCCGCCCGGGACAGTGTAGGAAAGGAAAGCCGGAGCAGGCGGGTCGGCCAGCGTGATGGGCAATTGCAGCGTCCCACGCTGCCGGCCGCGCACGAGGATAACCGCTTGCCGGCTGTCGGGTTCGACGGTCAACAGCGTCGCTTCAAAATCCTCGATGTTTTCGAGCTTGCGATCGCCCATTTGTTCGATCACATCGTTAACCCGGAAACCGGCTGCCGCCGCGGTGCTATTGGGCGCAACGTGCGTGATGACGACGCCCACGGGCGCCTCCACGCCCCGGGCGAGCGCCTCGTCGAAGTCGCCCGACGCCACCCGCAGCCCGACCGATCGAGGGCGGCCGTCCCGAAGCTGCCTGACTTTGACGGTGCCGGCGGGCACATTCACGGCATGCGCGGGCGCCTCGACTTCATGTTCCCTGGGCCCTTTGTCCGAAGGCACGGGATGCATGGTCGGAGATGCCACGGACGCTGCCCCTGATGCCTCGACCGTAAACGTGACGTTCATAGGTGCTAGAACCTTCGTTCTGGCATCGCCGTTGTACGCCTCCAAACGCAGGAACACCGGCCCCTCCAGAAGCCGTCCCGGATGGTCTGGGCGGGCCGGTTTCCACTCGCCGTCGCTCCAGAAGTGGGCAGTGACCCGGCCGTCGGTGCGCCGGAGACGAACTCTGAAGGTACGGTTGTCCGTCGCGCCGACCAGATGGCTCTCAGGGATCCAATAGTCTGCCACCGGGGCGCGGTGACCGGGCGAATTATCTCGCGTCAGCCCGTAGCGTGCGCCCTGCTGACGCACCTCGGCCATCAGGCCCACTGTCTGCTCCACATTGCTTGCTGCCACCACGCTCCATCCGCACACATGGTCACCAGGTGGCACCTCCGACATCGGGGCGTCCACAGTGACTGCTATATCGAAATCACCCTCTGCACAATCGGGGGAAAACGCTCTCGCCGTGCCGGGACCAGAGCCGTCAAGGCTCAGATGAACGGATGCCCCGGCGGTCTGGGCAGCGCCGTGTTGCGAGAATAGGCCCCAGTCCCGGTCGAGCGTGCCGGGCGGGCTCGTTTGCAGACTGACGTCCCGAAGTGTGAATGCGGCCGGCCCATGAGGTCTTCCGAACGAGTAGTTCTCAAACGACCACCCCGCCCAGAGGGTCTCGGGCAAGTCGGCCACATGCACCGTGCTGATCTGCCATTCCCGGCCATCGCGGCTCCATGCGGTGGTCCACACATCTTGCCGGCGACTCAGTCGGACCCATACCGGCGCATCTCCGGCCGCCAGCCACGACCCTGAGCCCGTGTTGAGCAAGGGTAGGCGAATCGATCCGCCAAACATGGCGAGTGCATCACCTGGCCGCCAGTAACTCCGACCAACCCCCCGTGGCAGCGCGAAGTCCCCACTCCTTTGCCCGTGGGTACGAGTCGCTACCAGTCCGGGATACGCACCGGGAGCGCGGACCAGGAAGCCAAGGTTCGCACCGTAACCCGGCTGCCCCTCCATCATCACCAAGGCCTGCAAGTCGAAGTCTCCGGTAGCCCGATGGAGCAGACGCGGCGCGGTGTCCGCCGCGTAGTGCCCACACGCAAGTGCGCTGTCACCGGGCGCGGTCACGCGCAACACACCGGAAGCCGGGCTCTCCACCTCAACCCGCGGTCCCCGTCGAACAGGCGGATCGGCAAGCAGCCAGCCATCGTCGAGGACACCGCCAGCCATGCTGAGTTCCTTCTTCCCGAACGGTTCAGCGGAGGGCTCGAACCAGTACTCGGGATCCGCCGGGATGCCATCAGCGGCCAAAGGTGGCCCGAGGGCGGCAGCGTCGAACTGCTCCACTGTTCCGTTGCGGTAATCCAGCTTCTGGCCGGCCTGCAAAGTGACCGTCTCGTCCTCGCCACTCACTTCCACGCGACCGGAAATGACCTCCACACCACTATCCTTGAGGACGAAGTCGGTCCCTTTGACTTTGATGGTCCGTTTTCCGTCGATGAACTCAATGCCTTTTGGCGACCAGCCGGTAGCCCAGAAGCGAATCTCGCCGCGAAGCCTCTCCGCGCACAACCCATGACCGTCAGGCATCCGGTCAATCCTGAACTCGGCCCCTGGCTGCAGGACCATCATGACACCATTCCCCTGCGCGACGACGGCCGAGTTCCCGGCGCGCAGCGTATCCCCGGGATGCAGTTCCATGCCTCGGAACGCGCGAAGCTCAGCGAGATGCTTCGCGAGTGAGACGCGCCCCTGATAGGACTGAGGCAGGTAACGGCGCCCACCCGCGTGGCCCCACGAGGTGGCCGGACTGAAGGTCACCCAAATCTGCCCCGGCTCACTGATGGTGAACTCTGCGCTCCTGTCCCTGGTCTTGCCGTCCATGTTCACGCTGAGCGAAGTGGCTCCCCCCGCGTATGCCGCGGGTGCCCCCATCGGCGCGAAGACGACACTCATCCCTGTGTTGAGGTTGCCGGCCGTCATCCCGGGCGCGAGGGGCGGATCGAAACTCAGGTGCGCCGAGTAGACGCCTGGGGTTACCACGAACGGACCGAGAGTGACAGGCGGGTCGACCTGCTGGTGATCCGCCCAGGAGGCCTGCGCGCCCTCGCCATGCACCCACGCTCCGCCCCCTCCCATGATCTGGCTGCCCGTCGCGACCCCACTGTGGCTCGCAGGATCGCGCGGGATAATCCGGGGATTACCAGGTGCGTCAAGAACCCAAACCCCTCTTCGGTGAACCGTTCCAAGCCCACGGCAATCCGGGCAGCGACTGGTCACTTGCCGGTAATCGCCGTGATCATCGATGCCCTCGCTGGTACTCCACCCTCTGCCCTTGCACCGTTCACACGCTTCGGTGTCGCCGCTGACGGGACCCAATGATCTGAGCAGTTCGATCGCCAGCCCGCCATACGGTGAAAGCCGTTCAAACGTGTGCAACCACGCACGGGCCCAATCATCAGCGCGTCTCACTGGCGAGACGATATTGGGGTCGCCGGAGTACGGCCGACGTCCTTCGTTCTTTCTGACTATGCCGTGCTCCCAGGCATCAAAGACCCACACGACTCCATCCTCATCGCGAAACCACGCCGCACCATGGTCGGCCATGTGGACATCCGTCCCGCCGAAAGTCCGAATGCCCCGCGCACCCTTCGACTCGTTCTCCACGGATATCGAACCGACGTTTCCGCCTTCGGCGACTCCCATACCGTGGAACAGTGCCTGCACGTTCTCGGTGTGCTGGCCACAGGTCAGATGTCTGTGATCGGGTCTGAACAAGGCATCCACGACCCTGTCCCCCCACGATTCGCTGATGGGTGCGTCCCTGCTGTCCAGGAACTTCAGATAAGCCCGGTAGCCCTCTTTGGCTTGCTGAAGCTTACTCATCCCCGCGAGCCTGTCCTTGTTATCTCTCGCGAACCGTTCGCCGAACGCCCTGAAGTCGAAGGCCTCGCGATCCTGGCGCCTCCTCTCTTCCCTTGTGGGACGACAATCCGTGCAGCGAGCCCTCACTTGTTTGTGCCCTTCGTGAGGTTCGTAACCCTCGCTGCTGATCCACCCGCTGCCCTGGCATCGTTCACATCCACTGGGTTTCTCCCCTGTCGGCCCCGGGGCATCATTGTCGGATCCAGCCGGTATACCAAATATCTCCGGGCCGATACCCGAAGCGGGCGCACCGGCGATGCAAAGCAGGACTGCCGTCGATATCGGCAGCCATCGGATAACAGACAGTGGATGTTCCTTCGGATTCATGATCTTGCTCTCCAATAGCAATGTCGAGGTTCTTCCCCCAATTCCAATCCTACTCTCCGTGATTGGTTCCGGACCACGTACCCGTCATGGTCACTACTCATAGAAAGCCTTCTCCTTGCCCCCGGATTTGCCGCGAGAAAAATAGTAGGTTCCATAATCGCTCATCACCGGCGGTGTGCAGGAATTGCACAAGGGTGTGTTGGACACGTGAGCAACTTCCTTGCGGCAACGCGGCCACGTCATGGCCCGTGGAGGCGGTGGCTTCTGCGGCTGCTTTGCAGCCTGACCCTTGCCGTGAAACTGCTTGGCGGCTTCCGACACGTGTTCCCGGTATTGCCGCTCGTATTTCGCCTGTTCATCGACTCCTCTTCCGCAGGCAAATCGGGACGGACTTTGGCGTCTCCTTGGGGGTCGAAGTCGTCCGACTTCAGGTCGTCGGGCGTGTCCTCGGTAGCCCAGTTCCTGAAGCAGCCGAGCCTGCAGCTTGAGTGACGACGCCAGCTCCAGATCGTGCCGCTCGAAGTTCATGGGAAAAAAGGCGTTGGGCACTCGTTCCTGACCGGGCTGATCACCCGCCCAGGCGGCACAGAACGATCCCAACATCATCACGGTGACGCTCGTGCTCTGGAGGATTTGTCTCGGGAATACGCACAGGGGTTGCATTGGCATCTCCTCATCCCACTGCTCGTCCAGTCGACTGCCCGCGAACGTCGCTTCGCGGCTCGGTTTCCGCGTCCACGCCGATCCATTATGCTGGGGTGCGTGGGCTTTGCAAGCGCTGCCTCTTGAACAAGATGACGAAAACTCATACAAAAAGAAAGCAGCCATGAGGCGTTTTTTCGGTCATTCCTGCCGCTTTCTCGGGCGACCGCGGGGACGAAGCGTATCGCCCGAACCCGGGACGGCCTGGCTCAGAGGGCCGTGGGGCTGTTGACGCGCCGGTTCCCCTGACGTATCAAGCGGATGATGCTCCGCCTTGCACGGGCGGACGCAAAGAGAGGAACTGGATACCGAGGAAGCTCTGTGCTCTCTGTGGCGAATATCTACTGGCATTGCCCCTCAGTGAGGGGCGGGAAGGGGGCGTGGGTCTTTTCCGAACGTAGAACTCGGCAAAAGTTTCCGTCCCCTCGCCCCGTGGAAGTTGGCGCCGGGTTGTTTTTCCCAGACGTTGCAGCCGCCCAGTCGGACACCGGTCAGACGCACGGTCGCCTCGGGGCCGAAAACGCGGTGCCGCCGGTCGGGCCGGCCGTCGAGGTAGAACTGGATCGAGCCGCCCTCGCGCGTGTCGCAGACCACGGCCACGTGATGCCACGCCTGGCTTCCTACCTCGGCGAACGACGCGAAATGTGCGCCGCTGGCCGAACCGCGGTGGATGGCCACGTTCGCGGCGCCGTTCTGCAAAAGGCTCAGGTGCAGATCGTGTTCGCTCCAGTCGTCGCAGAACAGGATCGCGTTCCAGCGGTTGCCCATATATGGCTGTACCAGCTTACCGCGACCATTTGTCCGGGGAACGTGTCGCCGCTGCCATGGGGCCAGACCGACCACGGACGTTCCACCTGACGCAGCACGCGCAGATGCTTCACCTCGCCGCGCTCCACGCCCGGCAGCCCTTCGTACACGTCGGTCAAGAACAAAGTCGCCGTCGCGTCCACCGGTTCGTTGGCAGGGCTGGCCGCGGGCGTTTCCGCCGCCGCGCCGGGGCCGGGGTCGCGGATGTTGTTGCCGTACACATCTTCGGAACCCGAACCGTCGGGCCGCATGGCCCACAGCGGCTGGATGGCCGCAATACCCTTGTAGACGTACTCCCAGCGCGTGTAGAGGATGCGGCCGTCGTCCAGCACCGCGGGCGTGAACTCGCTGAGCATCCCCTGCGAAAGCCGTTCCATGTTCCCGCCATCGGCATTGATCCGATACAGAACCGTACAGGGCAGCGTGCGGTATGCCGTCCACGGGGTATCCCCGATATCCAGCACGCGACCGTCCTGCCAGTCGGGTTGGGGCTTCCAGAGAGCGTCCCCCTGAGTATCGCGCGCACTCAGATCGATCATCCTTGCCAATTCCTGCTCTGCGACCGGTGGTTGTGCCACGTGCCACGGTCCCGCCTGTACCTGCGCGCCGGTGCCAGCCACCGCTTGTCGGCCATCACGCCAGGCGGCCCGCACCGGCGCGGATGCTGCGCAGCGACAGGGCGGCGCGGAATCTGTCCTGGTGCCAGCTCTTCTACTTGCATCTTGCCGACCTGCCAGTGACAATCGGGCGTATTCGTATGGAGGGTCTTGCCGATGATTACGTCGCACCGAGGTTGGTGGCTATTGGTTCTGCTCGTCTTGACTGGTTGGCTTACCGGGCCGAATGCGTTGGCTGCGGATGGTGAGGCCGATGCGTTGGCAGCGAGTATGCTGAACGACGCGGGGGTCCAGGGCGGGTTGGTCGTACACTTGAACTTCGGCGATGCGCCGGTCGCCGGAGTGACCGCTGCACTGCGCACCGGCGACCGGTTCTTGGTTCATGGCCTGGATCGCCGTTGGGAGCATGTCCATGCGGCTCGGCAGTCGCTGCGGTCCCGAGGCGTCTATGGACCTGTCTCGGTCGATTGGTTCGATGGCCGCAACCTGCCTTACACGGATCAGTTGGTCAAGCTGCTGATTGCCGAAACGCTTGGCGACGTTCCGCGGGACGAGGTGCTGCGCGTGTTGGCGCCGGGCGGAACCGCGTTGATCCGGCGCGGCGACGATTGGGAAAAGACGGTCAAGCCGTGGCCCACCGAGATCGACGACTGGACGCACTTTCTGCACAATGCCAGCAACAATGCCGTGGCGCAGGACCGGGTGGTCGGGCCGCCGAGCGGCTATCAGTGGATCGCCGGGCCGCGCTGGGCGCGCAGCCACGATCATCTGTCGACGTTCAGCGCGATGGTCTCGGCGAACGGACGGATCTTCTACATCGTGGACGAAGGCCCCACGGCCTCGGTCGCGGCACCGCCCCAGTGGCAACTGGTCGCCCGCGATGCCTTTAGCGGCGTGCTGCTTTGGAAGCGGCCGATCCTTTCCTGGGAAGGCCATCTGCGCGGGTTCCGCAGCGGACCGACCGATCTGGCTCGGCGCTTGGTCGCCCACGGCGATCGAGTGTACGTCACCTTGGGCTACGGCCAGCCGGTAAGCGTGTTGCAGGCGGCCACGGGCGAGACGATCCAAAGCTACGATCGAACGGACCACGCGTTGGAGATCATCTTGCATGATGGCGTGGTGTTCGTCGTGGCCGGCGACCGTCTGCCGGACAATACGGACGGCGCCGCGCTGCCCCGCGATCCGCAGCGGCTGTGGCATTGGTGGGCCATTTGGGAAGAGACGCCGCCTCGCAAGCGATTGCTGGCCGTGGACGATGCCAGCGGCCGCGTGATTTGGGAAAAGGACGACGCCGAGACGGCGGAGCTGTTGCCCTGCACGCTGGCGGCGTCCGGCTCGCGGTTGTTTTTCCAGAACTTTGACCGGATCGTGTCGCTCGAATCGCGAACCGGCCGCGAACTTTGGCAGGCCGATCGTCCGGTCAGCCGCCGGCGTCCCACGTGGTCGGCACCGACGCTGGTGGTATGGGACGGAGTGGTGTTGTCCGCGGATCGAGCCGTATCGGGGGTGGCCCCCGATGCGCCAGACACCGATCGGGCAACTCAGTGGGTGGTCAATTCCAGCGGCGGCCAATCGCCGCCGGGACAGTTGCTCGCCTTCTCGGCGGAAACGGGCCAGCCGCTGTGGGAAGCGGCATGTCGCGAGTGCTACAACGCGCCGGTCGATGTATTGGTGGCCGACTGCCTGGTCTGGTCGGGCGACTTGGTTTCCAAACGCGATCCGGGAATCACGGTCGGCCGCGATCTGCGGACGGGCGAGATCAAACGCGAGCGTCCCGCCGACCAGGAATTCTTCAACATCGTGATGGGGCACCAACGGTGTTACCGCAACAAGGCGACCGAGCGGTTTCTGGTGCTGGGCCGGGACGGGATCGAATTGATCGACACGGCCAGCGGCGAAGGCTTCGGGTATGCCTGGGTGCGAGGTTCCTGCCAATACGGCGTGATGCCTTGCAACGGGCTGATCTATTCGCCGCCCCATTCCTGCGCCTGTCACGTCGAATCCAAGTTGAACAGCTTCAACGTGTTGGCGCCGGCGCGGACGACGGCGGGGCGGCCGGACCACGGAGCAGGTCCGGAGACTCGATGGGAAAAGGGACCGGCCTACGCCGACGGGCCGGCGGATGACCAGCCGACGGAATCGATCGCCGCAGCGGACTGGCCCACGTACCGCTACGACGCGGCGCGCAGCGGCGCCAGTCCGGCGGCCGTGCCGGCCACCGTCAAGCCGGCTTGGGAAGCGACCTTAAACGAAGGCCCGATCAGCAGTCCCGTAATCGCCGACGGGCGAGTGTTTGTCGCCTCGATCGACACGCACACGGTCCATGCCTTGGATGCGGACAGCGGCCGGCGGCTTTGGAGTTTCACCGCCGGCGGACGCATCGACTCGCCGCCCACCATCCATCGCGGAACGGCGATTTTCGGCTCGGCGGACGGCTGGATCTATTGCGCGCGAACGAACGACGGCCAGTTGGCTTGGCGTTTCCGGGCGGCAGCCGAGGAACGCCGCATCGTGTCCTACGAGCAGTTGGAATCCGCGTGGCCGCTGCACGGCAGCGTGCTCGTGCTGGATGACCAAGTCTACGCCGTGGCCGGCCGGACCGCCTATTTGGACGGCGGCATGGTCTTGCATCGGCTGGACGCTGCCACGGGCAAATCCCTCTCGGCGACGCCGATCGACACGGCCGCGCTGCCAGATGTGTTGGCGAGCGACGGGACGTCCGTGTTCCTGCGGCATCGGCGGTTCGATCGTCAAGGGGCGGAGCAACCGCCGAACGTGCCGCATTTGTACAGTCCGGCCGGGTTCCTGGACGACTCGTGGTGGCATCGCACCTACTGGATCTTCGGCACGAACATGCGGTCGGGGTGGGGTGCCTGGCCCGACTCGGGGAACCAAGTGCCGGCCGGACGTTTGCTGGTCCTGGATGATTCGACGGTCTACGGATTCGGGCGCTTCAATCAATACCATCGCAACGGCAGCCACGTCGGCATGGGCAACGTGCGCCAACTGCTGTACGCCGCCGAGCGGAATCAGCCGCCGGCGCCAGCAAGCCAACCCGCGAGCAAAGCAAAGCAGGCGAAGAAACCGGCCGCCGCACCGGTGGCTCGCAACGTCGTCGCCCGCTGGTCCCGGACGCTGCCGCTGATGGCGCGGGCGATGGTGTTGAGCGACCGGATCCTGTTCGTTGCCGGTCCGCCCGATGTGCTGACTTACGTGGACAACCGCGAAGTCCACCCGTACCGCATCCATTCGGAAGACGCCGCTCGCGAACAGCAGTCGGCCTTCGAAGGCCGACGCGGCGGGCTGCTGCTGGCCGTGTCCGCCGACGATGGCAACCAACTGGCCGAGTACCGGCTGGACGCGATGCCCGCCTGGGACGGCATGGCAGCAGCCGGCGGACGTCTTTACCTGTCCACCCACGCGGGCCAACTGCTGTGTTTTGCGGCGGAATGAGCGGATAACGCTGCGATCGAAGCCCCGCCGGTTCGGCGTGATCGAGGGTGAGCGACCCCATACCCAGCGTAATGTGCCAGCACAACCCACGTCCACATCCTGCATGCCCCGCAGCTTCCCCAGGTCGCTGAAGAGACTCGAATTGACGGACCTCGCGCCGCGATCTGGGGCCGCGGGAAAGAGACTCGCCGCGTCGTCGCAACCTCCTACTAGAACTGGCGATAAAACGCAAAAAGCCCAGCACCTCTCGCGCGCCGGCCTTTCTTATAACCCTGCGGTAGCCGGAGTTCGCTACCGTCAAAACCAGTTGTGTGGTCCGCACTCGCTTCGAGCCGTCTCGGATGTGCCGGTAATAATCCGGACTTCATTACCGGGAAAAATATGCGGCTTTAGTTCGCTTGGAATGAACCCCTTCGTGGCGATACTCGCTTTTTTCATAGTGGTAAATCGTTTTTCGAGAGTTGCTTGCTGAGTTCGAGACCCTTTCGGTCGGGGTAATACTGCCTTGCTCGCTTGTCGTGGCGAAAATTGATGGACCGTTGTAGAGTTGTGAAGCCACGTGGGTATCTCCGTGTTTTCAGAAGTCGGGAGTACTGTCCGTCGGTGGTGACATCGGAACGTCGACAACCTGCTTGCACTTCGGACACCGGCCCTGTTTTCCGGCATGTGCCGAACAGACGCGCAGACTGTGGCGGCAGCCAGGGCAGACGACAACGTAGACGGTCCCCTGTGTGCGGACCGTACCTGTCGGAGGCGGTGACAGTTGGGAGCCCCCACTGGGGCCCGCGGGTGGCGCCACAAAAAGTTCCATCTGCGCAGGCGTGAACGGCCATGCTACGCCGATTCCGGTGTCTTTATGTCGGTGTTCGTCATGATGACTGCTTCCATCGGTGTGGGAACAAGTGTGGTCTTTGTAATCGGAATGGGGTTCGTTCCAATCCCCATGAGGATGTTCATGGTCCAGGTGCGACTGGACCGTCGACCGAATCTGTTGCCACCTTTCAATAGAGAATTGGGATTTAAGTCCGTTCTTCATTGCTGATGTAACCGCTGTGACGAGCGACCTGGCAGCGGAGCGACGCCAATCCTTGTCCTTATTGTGCAATGCCGCTACCAGGGGCTCGAACACTCGAACATCGCCGGTCTGCCCAAGTCTGGAAAAATCCGCGGTATTCCCTTCGATTAGGCCCTTCCATTTCGACTCGCCCAACTCGTCAAGTACCCTCGCCACCGTCCTGCGATCCTCACCAGAGACTTTGCCGAGCAAGCGAAGCAATGGCTCAACGGCTCGCGAATCGCGCAGTTTGCCCAACGCCTCGACGGCCGCGATTACGGTAGCACCGTCCGAGTCCGAAATCACTCGGATCAAAGGCTCGAATGCCTGCGGTTGTGGCCATCTCTAGGCCCAACGCCGCGAAAACCGTGTCACCTGCCCCGCAGACGTCACGGGCCTGGACTGGGACCGCGGGCACGCGTCGTACTGTCTGCCCGTCCGACCACCAGAGGCCAAGCTCGCCTGCCGTGACCACGACGTGACATCCCTGCCGGATCGCCAACCGGCGAGCCATCATGGCGGGCGGATCGCCGAGGTGGCAACCCAGGGCCTCGGCGGCCTCGATCCGGTTCGCTTTGATCACGGTGCAGCCCTCGTAGTCCCGCCAGTCCCGACCGCGGGCCGGGTCCACGAGGACGGGAACGCCTGCGACCGTGGTCTGCGACAGCAGTGATCGTACAACGACGCCGTGCAGACGCCTTTGCCGTAGTCCTGGATCAGAAGGGCGTCGCCATTCGGGCAAGCTGCCAGGTATTCGGCGGCGTCGCCTGGTATCGGGGCCTTGGATTCGAAGTCGAACCGATCCGGGCGAAGTTGGCCGCGCAGGATGAACCGGGTCTTGTTGGTCGTCGGCCGGGTCGAGAGTCGGCCCACAGGTGTGGAGCGATCTCGTGGTCGTCCAGCAGGTCCAGCACCTGGCCGGCGGGCAGGCGGCGGACAATCTGCTTGGCTTTGACGCGGATCAGCGTTCGCGAGTACTCAGTCACGATTCCCTGAGGATCAAACGGCTCGGGCATGACTGCCTCCTGCCGGAGGAATCCAAAGGTTGTCAGGCAGAATCCGGCCTTGCCGGGCGCTGGTTCCCGCCCTATATTGATCTGCGCAGGGGGACACTTTCTATCCCTTTGCGCAGACGACGTGGAGATCGCGACATGGCTGCCGCAACGCTGGAGAGGTGGATTGACAAACGCCAAATGGGTGGGCGATATGCGTTTCTTCGCAGAGAAGCCGTCGAAGAGAGTGGGCTGTCGGCCGAGGCTGTCAAGAAGGCACTGCAGCGCATGACAGCGCGCGGGCGGATCGCCAAGGCGAAGGACTACTTCTACGTGATCGTCCCGTTAGAGTACGCAGCCGCGGGAGCCCCGCCGGCGTCTTGGTTCGTCAATGATCTGATGGCGGCGATGGCACTGCCGTACTACGTGGGCTTGCTCACCGCCGCAGCCCAGCATGGCGCATCTCACCACGCGCCCCAGGAGTTTCAGGTTGTGACGGATCGGTTTGTTCGTCCGATCGTTGTCGGGCGAGCGAAGATTCGATTCTTCGCCAGCCAGTATGTCACGGACGCCGCCGCGGCGAATGTCAAGACGCCGACGGGAACGATGCGAGTATCGACGCCCGAAACAACCGTTGTCGATCTGGTACGGTTTTCCAAGGCCGCTGGTCAACTCGACAATGTGGCCACGGTGGTCGCAGAGTTATCTTCGTTACTTGACCCGAAGAAGCTGCTGACGGCTGTGAAGCTCGTCGGCGACATACCAAACGCCCAACGGCTAGGCTACGTGCTGGAGCATGTCCATGCCCGGAAAGCTGCCGGCCCATTACGGGAATGGATTGGCGGCCAATCTCCGAACTGCGTGCCGCTCCGAGCAGGTCATCGTTCACAGGACGGGTCGGAAGATCGGCGCTGGAACGTCACCGTCGATCGGCCGTTGGAGGTGGAGACGTGATTCCTCAGGCGAATATCACGGCTTGGCGCGCCAGAGCGCCGTGGGCTGACGACGCGCAAGTTGAGCAGGATTTGGTTCTTTCCCGCGCGGCTGTTGAGTTGTTTGCTGATGACGCATTGACCGGCAAGATTGCTCTCCGTGGTGGCACGTCGCTCCACAAGTTGTTTTTTCACCCGCCGCATCGGTATTCCGAAGACATCGATCTTGTACAGATCCAGGCCGGGCCGATCGGTTCCGTGATCGATACAATTCGCGGCAATCTTGATCCGTGGCTCGGGAAACCGATACGCGAACGGGGTCTAGGTGCCGTTACGCTGAAGTATCGCTTTGAGTCGGAAATCCCACCCGTGCGGCCGATGAAGTTGAAGATCGAGATTAACACTCGTGAACATTTCGTGTTGTTAGGTTTGAATCAGCTCGAGTTCGCGGTAACCAATCCCTGGTTCACCGGCGAGTGTAAGATTGCTACGTTCCAGATTGACGAACTGCTGGCCACCAAGTTGCGAGCGCTTTATCAGCGGCGCAAGGGACGAGACCTTTTCGACCTGTGGCTCTGCCTGGAACAACGATTGATTGATCCCCAGCGTCTCGTTGATTGCTTTCTCGAATACATGGATCGCGAGGGTCATACACTGACACGTGCCCAGTTCGAGCAGAATCTCCATGATAAGGAATCAGACACCGCGTTCCTGTCTGACATGCGACCTTTACTTCGGCCGGGTTTGAATTACGACGCCGCGGTTGCCCTTTCAACGGTACGAAAGGCGCTGGTGGAACGATTGCCCGGCGACCCGTGGCGAGGGCCGGCCGTGGAAAAATCGACGAAATCGGATCGAAGGAAAAAGGGCTAGTTCACTCCATTCTTCAAAACAGCGAGCAGCGTCGCGTGTGAACGGCATACAGAACCCAGGGTTGGACGCAACGCGCGTCCACAGTCGCTATCCCCCTAGGTGTTGGTAACGACTCATGCCTACTTACGCTTTTCCGTCCGCTGACGACCTGACGCCCCACGAACGCCGTTGCCAAGTGGCTGCTATTCTGGCGCAGGGCTTCTTTCGTCACTGCCGAATCGGGCAACTTCAACCCCGACCAACCGCTCCCGAACTGCCTTGCGATTACCGCGCGGAAGGGCCACCGGCAGCGGGCAGCCCACAAGGAGACCAGCGATGAACAAGAAGCTGGCAGCCGAGGTGGCTGGGGCGAGATCTCGGAAGACCGCTTGCGGCAGTGGACCGTCGACGTTCGCCGGTTGGTCACGGTCCTGTCGGCGGCTGTGGGGACCGGCCAGTCGGCCGACGAGTTGATCCGCGAATCCGCCTGGCAACTGGGGACCATCGATATCGCAGGCGAGTCGTTCGACGTCACCTTCGTTCGCATGGGCGGTCCGGCCCACGAGCCAGCGTTGGACGAGCTGCCACGAAAGCATCCGCCCGCGCGCACCATCTTCGATTCATTCGGAAGGCGCTGTCCACGAGCAGCAAGTGGCGTTCAAAGGTCGACGCGGCGGGCTGCTGCTGGCCGTGTCCGCCGACGATGGCAGCCCCTTTTTCATCAGGCCGAGGTGACGCTGAATAGTGCAGCGTTTTTGAAGCGGACGTGCGATCGCGCATGGCTGATGAAAAAAGGGCTCGAAGCTCCTGCTTGGAGGTTCTCCGCAGAACAAAAACGGGATCAAGGACATTGGCCTTGACAAGCAGAAATTGAACACGCCACCCCCGTCCCCTCGTCCACGCCCGCCGCTTGCCACTCAAGGCGTAAGCCAAACTCCCCCCGTTTGTTAGGGTGAGTGGTCTCCAAGCCAGTCTGCTAAGCGCTGTGTCCCTGGACTCTTCCCGAGTTGAAAACAGCGGCGCAGGCGTTCGCCGAAAACCCGGCAGCGACTCACTCCCCAACGGCCGTGTCCTGCTGCGAAGCGACGGAGGCAGCCGGGGCACGACAGCCAAGCCAGGCGGGACAGAGAACCATCCGCCGAGCAAAGGCGGACCGAATCGGCGAGATACAAGTCACGCAAGAGAAGCTGGTTGCCGTCGGGGGACCAACGTCAGACCGGGAGCCGGCCCGCTACATCCGCAAGAAGCTCGGAATCGAAGGGAAACAAGGCGTCCCAGAAATCGGCATCGACCGCGGCAGGAAGACGCACGCGAGTCGAAGAATGGAGATCAAACGGCAGCCGTGGTAACCAACGCTCCGGAGGAAATGGCCAATCGGGACCCACGGCGGAAGACGAGCTGTTGGCCGATCGGACTGCGTCGGAAAAAACCAGGGGCAAGGCAGCAGCACCGTCAAAGGGCGACGTGCTGACGGATGAGAAATTGCGGGACTCACCTTCGCCAGCCGAGCCGGCAACACGGGAATTGATGTAGTTGATAACCGTCAAGACGTCACTGGGCGTCAGAGAGCCGTCGCCGTCGACGTCAAAGAACGGGGGCACGGGACCGGAGGGCCTTGTCGGAAGACTTCGGGAACCGTGCGTATTGATGTCGTTGATCAGTGTCAGGACATCCAATGGCGCTACGTTCCCATCTCCGTCGACATCCCATCGATTAACCGGATTCTGCCATTCCGGGCCCTCGACAATCACCGGCGGGAACATGCCGGTGATCGCCACATAGTACCCGGAATCCGGATCGTAGTCTTTCACCACCATGTGGACCGTTCCCGTCGCCGGGTCGACCCGCGCTTTGGCGATTGACTCCAGCATAGTTGGCAGCTCGATGCCCTCGGCCTGGAGTATGTCAGCCAGTAGCTTGGGCTCCGTCCAGTCCTCGAACCAGAGCCAGGGACCTACCCGAGTTATTCCGAAGTAGGCCGTCCCTCCTGCTGCCAGCCACTTGCTTTCGCCGTTGAGCGTAACCGTTTCCACGCTCAAGCCGTCCGCCTCAAAGACCCCGTTTCCGGGAAGGCTCAGGACGACCAGTTCGTAGTCCGAGGCGACCTGATCCGCAGTCGATGGGACGCTGCGGTCGGAGTCGATCCAGAGGGCTACCTGGTGGACCGTATCCATGATGTTGATGTCGAAGAAGGTGGTGCCTCCGATCAGAAAAACACCGTCCGTCGACATGTGGCGGACGATACCACTGTCGCCACCGTTTTCCAGCACAGTCAGGCCGACGTTGTTCGACCAGAGGGCGGGGCTGGTGATATAGGGCCCACCTCCAGGTTGCAACCCAGAGGGGGGGGGTGGCGATGTCACCGGCCTGGAGGTTGCCGTCGGCGGTAGTGGCGATTGCTTGAGCGAAAAAGTATGTACCAGGCAATTGCCAAGACGTGCCGTCAATGGCTCCGCCAAATGCCAGAGCCCCACCATTCGAGTGACCGTAGCCCGTCTGGTTGTTGGCTACGGCAAAGACCGGATTATACCGAAACTCAGCAGTTGGAACCAGGACATAGTCAAGCCCGTGCAGCGCCCCGGGATCGGCCACCAGTGCCAGAAAGCCTTGGGGGTGGTAGGGTGCCGCGCTGGGAGACTCTGCACCACCCCCGAAGGTGATACCATCGGGGGAAACAGCGTAGACAAACGTGTCCCCGCCGTCCATCAGGTTGCCGGTCGTGACCACGCTCACATCATTCCGGCCGGTTCCCGCAGGAATCTCGGCAACCTGGCCAATCGTCACGCCCGTGGCGGGGTCGACCTTATAGCCAACCACCACCGGAGTGCCATCGGCCGTGAGTCCCAGATCCCAGCCGTCGAAGCCGAGATCGACCACACTTGCCGCAAGAAGACAGCGGCCTTCGAGCTGCTCCAGAAACAATCCTCGCTTACGATTCTTACGCCTAGGATTCATGGAAAACTCCTTTCCTGCAGGACGCAGGCGGGTCCGCTCCCCAAGTTTGAATCCGCCGGGCAGTGGAAGAAAGCAACCGTTATGCACAAATCGTCTCGCCCCTGTCACGATGGCAAGCAACCGCACACCACAAGATTGTATGGTAACTGGACCGCCACGCTCAACCGGTTGGATTTTTTGGGATTACGTTCCGCTGCCGCCCCATTGTACCTGCGGGTACTCCCGCCGCCAATCGACGCTCAGCCTGAAGGCCGGGGAGACGGTAGACGTGCCGCTCTTCGTCGCCCTCGCAGCATGTTTGGTGGTCTAATGACGCGAACCATAGGCGGCCCCGGCAATCCGTTCGGTCCGATCAGCCTCCGTCCCGGGGGCTCCGCTCGACGGGCCTTGCCCGGCGCCATTGGTCCTCGCGCAATCCGATCTGCTCGAACGGGATCTTCCGGAAGCCCAGTTGCCAGGCGGGCGAGTCGGGGCGGAGTTGGAAGTTGCGCTGGTCGGCATCCACGAAATGCGGATCCTGGTCGACCAGGTTGTCTTCGAACGTCACGCCCGGTTCGGCAGCCTTTTCGAGGTTCAGCCAGGTGCCGCCGAGGCTGATGTTGCGCACCACGCGGTTGCCGCGGGGCGCCGGCGGGTTTTCCTCCAGGATGCGGGCCAGTTCGGGATACCGGGTGCTCCAGGGCGGTTGCTGGTAGGGCATCGCGGCCAGCCGCTGGTGCATCAGCCCGCCGGGTGCGACGGTCGCGTGCATCCAGCCCAGTCCTCGGGCGTCGACGTGGACCGATGGCCGGCATTCGACGAACACGTTGTTCTCGACGATGTTGTCCCGCCCCCCGCCAATAAAGGCCGCACGGGACGCCCGGTAAAAGACGTTGCCGAAGACCGTGGTTCCGCTGGCCGCGTCGTCCAGATACACGGCCATCGCCCCGTGCAGGCCGGGTCCGCTGATCTCGTGGAAATAATTGTGCCGGATCAGATTGCCGCGCATGGTCCAGTCGCGGCCCATGTAGTAGGCCCCGACATCGCCCGTCTCCTGACAGACCCGGTGAATCTCGTTGAACTCGATCACGTGCTCGTTGCCGCCCAACTGGATCGCGTTGTGCGGGGCGTCGTGGATCAGATTGTGCGACACCCGGTTGCCGACTCCATTGAGCCCGACCGCCGGGCGGTAAGTACGTTGCAGGCGGGCGTAGTGATGGATGTGGTTGTTCTCGGCAAAATGCTCGGCCGGAGTCAGCGTCGCGCGATCGCCGCCGCTGAGCGAGACGCCGCTTTCGCCGGTTTGCGTGATGTCACAGCCGAGCACGCCGTGATTCGCGCCGCCGTTGACCGCCACCCCTCCGCCGCCGACGTTGCGGATCAGACAGCCGCCGACGCGCACCCCTTCGCCTCCGGCGATCGTGACCGCCGTGGCCCGCGTGTTTTCGAGCACCAACCCGCGGACCGTGACCCACGAGGCGTTGTTCAGGGAGAGCAGCGTGGGCAGCACCGACAACACGGCCGATTCCAGGCCGTCCTCGGGAGGCCAGAAGTACAGCAAGCCGCGCTGGCGGTCCAGATACCATTCGCCCGGCGAATCGAGTTCGGCCAGCACGTTGAAGGCATAGTAACGTTGACCTTTCCGGTAGCCGTAGTTGTGATCCGGCGGTTCCAGCTCGATCGTGCGCGTGGCCGGGTCGATCGACCGGATGCGTTGTCGGCCGTCGGACAGGACACGGCGACCACGGCAAGGAGTCCTTTTCGGGCGGAAGCGGGAAAAACTGGAACGGGACGCTGATTGGAACGTATGTACAGTAGTTTTACAAGGACCGGGAAAGCCTTGTAGCGTCCTTGAAAGAGGTGTCCCGTGCGACGGTTTCGCTTGGCGTACTTGAGGCAAACGGGGCACCTGACAACCATTCCATCGTACCCAACCGGCTCAACGGAACACCGACCGGAACGTAACGCAGCAATTCCCGGACACGCATCCAATCCCTAATCCCAAGTCTGACCCCGGCGAACCCTGACCCCGGCGAACCCACCCCATTTCACGAAACACCAAGTGTTATGGACACGAAGAACTGCCCGGAACGAGTTGATCCACACGGGTAAGGCGCTCCGGTCGTCCGGCCAGAAAATCCCGCACGTTCTGCAGGCTGGCCACGGCCATCCGCTGATTCGCCTCGCGCGTGTTCGAGCCGATGTGTGGCGTGAGGACGACGTTTTCCAGCGTTCGCAGATCCTTTCCCGGATCGGCCGGAACGTACGGTTCCCGCACGAATACGTCGAGCGCCGCGCCCGCCAGCCGGCCGGAGGCGAGCGCGTCGTAGAGCGCTTCCTCGTCCAGCACCGCACCGCGGGCGGTATTGATGAGCAGGGCGCCGGGTTTGAGCCACGCCAAGCGCGCGGCGTTGACGAACCGCAGTGTGCTCGGCACCACCGGCAGGTGGACGCTGAGGAAATCGGACTGGCGCAAGAGTGACTCCGCGTCCGTCGTGTAGTCCTCGACGCCATGCGTGGCGATCGCCTCCGCAACCTTGTCCGGCGAGATCTGGTCGCAGGCGGCCACCTTCATCCCGAAACCGAAGTGTGCGATGCCCGCCACCCGGCGGCCGATGGCGCCGAAGCCCAGGATTCCGAGCGTCTTGCCGCACAGCTCCAGGCCGGCCTCGCCGACGAATTCCCCCCCGCGCAACCGCGTCTCGGCGCGGACAACCTTCCGCGCCAGGCAGCCCATCAGCCACAGCGTGTGCTCGGCGACGCTGCTATCGAGCGCCCCGGGCGTGTTGGTGACCACGATCCCGTGCTGCCGGGCCAGCGTTTTGTCGATGTTGTCGTGACCGACACCGAACCGGGCAAGGAGCGCGGGGCCGTTGCGGCCGAGCGCCTCATACAGCGGGCCGCGATACGGGGCCACACCCACGATCACCGCCCGTGCGCCGTGTGCGGCGACGGCCCGAGCCAGTCCGGTTTCGTCCGCCGCTGCCGGTTCGCAGCGCACGCCCTGCGCGTCGCGGAACACCTCCGCGGCTTTCGCGAATTCCAGTTCTGTAACCAAAATCGTTTCCATGATTCCCTCTCAGACTTCCCGTGCCGTCAGCATGTTCCGGCAACCTTCCCGGATAAACAGCGTGTCAATCCCGCAGGCGATGAAGCGGAAGCCTTGCTGGATCCGCCGCCGCACCTCGCCGGCGTCCACCGGCACCACGTGGATGCCGGCCGCGACCTGGCGGCGGCGGCAGGCGTCGAGGATGGCCTCCTGGGCGGCCAGCACGTCGGGATGCTGCAACTGGCCGGCCAGCCCCATCGAGGCCGACAGGTCATACGGCCCGATCAAGACGGCGTCCAGGCCCGGCGTGGCCAGGATCGCGTCGGCGTTCTGCACCGCCGTGATGTGCTCCAGCATGACCACCACCAGCACTTCGTCGTTGTGGGCTTGGAAATACTCGCTGAACCGCGAACCGAAGCCGGTCGCCCGGCACAACGACGCGCCGCGAATCCCCGCCGGCGGAAACTTGGCCATCGCCACGCTCTGGGCCGCTTCGGCGGGCGTGTTGACCGATGGCACGATGATGCCGGCAGCGCCCGAATCGAGCACCTGCTTGGCGAGCGCGGCATCGCAGGACGGCAACCGGGCGAGCACGTCGCAGTCCGTGCCTTTCGCCGCCAGCGCGATGTGGTAGAAAGCCTCGACGCTGATCGGCGTATGTTCCATGTCGGCGACCAGGAAATCGAAGCCCTCGGCCGCCATGATCTCGGCGACCGCCGGATGTCCCGTCAACGTCCACCCGCCCAGAACCGGCTGGCCTTGGTAAATCTTGTCTTTCGTTCTGCTCATACATTCTCCCTGTTGGTGTTTGCTATCCCGCGTCCACGAAACCTTGATCTTTCCCCTTGATCTTTCTCCTTAATCTCTCTCCTTAATCTCTCTCCTTAATCTCTCCATCCATTCGCGTGCAGCCGGAGGAAGATTAAGGCGAAAGGTTAAGGGAAAAGACTAGGAACTCGCGAGAGTTCCGGCGAAGCCGGTCACTAGCTCTCGCGCCCCGGGCACTTGCGTGAATGGGAGTCACAGCGAAAACCTCCGCGCCTCGTCGAGGACGGCCAGGTAGTTGTCGGCGGGGATGTAACTGGTCACCCAGTTGCCGAGGCCGAGACAATAGCCCCCGCCGGGCTGGCAGACCGCGAGCGTCTCGCGCACGCGGCGACGGATGGCCGCTTCGTCGCTGCGCGCGACGAAATCCACGTCCAGTCCACCCAGCAACGCCACGCGTTGGCCCCAGAGTCGCTTCGCCTCCGTCACCGGCACGACCGTGTCCTCGAAGGAATGCTTCGCGTCAATCTTTACGTCGTCAATCAGCGCATCCATGAGCGCATCGGCCTTTCCGCAGCAGTGGAAGAAGAAGAGTTTGCCGCGCTCGTGCGCGTGCGCCGACATCCGGCGGTGCCAGGGCAGGAACTTCTCTACGACCGTCTGCGGCGCGAACATCGTCGCCGTCTTGTAGGCGTAGTCGTCGGCCGCATACACGGCGAAGACGCGGCGGAAGTCGCACAGGCCGCGCGTGAGCGCCATGTGGAACTCGCCAACCCGCCGAATGACCTCGTCCACCAGCGCCGGGTCTTCGTGGAGTTTGAAGCAGAACGTCTCGAAGCCAAGCAGTTCGCGCACGACCTCCCAGACTTTCACGACGTGAATGATGCCCATGTCGGGCGGCAGGTTCCGTTCGTGCCATTCCAGTTCCGCCCAGTTGATGGCTTCGGGTTTGGGCCAGTTGTATTTCTCGATGTCCTCCCCAGTTTGGATTGGTCCGGCGTGTTCCTCGCCCCACGTGATGCCTCGCGAGCCGGCGACGGCAAACTCCGCTCCCGGCAGCCAAATGCGCAGCAGCTCGCTGCCGATGAAACGCTGCACGGCGACGTCGCGCTGCCACCCATACTCCGCCGTGCCACGCGGCGCGCGGATGGCCCGCGTCAAGCCGAAACGCCGGTCGAGTTCGTCCTTGACCTCGTCGGCCACGCCGTGTTCGAAGATCTGGACGCGAGCCGGCTCCTTCTGCCGCAACAGATTCAACCGCAAGGCATCAAGATCGAGTTTCAGGGCGCTTTTCAACATAAGTCCTCCAAAGGTCTTGGGCCTGGTCGGGCGTGTTGACGACCGTGATGATTGCCAGCCCCCGGGGCGGCAGCTTGGCGAAAAGCCAGTCGAGATCGGCCCGCCTTCGGCCAGGGGAAACGCAGGACGTGCTGAGGATCGGTCGTGTCCTGGAGCGGGCCGCAGATGGCTTCGTCCACCGAGAACTTCGCTGCCCGCACTTCGCGTCGCCAGCGAATCCCCAGCGGACACGTGCGCTCGGCGTCGGTCAATTCGAGGCGGTCCGCGTGCTTGTCGTAGGGCAGAAAGTCCTCGCGCTGGCTCAGGTCGCGGGCCGGCAGATAGAAGAAGTCGCACCCCAACGCATCGAGCAACTCGCTTTCGGAGTTGGCCCCCAGATGCGCCTTCAACCGCCGGTCCAACTCATGATGGGCCAGATAATCGATCGGCGCGCGATCGAGCGTCTTGCCCTGGCAGCAGGCCTGGAATCGTTCTCTCGAGTTCACGGCCGCACCCCTGCTTTCCTCACGAGTGTTGTGGTGTGCTTGGACGGGTAAAGACGCGGATCGCGTGGTCGGCGAGGTCGCGTGTGACGGGCGGGATGCTCGTGTCGTGCTCCTCATTGCCAGCGCGGATGGTCGCCGATGCCATAGCGTTGGGCAAGGTCCTCTTCGATCGCCTCGAGTTCCGCAACGTCGAGATGCCGATCGTAGACGATGATTTCGCCGAGAATGCCGGCGTGGCTGTTGTTGCCTGCCCAGAAGGGCATGGCGAGATCGCCGCCGCCGAATTGTCTGACCACGGGCAGGTCGTCGCGATTTTCCGTGGCGCGTCCGCCGCTACGGGCGGAGGCGGTTTTGATGCCGTCGTGCCGGTAGACGGTGACGGCCGCGGCGCCGGGTCGGGCCCCCACGGCAGCGGAGTCGGCAATTCGGTCGTAGCTGAACGTGCCGCGCGTCAAATACAGACGCGGGATGCCGCCGGAGCCGTTGGCGGCGTTGCCGCAGACACCGAATTGCGTGTCGTCGGATTGTGTGACGAGGAACACCGTAAACGGTTTCCCCGCGAGGCAGGCGTTCGCAAAGCCGGCGACCGCCAATTGATCGTCCACGCCGTCGAACCGGACGCCCGGTTGGCCGTTGATGAGCGTGGCGCCAAACGCCGGGGCGGCGGGTGTTGCGCCAGTGAGAAGTTTGGCGGTGGGGATGGTGGCGGCCGGTCCCACGACGGCGGGCCAGTTCGAGACGGGCGCGCCGTCCTTGAGCGTCGTGGCGAGGGTGCCGGCGCTGAGCCACAGTTTGAGATTCGCTTGGAGCGCATCGGCATCGGGCGCAAGACGCGGACGGGCGCTGCCGCGCTCGAAGCGCACCGAGACCGACGGTCCTGCTACGCCGCGCGCGTCGAACGCTTTCGCCGTGACGATTGTCGAGCCATCGAGCCGGAACGGCTTCTGGTAAAGCGTGGCGGTCTTCGCCGGCTCCGAACCGTCGAGCGTGTAGCGAATCTGCGTATCGGGCGTCGGGCAACCCAACCGCACTTGCAGGCTTTCGCTGAAGCGGCTTTTCTCATCGCACCAGACGGCGGGCTGCCACGGAGTCGCGGCTCGCTCGGCGGCAGGTTCGATGACGAGGATGCCCCACGGATCAACTCCGGGCAGTTGAACGACGCTGACCGGCCCACCCGGCAGTTCGGTAGCTGTGGTGAGGGGCGCGAAGTCGCGCGAAGCTTCGGCCTTCTCGTGCGCGACCGCGTCATAGGCCGCGGGGACGAGGAAGCGGAGCTTCAACGGCCGTCCGCCGAAGAACCGTTGCGGATCGAAAGTCACGCGCATCGGGCCGGTCTGGTTGCTCTTCGCGCCGACGAGATGGATGACCACCGGCGCATCGGCTTGGCCAGGCTTGGCGCGGACCACGGCGAGCACGTCCGACGCGGCATAGACCTGGAGCGGCGGTTCATGCTCCGAGAACCGCGGATCCCGGATGCCCGCCCCGAACACGCCCGCGTCCTCGTAGCCGTCGAGCAGCGCGGCGTTGGCCCGGATGAAGCCGAACAGGTCGCTGAACTGTTCCGGCGTGCCGAAGAAACGCGGTGAGGTGAACCCCGTGAAGACGTCCCACGGCACGATCACGTTCGCGCCGAGCGCATAGGCCGACGCGATGAAGCGGCGGTTGTGCGGCACGTCGGTCGAGACGAATGTCATCAGGAACGGCTTGCTCAACTCGTGCGCCGGCTTCAAACGCCGTTCGTAGAGGAACGCAGGGTCGCCCTCCGTGGCGGGATAGGTCTCGTTGAGCGCGAAATCGTGGACCTTGTGGTACTCCACGAGAAACTCCTCCGTCGCGTTGCACGAGTAACCGACCTTGCGCCCGGCGATGCGGTCAATCTCCCGGTGCATGTCGCGGAGAAATCCCAGGCCCGACTCGATCTGGAACGCGCGGAATAGCTCGCGTAGTTCCCTCGGCCCTTTCCACGCGCTGCTGGCGGCGTCCGCTGCCGTGCCGAGGCCGAGCAGGAAATGAGCATAGTCGAACGCGGCCAAGTCGCCGATGCCCCACGTGGTGCGCTGGCCGTGCGTCGAGTGCTTGGCGAGGTATTCGCGGAAGCCGTTGACGCAGTGCGCGCAGAAACAACCGCCGTAGTGCAGCATGATGTCGTTGAGTTGAACGCCATCCATCTGGAAATGATCCACGCCTATTTCGAGCGCGTAGCGGGCGTGGTCAAGATAGAGCTTCGCGTAGTCGGGATTGTTCGGGCAACAGAACCGCATGCCCCAGCTCTTCGTCCAAGGGTCCTTCAGCGGCTCGCCCTTCATGTCCACCGTGCGCGCCATCGTGTACGTGCGTTTCGCGGCGGTCGGCGAGTCCGCCAGCTGGCAGTTGAGTGTGCCCCCGACCGGGAATCCCGCGGCCTTGAACTTCGCGACGAACGCCTTGTCGCGATCCGGCTGGCCCGACAAGTAGAGCCAGTCCAGCCGTGTTGCATGAAATTCGCGGGCCGCCTGGAACGCATTCCACTTGTCCGCCGGGTTCATCGGCCGCGGCCAGCGCGTCGAGAAACAAACGTCCGAAGCTTTCGGCGCGCCGTTGGTGCGCGGCCAAGGCCGCGCCATCTGCGCGAACGGCGCGCCGGAGTCGGCGGCGCTCGCGAGCGCGACAGGCAGCAGCAGGGCGGTAAGGAGAGTGAGGTTGGGTTTCATAATTGTTACTTTCGCTTGCCGGTTCAGTTTCTCGTTGCCGTGTCGCCGTTAATCACGCCGCGCGCATCATCGTCTTTCGCAGTTCGGTTTGGGGCAGGTAGGCACCGTTGGCGCGTAGGGTCTCGACGAGCTTCGCAGTGTCGGCGTCGCACGCGGGCTGGCCGGTTCGCAACGTTTCCTTGCCGCCTGGTTTGTCACGGTTGTCGGCGGCCGTTGCCAACAACCCGCTTGCTGTGCCACAGGCCGAGGATTTCCAGAAAGAACGTCTGGTGAGGGGGTTCATGTCTTCTTCTCCCGTTTGAACTCGACGTTGTCCAGATAGTAGACCGATGGCCCATTCGCCGGAGCCATGATGACGACGCAGTTGAGTATCTTGAATTCCGGCGCGCAGGCGAGATTGGCAAAGTGCTGCGGTGCGGCATCGGGCAGACGGATCGTCAGTTCGTAGGTGCCGATGGCTTTCGGGCCGAGGGCGCAGACGATGTCGAAACGCACCCACTTGCTGTACGGCAGTCGGAGCAAACGCTTGTTGTTCGCGGTGAGCCAGCCTTGCGCGTCCACGGCGAGCCGCGGGCCGAGGTTGTATTTGTAGGGATCGTCCCGCCACTCATAGACGACCTGCGCGCCTGGCTCGACGCGCAGGTCGAAGCCGGCGCAGAGGCAGCCCTCGGCCATCTCCAAGGGATAGGTGATGTAGGGAAAGTAGGACGGCTTCTGCCCCGCTCCGTCGGATATCTTGAGGCTGTGTTTGCCGGACGCGGAGGTCTCGTCGGTCACGGCCACGGAACTCACCCCCGCTTCGGCGCCAACAGCCGCGCCGCGCTCGGACTCGCCGAGGGCGTAGTCTTCGTAGGTGCGCAACGCCGGCTGTTGCGGCTCGATCGTAAGCGCCGGCTGGTAGTCCGCCGGTTCACGCAGCACTTCCATCTCCGGTCGCGGCCACGTGCGGCGCTCGGGGCTGGCGTAGTTGCCGGCGCCGCGGAGATCAACCGACCTGATGCCGAGCTGCAGCGCGGGCGAATTGGGTTGCAGCCGGTAGTCGCGCGCCGCGGCGTTCACGAACTTCGGATCCGCAAGCACCGAACCGCGGTCCTGACCCATCGCGAGCCATTCGTCCCAGTTCTTCTGCGTCGCACCGCGCGGGATGCCGGCGATGCGCGGCGGGCCGCCCGCGCAATGGATGAGGTTGCTGGAGAAGCGGCACGTGTCGGTGGTGATCTGGCGGACGGTGTAGAGGCTCGCCGCGCCGCCCTCGTAGCTGATGATGTTGCGCTCGCAGCGGTGGCCGGACATCGGGTACTTCGGCCACGGGTTGAACTGGACCTGGTTTTGTTTGCCGCCGACGAAGACGTTGTTTTCAACGGTATTGTCGAGGCCGGCGTTGAGCATGAAACCGCCGAGCACGGTGTTCCAGACGATGTTGTCGTGGATCCGCCAGCCGCTGCACGCGAGGTCGAGGTAGATGCCCCACGAGTAGTGCGGGAACTCGAACTTGCCGCCGCGTCCCGGGCCGTAGCCGCCGGAATCGTGAAGCAGGTTGTGGTGGACGACGTTGTTCCCGTTGAAGCGGCGGTTGCGCTCGACTTGCTCCTCGATGGGGAATCTCCAGTCGAGCGCCGTCGCCGCTTCGATGATGCTCGTGTCGCACGTGGTCAGGTTGACGTGATGGCAATGGTTCCAGGCGATCTCGCAATCGTTGCCGACGTCCATGCCGATGGCGTAGCGCGGGCCGTCGTGGATGTGGTTGTGCGTAACGCGGCAGCGCGAGCAACGGTGCATATAGACGCCGCCGCAACGGTTGTGGATGTGCCCCCAGCCGAAGTCCCCAATGTAGTTGTTGTCCACGACGTGGTCGCTGACGCGGCTGTGGTCGGTGCTCGTGCCGAGGATGCTGACGCCGTCGCCGAGCGTCTGCGTCATGTCGCAGCCCGCGACGCGGCAGGCGTGCGTGTCGTCGCCCAGGTACACGCCGGTGCCGACGTTGCGCAGATCGCAGGCCGTCACGGCGCAGTGGCGTGCGGCTTTTACGTCAATCGTCCTGCCCCGGCAATCACGCAGCGCCAGGCCCGTGATGCGGATGTTCTCGACGAACTTGCCGGCCTTCGCGTCGCCCTGCAAGACGAACAGCGAGCTGAGCGCCGGCACGATGACGGAGTCGCGTTTTGGCACGCCCGACGGCGGCCAGAAATAAAGCGTCTTGCTGTCCGGGTCCACATACCACTCGCCCGGCGCGTCGAGTTCCTCCAGCAACCCGCAGACATAGTAAGGACAGCCCGGCGCGAGCACATAGACGCCGCGCGCCGCCTCGAGGACGCGGTTCGCCGCGTCCACGCTCTTCAGCGGCGCCCAGGTCTGCTCGTAGTTCAGCGAATCGTGAAACACCATCGTCGCCCGCTCCGGATGGGTCCACTTCGCCGGGTCGAGTTCGCCGGCGCGATAGCCGAACTTCGTTTTCGTGCCCGGCTCGACGAGCCGCTCGTTGAACAGCACGCCGCCGATGCGCGGATGCTCCGGGTCGAAGTTCGGCACGCGCGCGAGCGGCTGACGCCGGCCTTCGAAGTAGAGCTGCTGAAACTTGCCGTCCGGCAAATCGAGCCGGCCGAGATCGCTCTGCAACACCTCTCCGCGCCACGGCCGCCACTCGTTCACCACGCGCCCGCCGCTGATGACAACCTCCTCGCCCTTGGCCGCCTCGATGGTCAGGCCGGAGTCCTGCGGTTCAAGTGTCAGCGCCTGCTTCCAGTAGTAAACGCCGCCCCGCACCACGATGCGTCCCGCCTCGCCCTGCTGTCGCGCCGCATCGCGCGCCCGTTCCACCGTCGCCAGCGGCTTCGCTTCGGTGCCGGGATCGGTATCGTTGCCTGACGGGCTGACGAAGAACTCTGCCGCAGGCAACGGGGTGAGCCCTGCAAGCAACAGTGCGGAAAGGAATCCAAGGGTGGGCTTCATGGTGAGTATTCCTTCCATTCCTAGTGACTCCAAATGCCTTTGCCCGTGCCACCGCGCGGGGTGCGGCTCGGTAGGCGCCAGCCAACACCGCGTGTGACCCGAGGGAAAGTGCAATGACCGCGAGGATAGACTCGCGTCGGCTAGGTTTCTAGGATGTATGTTTTCGGGAATCATCATTCGCAGGTCAAGTACCTGTGCAGCGACTCTGGCATAGGATGTTCCAACTGGACGTGTTGCTCGCGCAGCGCGGTGCGCAGCCGATCCGGCGGCACGTCGGGCAGGTCCACATCCAACTCTTTGGCCAGCGCGGCGGCGGTGCCGGCGGCCTTCGAAGTTGCGCATTTTCATCGTCCCCATCCGGCCCCGTGCCGGTGGAAGCAGGTTTGGAGACTAGGTAACGTACGAGCGCCCGCGCGCTCGATCCGCCCTCGCTTGGTTCCCAAACCTGCTTCCACCGACGCGGGGTCGGCGGGGACGCGACGGCACAGAAATGCGCAACTTCGAAGCCGGCGGCCTGGCCCAATTGCATCATCGTGCGCGACAGGCGGCAACTGGAGGCGGCCAGAGAACTGAAGCTGGCCGCGCGGCAGGCGATCAACAGGTTGCGGTAGCCGTTGGGAATCAAGCAGCGATAGGGCACGCCGTACGGCTCGCGTAGTTCGCCGATGCCGTGCGCGTGACTGCCGTGCGTGTCCAGGGCATGGTCGGCGATGGCGATCATGTCGGGGTGCGTTTGCCGGCTCAACCCGCCACGCACATCGCGTTCCGTCAGCACGTGCTCGCCCACGATGCGGCGCGTTTCGCGGACGCCCAACGCCGGGGCGACCCATGCGATGCGGTAACGGCGGAACTCGTCGTACCGCGTCTGCAGGTCGTGCCAGTGGGCGAGCACGCGGCGGCGGCATTCGGTGTCGGCCGCCGGATAGCCGAGCTGGATGAATTCCCGGCCTTCCATCGTCGGCAGCATGTTGATGTTCAGATCGCCGTTGGGGTAGTGGTTCATTTGGGCGACGGGGAAGCTGCCCCGCCACCAGCATTGGGCCGGCACATGGGGCGGCAACGGTTCCATGCCAGGCTGGGGGTTCTGGGTGACCCGATACATCAACGTCACACCGTTGACTTGCTGAGTGGCTTCCGGCGGAGCGCCCGGCTCGTCGAATCGGTCGCGGGCCTCCCGGCCTGTAGTCATCTCACAGCCGGCGCCCAGGCACACCGAACCATCGCCGGTGGCATCCACATAGCTGCGGGCCGCGATCCTCTGGCCATCGTTGAGCTGCAGAAACTCGACACGTCCCGCGGTTGCACGCACCGTCCGGAACTCGGTGTTCAACAGGACGCAACAACGGCCGGTCTCGTCCAGCATGGCCTTCATCGTCGCGGCCATGGGCTCCGGCTCGAACACCACGCCATGCCACTGCTCGCGGCAGGCCGCTTCGTCCGCGCCCATAATGGAATACCGGTGCCGCCCGCGCCCATTTCCCAACAGTGAACGCCGCCTCGGACCGAGTTCCCGCCGAGACAATCTGCCCGCTCGACCAGCACGACGTTAAGCCCTCGGCGGGCCGCCGCCAAGGCCGCCCCAAATCCGCCGCTGCCCCCGCCGACCACGGCGAGATCACAGCGCAGAACAGTCGGGCCGGAGTCCGTGTCCGCAGCGTGGATCGCGCCCGGCGGTGCGAGCAACAGGGCGGTGAGGGGGAACAGTTGACCCCAGCGGCTGATCTTTGAAACGCTCATTCGTAAACCTCCAGTTCGGCGATGGCCATCTGCGTTCCCTGCTGGTTCGGCCCGTCGGGCTTTAGCGCGCGGGCGAGGATGCCGAGTTTTTCATCGTCGTAGCCGATGAAGGGATAACAGCCATCCACCCACCAGCCGGCCACCTTCTCGCCGTAACGCTGACCATATTCCTCGAATGTGAATGTGTGTTTCATGGTTGTCATGTTCTCCTGTCGCAGGTTTGATCCTCACGGCTTGGTTTCTTCCCGCACGGCCTCGATATAAACCCGGTCCACCGCGACGGACTCCACCCGGTTGCCGTCATTCGGCGGCGCAAACCAGATGGACATGCCGGGCTTCCACGACACTTCGCCGAGGGAATACTCGTGGTACTCCGCGTCGGCAACCTCGGCCAGGGAAACCGTCCGGGTGACGACAGCCCGGCCCGCCGCGCAATCATGCACGCCCCAGGCAAAAGCGGGGCCGCTCTTGGCCTTGGCCTGTACTTTCACGGACGCGAAGACCGCCACGGTGGGCGTGAAAACGTCGCTGGCCATGAGTTGTAACTGAACCGCCCATTGCGGACTATTGCCGGGCATGACGGCGGCCACGCCGTCCGACGCTTTGGCATCGTTGACCACGCTGACCCACGCCCCTTCGCCAAACAGCTCGAATTGCGCTTCCTGAAAATCTCGCCACTCGTCCCGGCCCAGGTTCTGACAGCGCGCCGGGGGTGGCGCTTTGGGCAGGGACGAGGGAGCGGCGGCCTTGGCATGCAGCTCCTGCCGGTAACCGGCCGTCATCGGGCTGCCTTCACCCTTGAAAATGTTTCCTGTCGCATCGGACAGTTCGAGGTAGTCCTTCGCAAGGCCCGGCCAAGGGTGCGATCCCGGAATATGGCGATGCCGCGGGAACTGCTAGCATGACTGGCCGTGTCAAGAAATTGGTCTGGAGCAGTTCCTGATTTTTCGGTCTCCTGTGAAAACGACGAAGGTCTGTTTTTCACGGAGGCCCGGTATGGATTTGCGCATGGATTCCGAGGATGGTTTGGTCGTCGGTTCGCCCGAGCAAATGTGCGGACAGTTTCACTCCGAGTTGATGATGCAGTTGCCCCAATGGCGGCAGCGACTGAGTGAGCGGCCCGGCAGCTTTCGAGAAGTCGAAGAACAAATTGGCCTGTTCTACCGTCGCGGCGGTGCGATGGTGGCGGCCGGATTGTTGGCGGAAGTGAGTCGTCTACCGGCCACGCGGCAGGTGGTCGAGGAACTCGAGCAACGAGCGGAGGTGGCCTTACGCCCGCCCGAGAAACGCTCGCGACGAGTCCAACTCTGGGGTGGCCTGATCTTCTGGATCACGACGCTGTACTGTGGACCGCGTGAACGGACCGGTCAGGGCCGCGGCAAACAGGGAGGCGGGGTGTATGTGGAGCTGGCCGCCTTCGGATTTGGTAAAGGCTGCAGTCCGGCCGTCCAAAGCAACGTGGCTCGGCAGGTGGCCTTGTGTCCGTCGCTTCAGTTGGCGCGGCAAGAACTGGAGCGGCAGGGGCTGAAATTGGATGTCAAGGCGGTTCGGCGGATCGGCGAGCAA